>OHMN01000054.1_pt1 | contig 109901 bp, 93 predicted proteins | sample 1569361 | NCBI WGS metagenome assembly OHMN01 (sample SAMEA3541508, study PRJEB24748) | human gut metagenome | biome: human gut; feature: human-associated habitat; material: faeces | place: China | collected 2012
TGCCTTTCGGCAACTCACACGGCCCTTGTCATATACTGACATTGTTAAATAAGACTTTATCGGATCTGGAAAGTGTGATAAGATTTTCCGTAGACAGGATTAAACGTAGAAGGAGGACTGGACTTCCATGATCAGACTGGTGGTATCAGATATAGATGGAACGTTGTTAGAGGACGGAGGACATGAACTGAATCCGGAGCTGTTTGAGGTGATCTTGAAGCTGCGGGAGAAGGGCATGCAGTTTGCGGCCGCCAGCGGGCGGCAATGGGCGAGCATTGAGCAGGTGTTTGACCCAATTAAGGAAAAGATTTTTTATCTGTCTGACAACGGTGCTTATGTGGGGTGTCATGGACGGCAGTTATTTGTGCATCCGATTGAGCGTTCCCTGGTGGAAGAACTGGTGAAGGATATCCGGAAAGCCGGTCTTACCGTTATGGTAGGCGGACCGGATGTGGCTTATATGGAAAATCCGGATCCGGAGTTTGAGGACTGGATCTTGAACGGCTACAAATTCCAGGCAAAGAGTGTGGAAGATGTACTGGCAGTGGATGACCAGTTTATCAAGGTGTCTGCATACCGCAAGACCGATATTGAGGGTCACACAAAAGAGCTGCGCGAAAAATATGGAGACCGCCTGAAGATGACCATTTCCGGTGATATGTGGCTGGACTGTATGGCAACCGGCGTGAATAAGGGCGAGGCAGTAAAGCTTTTGCAGGAGAGTCTGGGCATTTTGCCGGAGGAGACCATTGCGTTTGGTGACCAGTTAAACGATATCGAGATGCTGGGCTGTGCTTATTACAGCTTTGCAATCGGAAATGCAAGACCGGAGGTAAAGGCAGCTGCCCGGTTTGAAGCCGATACCAATGTGCGGGACGGCGTGCTGAAAACTTTGCAGCTTTTGTTTTAGGAAAAATTCTGACAGATAGGAAGTCTCAGTTGTGACAGCAGAATTTGCCGGTTTGGAATGCAGAAAGTCCACGGCGCAGAGAAAAGGATTTCGATAGATATGGAAAAGAAACTGGTATGCCCTAACTGCGGGGAGCCCTTTGAAATCGATGAAAAGGGTTATGCGGCGATCGCAAAGCAGGTACGGGATAAGGAATTTAAGGAAGAACTGAGCCGCCAGCAGGCTTCGTTTGAGTCGGAAAAGAAAACGGCGCTGGAGCTGGCAAAGGCGCAGACGGCAGAAAATTATGAGAAGCAGCTGGCAGCGAGAGAAGCAGAGATACTGAAGCTGAAGGCGCGAAGTGAGCAGGCTGGGAAAGAACAGGAGCTGGCAGTCACGAAGGCTGAGGCAGCAGTAAAGGAACGGCTGCAGGAACAGCTGCAGAGTCAGCAGAAGGAGCTTACAGAGCTGAAGGCACAGGCAGAGCTTGCGAAAAGACAGGCGGAGCTGGCCGGAACGCAGGCTGCGAAACAGGAGAAAACGCTGCGGGAGAGCTATGACATGCAGCTCAAACAACAGCAGGACTCCATGGCAGAGCTGAAGGAGCGTTACGAGGAGCAGCTAAAGCAGCAGGAGCAGTCCATGAAGGAACGCTACGAGACGGAGCGGAAGCTTCAGGAGCAGGCGGTAAAGGAGCGGTATGAGATCCAGCTGAAAGACAAGGAAGAGATGATCGAATACTACCGCGATTTGAAGGCGAAGCAGTCTACGAAAATGGTGGGCGAGACTTTGGAGCAGCACTGTGAGGTTTCCTTTAACCAGGTGCGTGCGATCGGCTTTCAGAACGCTTATTTTGAGAAGGACAATGAAGTCTCCAAGAGCGGAAGCAAGGGCGATTACATCTTCCGTGATTACGATGAAAACGGGCTGGAATATATCTCCATCATGTTTGAGATGAAGAATGAGAACGAGACGACTGCGACTAAGCATAAAAATGCAGATTTTTTAAAGGAACTGGACAAGGACCGGAAGGAAAAGGGCTGCGAGTATGCGGTCCTGGTCACTTTGCTGGAGGCGGACAACGATTTTTATAATACCGGGATCGTGGATATGTCCCACAAATACCCGAAGATGTATGTGATCCGCCCGCAGTTTTTTATCCAGATCATCACGATCCTGCGCAACGCGGCCATGAACTCGCTGCAGTACAAGCGGGAGCTGGAGGCAGTGCGCAACCAGAATCTGGACATCACCCGTTTTGAGGAAAAGCTTCTGGATTTTAAAGATAAGTTCGGCCGCAACTACACGCTGGCCAGCGACCGCTTCCAGAAGGCCATCGACGAGATCGATAAAACTATCGATCATTTGCAGAAGGTGAAGGATAATCTTCTGGCTTCGGAAAACAACCTGCGTCTGGCAAATAACAAGCTGGACGATCTGACCATCAAGAAGCTGACCTGGAAGAATCCGACCATGCAGGAGAAATTTGCCGAGGCACGGGCCGGAAGACTTTCTGAGAGTGAAGCAGCATCCGGGGAACAGCAAAGCGAGTAGAAATAGAAACAAAATTGGAATTGAAAGATTATGACAGATCAGGAACAGCAAAGCATGCAAAACAGAACAAACGAAAAAGATAGAAAAAATAGTTGTGCCGCAGGCAGGTGTATAATGAGAAAATGGCTGGCAGCGATTCTGGCAGTGATTCAGATTTTTCTTCTTACGGCCTGCAGCGTGAACCTTCCCATGGTTTCGGAAAGCACGGAAACGGACGGCTACAGCGATGCCCAGACCATGCTGGTCATTGCGACGGAGCGTAACCGTTACCGCAAGGTTTACACGGACCAGATCTGGAGTGTGGAGGTCAGTGACGATCAGACGCCGTTCCAGACGTATCTGCTGGACCAGATCCGCAGCTTTTTAGGAGAAGTGAAAACCATGAATCTTTTGGCAGATGAGCAGGGACTGACATTAAACAGCCAGGAGCGGGAGCAGTTAAAGCAGTTGTCTGACGATTACTATGACTCGCTTACCGATGCCGATAAGGCCTACACGAAGGCAACAAGGGATGATGTCTATACGATGTATGAGGCATACCACCGCGCAAACCGGATTGTGGATGAGTTGACGAAGGACGTCAGTCTGGAGGTCAGTGACAGTGAGGCACGTGTTATCCAGGTGCAGGAGATCGCAGTCAGCGAAGAAAGCAAAGCGCAGGAACTGTATGATCAGTTGACCAACAGTGGGGCAGATTTCGCAGCTACAGCAAGAAAAGAGTCTGAAAACACGGACATTGAGGCTTTGGTGGGCCGCGGGGAACGGGAGGCTGCCTATGAGAATCCGGTCTTTGCGCTGGAAAGCGGACAGATCACAGAGCCATTTGCATATCAGGGAAAGTGGTATCTGGTCAAATGCGTCAATGACTTTGACGAGGACGCTACATTGGAACGGAAAAACAAGCTGGCGCTGGAACGGAAAAACCAGGCTTTCCACCGCATTTATGATTCCTTCGCGGCAGAGCATCCTGTGGAGATCCAGGGAAGCATCTGGAATAAGGTTTCGTTAAATGATGGTGCGGACTGTACCACTTCTGACTTCTTCGAGCGCTATCAGGAATCGATGGGAGAGTAAACAGAACAGTTACGAACAGGAAACATGTATGAGTCTGCACAGGACCATTCAGACCATGCAGGAACACGGTACAGCAGACAAATAGGCCAGCAAGACAAGGGCAGCAAAGCAAGGGGGATTTTGCGGATGATCGCATTAAAAATAGAAGATTTGAAAAGCTTCACGGCACAGCTGTTTGTGGGGGAAACATTCGACGGCTGGCTGGTGCGTGAGGCAAGCATTGTTACGTTTAACAGCTTTACCATAGACGGACATATCCGGCAGGGCTATTACTCAGAGGAAGAACTGGAGGCAAACCGTGTGGAAGAGTTTTCTTCCTGGAAGATGCTCCGGCCAATCTGCTATTCCCTGATCAAGGGAAAGCGGCTTCCAGAAAGCTTTCAGATCACGCTGCAGCTTTCCCCAGAGGAAAATGAGAAGTTTTTAAGGCGTGTGAAGCCAGACTTTCCGGTGGAGCAGTTAGCGGCTTTGTACCTGAATATCCGCTACGAAAACCATGCAGCCTCCTGCGTGACCGGGACATCGCTGAAGGTTTTTACGCTGGACAAGCAGATCGAGCATGAGTGGGACGATACGGTGCGCAGATATTTCAAAAAGCTGCAGATCCCGTATGTATCTGCCGAGTAGTGGGACGGCTCATGCAGTGCAAATAACAACAGGCTGATGTTTGTGCAGAGCATGAACAGGCTGTTACGGGGAATGTGACCGAAGAGGGGGAAAACGGGTATGGTAAAGGTATTTCTTGTGGAAGATGAAGCGATCATACGGCGCGGCATCAAAAAGAATGTAGAGTGGGAGAAAAACGGGTTTACGTTTGTCGGGGAAGCCGGTGACGGGGAATATGCGTATCCGCAGATCTTAAAGACGGAGCCGGATATCCTGATTACGGATATCAAGATGCCGTTTATGGATGGACTGGAGCTCAGCCGTCTGGTAAAAAAGGCACTTCCCGACACGAAGATCATTATTTTAAGCGGGTACAATGAATTTGATTATGCAAAAGAGGCCATCACGATCGGAATCAGCGAGTATCTCTTAAAACCGGTCACGGCAGCCAGCCTGACGGCGGTGCTCCGGAAGGTGAGGGAGGAGATCCGGGAAGAAAAAGAGAAATCCAGGCTGTTAGAGCGCTATTTTGTGAGCTATGAACAATACAATGAGTTTCTCGATAAGACCGATTATACCGGAGTGAACCGGAAACTGATCGAGGATTTCTTAAAGCTTGGCTCCGCAGGAGAAGAGGGCCTTTTTGTGGACGAATATTTTGCCGCTGTGGGAGAAAATAATTATAAATCGTTATTGCTCCGCCAGTATATGACGATCGATATTTTTTATTGTGTCCAGGAATTTTTAAAGGGACTTCATGTCAGCATGGATGAGCTTGCGCCGGAGTTTGGGGACATTAAGTATATCCCGAAGATCGCCGGAAGCGTGGAAGAGACGATGCATTATTTAGAAAAGCTGTTTGCGGCAGCCCTGTCTGAGCGGGATAAGGTATCCTCAAACCGCTATGGTTCCTTAATTGACATGGCAAAGCAGTACCTGAAGGAGCACTTTGAGAGCAACGAGATCTCGCTCAACACCGTCTCTGCAGAGGTCGGGGTCAGCAGCAGTTATTTTTCTTCGATCTTTAAGCAGGAGACCGGGCAGAGCTTTGTGGAGTATCTGACAAAGCTCCGGATCGATAAGGCCTGTGAGCTTTTGCGGTGCACGACACTGCGAAGTGCGGAGATCGGGGAGCGTGTGGGCTACAATGACCCGCACTATTTCAGCGCGACCTTTAAAAAGGTGACCGGGGTATCGCCGAAGGATTATAAAAACGGCGGCCAGGAACCGGAAAGAAGGACGGTATGACTCTGTGGGCGCGGATAGCCAGAAGGGTATCCTTAAAGGACCGGATGCGTCTTCTGATCATCCTGACGGTCATTCCGCTTACCATGATGGTGCTGGCGATCGCAGGCATGATCCATAATTACTCCAGCTCCTACAATAAGATCATGAATAACTTAAAGGTCATCAACACCTACAACATGAATTTTAAATCCGATATGGAATATTCCATGTACCGGGTTATGATCGGTCTCATCAACACGAGAAAGTTTGATGCGGGGGATATCATCGAAGGCCAGACGCAGTATGCCACAGTGGTAAAGAACCCGTTTCATATGATCGAGGATGCCCGGTACGATATGGAGTACAGAATCACAAGAAAACCGGGGACAGACGGGGACATTAACATCAAAGGAATCCTGTCATGCCTGGATTCCCTGGAAAAAGCGGTGCAGAAGATGATCGAAAATTCCCATAAGGCCGGAAGATACGATGAAAACCAGGCAATCTGGGAAAATGATGTCCAGGGCCTGTGCTCGATGATTCAGGATTACATCAATAAGTACATTTACTATGAGACCCATAATATGGAAGAACTGCAGCAGGATCTGGAGCAGCAGACCAACCAGATCGTCTATGGATTTCTGGGACTTCTGGGGGTGATCCTGGTAACGGGAATCTTCTTTTCTACTTTGCTTACGAATTCGGTGACGAGACCGATCAACAGCCTGAAGATGACGGCAGAGCGTCTTGGAGGCGGAGACTGGGATGCCCGGGCCGAGCTTGGCAGTCTGGAGGAGATCAATGTCCTGGCCCGCACGTTTAACCAGATGAGCGGGGAGATCGCCGGACTGATCGGGCGGATCCGCAAGGAACAGAAAAATCTGCATATTGCGGAAATGAAGCTGTTGCAGGCGCAGATCAACCCGCATTTTCTGTATAATACTCTGGACTCGATCGTCTGGATGGCGGAGGACGGCGATAACCAGAAGGTCGTGGAAATGACAGCCGATCTAAGCGATTTTTTCCGTACTGTCTTATCCGAGGGACGCGATTTTATCACGATCAATGAGGAAAAGCGGCATATCGAAAGCTATTTAAAGATCCAGAAGATCCGTTACGAAGATATTCTGGATTACCGGATCATCATTGATGAGCGGATCGGACAGAAACAGATCCTGAAGATGATCCTGCAGCCGGTCGTGGAAAATGCACTTTATCATGGCATTAAAAACAAGCGGGGCGGCGGCAGGATCACCATACGCGGCTATGAGGATAAAAGTGGTCTGGTGTTTGAAGTGGAAGACAACGGGCGTGGAATGGATACCGGCACATTAAAGCGTCTGCGGGAAAAGGTAAGCGGCAGTGATGCAGCGCAGGAGGTCAGTGAAAAAGGCGGGTTTGGCATGTCAAATGTGGCGCAGCGGATCCGCATGTATTATGGCGGCGATGCGGCGATCACGATCGAGTCGGAAGAGTATGTGGGTACCTGTGTGAAGATTTATATCGGGCACGGATGCCCCGGTGCAAGAACGGAGTGAAAGAGAATGCCCGGACTGGAAGCTTCATCACTTAAAAACATATAAAAACAGATAAAATCAAAAGAAAACACACTTCTTCTTAAAGAAAACACACCGATTTCCCGAAAACGGGAAAAAATTTCAAAAGAATTCGAAAAAACAGTAAAATAATCCCATTTTTTTCAAAAAAGCTCTGTTTCAAAAAACAGGGCTTTTTTTTATAATGAAATTACAAAATGAATACGGAACATATTCAAAAAGGAGGAAGGTATTTATGAAAAAGCAACTCACAGCAATCGCACTCACAGCAGCTATGGTAGGTTCCCTGACCGCTTGCGGCGGCAGCAAGCCTGCTGAGACAACCGCAGCTCCGAAGGAAGAGGCTAAGACCGAGGCACCAGCAGAGGCTGAGGCGAAAGCAGAAGAATCTAAGGAAGAGGCAGCAGCAAGCGGAGATTTGATCACCGTTGGTTATGCACAGGTTGGTGCAGAGTCTGACTGGAGAACTGCAAACACCGAGTCCTTCAAATCTACCTTTACCGAAGAGAACGGCTATAAGCTGATCTTCGACGATGCACAGCAGAAACAGGAGAACCAGATCAAGGCAATCCGTTCCTTCATCCAGCAGGAAGTTGACTACATCGTAGTAGCACCGGTTGTTGAGACTGGTTGGGAAACTGTTCTGGAAGAAGCAAAAGAAGCAGGAATCCCGGTTATCCTTTCTGACCGCCAGATGCAGCTTTCCGATGACTCCCTGTATGAGGCATGGGTAGGCGGTAACTTCGTAAAAGAAGGCGAGACCTGTGGTGACTGGCTTGCAAAATATCTGGAAGACCAGGGACGCGGCGATGAAGAGATCAATATGGTAACCATTCAGGGTACCATCGGTGCTTCCGCACAGGTTGGCCGTACAGAAGGTATGGATAACAAGTTAAAAGAGCACTCCAACTGGAAGATGTTAGACAGACAGTCTGGTGAGTTCACCCAGGCAAAAGGCCAGGAAGTTATGGAGTCCTTCTTAAAGAGCTACCCGGATATCGACGTTGTTATCTGTGAGAACGATAACGAGGCATTTGGTGCGATCGATGCGATCCATGCAGCAGGCAAGACCTGTGGCCCGGACGGCGACATCATCGTAGTAAGCTTTGACTCTGTAAAGGCAGCATTTGAATCCATGATCAAGGGCGACTTAAATGCAACCTTCGAGTGCAACCCGCTTCATGGACCGCGTGTAGCTGAGATCATCCAGAAACTGGAAAAAGGCGAGAGCGTAGACAAGATCCAGTACGTAGACGAGGCATACTTCGATACCTCCATGGATCTGGAAAACATTCTGAAAGACAGAGCATATTAATTTAGAATCACCCATCCGGAATTGAACGGAATGGCATAAAAACGTGAGTTCCGTCAGGAAGAATACAGAGTGCGGAGCCGGAGGCCTAGGCTTCCGGCCCCGCACTTTTGGCTTTATGGATTTTTGAAACGTGACTGTGAAGGTACTGAACAGTTACGAAGCATGTGAGATAAGATGATAGGAGGCAAAGCTTTTATGGAACAAGGATCAGTTCTTGAAATGAGAGGGATTTATAAAACATTCCCGGGCGTAAAAGCTCTGCAGAATGTGGATTTTACACTGAAAAAGGGTGAGATCCATGCACTTATGGGGGAAAATGGTGCGGGAAAATCTACCCTGATCAAGGTATTGACAGGCGTGGAGGAATTTGAAACAGGACAGATCATGATCGACGGATTCGATCAGCCTGTTGTGAACCGGAGCCCTCAGGAGGCACAGCAGAGAGGAATCAGCACGGTATATCAGGAGGTAAACCTCTGTCCGAACCTTTCCGTCGCAGAGAATCTTTTTATCGGCAGAGAACCGAGAAAAGGCGGTCTGATCGACTGGAAGACTATGAATAAGAGAGCAAGTGAGCTGTTAAAAAGCCTGGATATAAACGCAGATGTGACACAGACGATTGATCATTATTCCATCGCGATTCAGCAGATGATCGCGATCGCACGTGCGGTGGACATGTCTGCAAAGGTTCTGATCCTGGATGAGCCGACCTCTTCCCTGGATGACAACGAGGTAGAAAAGCTGTTTGTCCTGATGAGAAGATTAAAGAGTGAAGGCGTCGGGATCATTTTCGTAACACATTTCCTGGAGCAGGTTTATGCGGTCTGTGACAAGATCACGGTACTTCGGAACGGACAGCTGGTCGGACAGTTTACAACCGCAGAGCTGCCGCGTTTCCAGCTGGTAGCAAAGATGATGGGCAAGGACTTCGATGACCTGGCTGCGATCAAGCACAGCGGGGAAGAAGAACGGAACTTCGATGGTGCCGATGTTGTCATCAAAGCAGCAGGTGTCGGAAAGAAGGGCTACATTAAGCCGTTTGATCTGGTCATCCGCAAGGGCGAAGTCATCGGTCTGACCGGACTTCTTGGTTCCGGACGTTCCGAGACCGTCCGTGTGATCTACGGTGCAGAAAAACCGGATACCGGCGAACTGGAAGTAAAGGGAGAGAAACTGATCTCCAGACATCCGCTGGATTCCATGAACCGCGGCATGGCATACCTTCCGGAGGACCGGAAAAACGAAGGTATCATTGCAGATCTGTCGGTAAGGGAGAATCTGATCATCGCACTTCAGGCGAAGCAGGGAATCTTCCATCTGCTGAGCAGAAAGCAGCAGGAGGAATACACCGACAAATACATCGACATGCTTCAGATCAAGACAGCCAGCCGGGAAACACCGATCAAATCCTTATCCGGTGGAAACCAGCAGAAGGTGATCATCGGCAGATGGCTGCTGACCAACCCGGATTTCCTGGTTCTGGACGAGCCGACACGAGGCATCGATGTCGGAACCAAGACCGAGATCCAGAAGCTGGTCGTAGAACTGGCAGAAAAAGGAATGGCAGTTGTGTTCATCTCTTCCGAGGTAGAAGAAATGCTGCGTACCTGCGACCGCATGATCGTCCTGCGTGACGGTGCGAAGGTCGGAGAGCTGAGCGGCGCAGAGATGAACCAGGCTTCCATTATGACAACGATCGCAGGGGGGCAGTAATTATGAAAGAATTCAATATCAAAAAACTGACATCGCAGAGATTGTTTTTGCCGATCTTTTGCCTGGCGCTCGTTCTTTTAGTCAACGTCATGACAACGCCGGACTTCTTTGCAGTCTCAGTCCGTGACGGCGTTCTTTACGGCTACATCATTGATATCATCAACCGTGCTTCGGAGCTTGTGATCCTGGCAATCGGTATGACACTGGTTGTATCGGCTTCCGCAGGTACCGATATTTCCGTAGGTGCGATCATGGCAGTGAGTGCAGCAGTATGCTGTAACCTTCTGACCGGCGGTGAGCGTGCGGCAACCGAATATGCATGCCCGCTGATCCTTGGTTTCCTCGCAGCCCTTGTGATCGGCGCATTGATCGGATGCTTTAACGGTGTCCTGGTCGCAAAATTAAAGATACAGCCGATGGTAGCAACCCTGATCATGTTTACGGCAGGACGCGGAATCGCACAGCTGATCACCGACGGACAGATCACCTACGTCCGCGTAGAAAGCTACAAGGTATTAGGAAGCTTCCTTCCGCATGTTCCGGTACCGACCCCGTTTATCGTGGCCATGCTTATGGTGATTTTAACTTCTTTGATTTTGAAGAAGACGGCACTCGGCCTGTATATCCAGTCCGTCGGAATCAACGCGAAGGCATCCAGGCTCGTCGGAATCAAATCGACGATGATCGTTTTCCTTACATATGCATTCTGTGGAATCTGCTCCGGTCTGGCCGGCATGATCGCTTCCAGCCGTATCTACTCTGCAGATGCCAACAACATCGGCCTGAACATGGAGCTGGATGCGATCCTGGCCGTAGCGATCGGCGGAAACTCCTTAGGCGGTGGTAAATTCTCACTGGCAGGCTCGATCATTGGTGCTTATACGATCCAGGCGCTGACGACCACCCTTTACGCCATGCACGTTTCATCGGACCAGGTTCCGGTCTACAAGGCAATCGTGGTAGTCATCATCGTGGCCCTTCAGTCACCGGGCTTTGCGAAATGGCGTAAGTCCCTCGCACAGAAAAAAGACGCGCAGATGAACGCAGGAAAGGAGGCTGCATAATGAAACAGAAAAAAAAGCTGAACCAGACCAGCTTCCTTTTGCTGATCACGATCGTATTGTTCTTTGTTATGTATGCCATCGGATGTATTGTTTTTAAAGAGCAGGGCTTTGCAAAGACCCAGAACTTCTTAAACCTGTTTATCTCCAATGCCGGACTGATCGTCATTGGTGTCGGCATGACCACCGTCATGATCACCGGTGGCATTGATATCAGCGTCGGCTCGTTTGTAGCGATGGCCTGCATGATGCTGGCCTGGATGATGGAGCGCGCACAGATCGGTGCAGTCCCGGCCGTCATCATCGTGCTGGTAACCGGTATCGTATTTGGACTGGTGCAGGGATTTTTAGTAGCTTACATGGACATCCAGCCATTCATTGTGACCCTGGCCGGAATGTTCTTTGCCAGAGGTATGACCGCGATCATCTCCAAGGACATGATCAGTATTACCAATGAAACCTTCATGGCATGGGCAAAAGCCAAGATCTACCTTCCGTTTGGCGGCTACGTAAACCGGAAGGGCGTCATGATCTATCCGTACATTTACCCGACCGTTGTGATCGCGCTGATCATTCTGATCCTTGCGTTTATCATGCTGCGTTATACCAAATTTGGCCGCAGCATCTACGCAGTCGGCGGCAATGAGCAGTCCGCCCTGATGATGGGCTTAAATGTACGCCGCGTGAAATTAAAAGCGTATGTGCTGGACGGATTCCTCTGCGGAGTCGGCGGTATCCTGTTCTGCTTAAATACTCTGGGCGGCTTCGTGGAGCAGGCAAAAGGCTTTGAGATGGATGCGATCGCATCTTCCGTTATCGGCGGCACCCTCTTAACCGGTGGTGTCGGCAACGTAATCGGAACCCTGTTCGGTGTTCTGATCAAGGCAACGATCGAGGCATTCATTACTTTCCAGGGAACCTTATCCTCCTGGTGGACCCGTATCACGATCGCAGCACTCCTGTGCTTCTTCATCGTGCTGCAGTCTGTACTTGCCATGATCAAGAAGAAAGATTAAACAAATTTTATAGAAATTAAAAATATTAGCACTCATTTTGAATGAGTGCTAATATTTTTGTTGACTTTTTGCATTTACGGTATTAGAATACTGTTATAGAAATTATGTAACAGAAAAGGAGCATCTGATTATGAGCAGAACAGGTAATTTATCCATAAACAGTGAAAATATATTCCCAATCATCAAAAAGTGGCTGTATTCCGACCACGACATTTTCTATCGTGAGCTGGTTTCCAACGGCTGCGATGCCATCACCAAGTTAAAGAAGCTGGAGCTGATGGGCGAGTACACCAGGCCGGAGGATATGGAGTACAAGGTACAGGTTACTGTAAACCCGGATGACAAGACCATTGCCATTACCGATAACGGTCTTGGTATGACTGAGGCTGAGGTAGAAGAGTATATCAACCAGATCGCATTTTCCGGCGCTCAGGATTTCCTGGAGAAATACAAAGACAAAGCCAATGAGGACCAGATCATCGGTCACTTCGGTTTAGGCTTCTACTCCGCATTCATGGTAGCAGATAAGGTAACCATCGATACCCTTTCCTACAAAGAGGGCAGCAAGCCGGTGCACTGGGAGTCTGAGGGTGGTCTGACCTTCGAGATGAAGGATGGTGAGAAAGCAGAGCAGGGAACTACCATTACCCTGTACTTAAACGAGGACAGCTACGAGTTCTCCAACGAGTACCGCGCAAGAGAGGTCCTGGAGAAATACTGTTCCTTCATGCCGGTGCCGATCTTCTTAAACAACGAGAAGGCAGAGCCGCAGTACGAGACCATCGAGAAGGACGAGCTGACCGACAAGGACACCATCATTGAGACCATCGTAGAGCCAGCCAAGACCGAAGAAAAAGAAAATGAGAACGGCGAGAAAGAGACCGTTGAGACCGAGCCTGCAAAAGAGAAATACAAAATCCTCAAACGCCCGGTTGCATTAAATGACACCACCCCGCTTTGGAGCAAGCATCCGAATGAGTGCACCGATGAGGAGTACCGCGACTTCTACCGCAAGGTCTTCCACGACTACAAGGAGCCGCTGTTCTGGATTCACTTAAATATGGACTATCCGTTCAACTTAAAGGGTATCCTGTACTTCCCGAAGATCAACACCGAGTACGATTCCATCGAGGGAACCATTAAGCTGTACAACAACCAGGTCTTCATTGCCGATAACATCAAGGAAGTTATTCCGGAATTCTTAATGCTGTTAAAGGGCGCCATCGACTGCCCGGATCTGCCGTTAAATGTTTCCAGAAGCGCCCTGCAGAACGACGGCTTTGTGAAGAAGATTTCCGACTACATCACCAAGAAGGTAGCCGATAAGTTAAGCGGTATGTGCAAGACTGACCGTGAAAACTACGAGAAATACTGGGACGATATCGCTCCGTTCATCAAATTCGGCTGCATCAAGGATGAGAAATTCGCAGAGAAGATGAACGACTACATCCTCTTTAAGAACCTGGACGGCAAATACTTAACCTTAAAGGACTGCCTGGAGGAGAACAAAGAGAAACATGAGAACACTGTCTTCTATGTAACCGACGAGAAGGAGCAGAGCCAGTACATCAACATGTTCAAGAAGGAAGGCCTGGACGCTGTCATCCTGCCGCACAGCATCGACAGCCCGTTCATCGGCCACTTAGAGCAGAAGAACGAGGGCTTAAAGTTCCTGCGTATCGATGCAGACTTAAACAGCACCTTCAAGGAAGAAGTTAAGGAAGATGACGAAGAATTCAAGAAAACTTCCGAAACCCTGACCGAGACCTTCAAGAAAGCACTCGGCAACGATAAGCTGGAAATCAAGGTTGAGAAGCTGAAGGATGAGAACATCTCCTCCATGCTGACCGTATCAGAGGAAACCCGCCGTATGCAGGATATGATGAAGATGTACAACATGTATGGTATGGATCCGTCTATGTTCGGCGGAGCAGGCGAGACCCTCGTCTTAAACGCAAACAACAAGCTGGTACAGTATGTCCTGAACCACGGAGACGGCGAGAACACCAACAAGATCTGTGAGCAGCTCTATGACCTGGCCCTGCTGGCACACGGCAGCTTAAGTCCGGAGCGTATGACTGGATTTGTGGCACGCACCAATGAGATTATGATGATGCTCGCTGAGAAGTAAACAATATCGCACAGTAAATATCAATAAGTCCGAAAGCCCCCGCCCCGCCATGCGTAACCGCATTCACGCGAATTTTCGCCCGTTTTGCTCCGCCGCCTATTGACCGTTCCTCCGCTAACTCGCTCACTGCGTTCGCTCAGACAGAGCTCCGAAACGGTCACTATGCTCACAAAACGGGCAAAATTAGCTAAAAGAATGCGCTTATGCATGGCGGGGCGGGGGCTTCCTGCTATACTGGCTCCATTACATATAAAAAACCTGCAACCATTACTGATTTGGCCGATAGTTATCCTATTTTCGCCATTTCAGCAGGCGAAAATAGGAAAGCCTTATGACACCGGCGCAATGCCGCGAAATGATAAAATAAAAAAAGTAATATGAGCAGAAAAAAAGTTATGTCTTAAAAAAAGAACAGAAATCTTACTTGCCAAATTCTTTCATTTCCTTATAATAGATAAAATAAACGTGCGTTTTTGGACGCAGTATACAATCTTAGGTTAGACAAGAGGTAAGACAGATGTACAAAGGCATAAAGAAATTGGCAGAATTGATTTTGGAATCCGAGGAAAAATTTCTGACAGGTCAGGATGAGCAGGAAATCTGCCTGGGCACTCTTTTAAAAACCCAAAGCACAGATGAAATCTGGTTGAGCGAAGATGGGAAATATCATACGGTTATGATCGGCAACAAAGAAGAACAGGAAAGCAGCATGCAGGTGTGCCATGAGGCGCAGCATCCGGTTTGCCTTCCGAAGTTATTGTGGGTTGCCAATGCGCTTCAGAAACTGCTTGAGCAGGCAAATGGCAATCTGCCGATCGAGGAGAATGAAAATCCGGAACTGATCCGTAATGCAGCTGAGATCATCCGGAAATATGCAGACGGGCTTTCCCACGATGCGCGCAGCGCAAAGGAAATCTGTGCAGAGGGCGGTCAGAATATCGCGTAAAATTATATGCAAAATTTCTATACAAAAAAGTCTCTTATGTTCCGGTGGGAATGATACACCGGCATAAGAGACTTTTTCGTTTTCTTTCATAAAAAATGAGGCATCAGGGTATTTCTTACTTTTCTACAACCGGATGGTCAGCCCCAGATAATCCTCATAATACTGCATGATCAGACAGGACATGATCATACGATGGCGGGTGTATCCGTCTTCCAGAGGAATTTCCGTGATCTCATTGATCTTGTTTAACTTGTTCAGCAAAGTATTAAGCAGGTGTCAGCATGCAGCTTGTACATGTCAGCTACAAATGCATCGACTTCCGGAATGTTGTTGCCGTATTTTGGCTGGGAAGCAAAATCAGCACGCATCTCGTCGTAGCCTTCCCAGTCAGCATCCAGGGCTGCCATTAACTGTGCCATGGTATATTTCTTCTCATCAAAGATGAGTTTCTTGATCGCGTAAAGACCATTTCCGGCATTGACTGCGCCGACTGCACCCAGCACGGCACCGTTCTCAAACTGGAAGCGGCGGTTGAACATATCTTTTCCGACTTTTACGCCGTCTTTCATCAGGCTGGAGCGGAATACGTCCGGGAACAGATCACGCTCTGCGATCATCTCTACGTTGATGCGCTCGTTTGCCATGCGCATGAGGTGGTGGATCTCATCGAAGACAGCTTCTTTGATCTCGTCAAAGGTTTCCATCTTTGTGACATCGCCGACTTCCTTGGATTATTTGGATTCTTCCACATTTAAAAAGAAACGGAGAAACCTATGAAAGGAATGAAACTTGCAAGAGACTACTTTATGCAGTACGGACGCCCTATGCTAGAGGAGCGTTTCGGGGCATATATGTCGCGCATCACAATTGGTCTGTGTGGGGAAGGTTCCGAGTGTTTTGGATTTGACGATGAAATTTCAAGAGACCATGATTTCGGTCCAGCCTTCTGCTTATGGCTGGACCGAAATCATGGAAGAGATCGGGGAGCGCCTCATAGCAGAATATGAGGCACTCCCTGCCTCATTTTATGGGATGCCGGTCCGCCGTGACGGCCGTATGAGCGGCCACCGGGTTGGTGTGTGGGAGAGTGGGGAGTTTTACCGTCATTTCCTTGGCAGTACAGTGGGACCGCAGACACAGATGGAGTGGCTGAATCTGCCGGACAGCTACCTGGCGGTGGCAGCGAATGGCTGCATTTTTAAAGAGGGGAGCGGTTCCTTTCTGGAAGTCCGCAGCCGCTTAAAAGCAGGTCACCCGGAAGATGTGCGCATCAAAAAAATGGTGGCGCGGGCAGCCAATATGTCCCAGTCCGGACAGTACAACCTACCGCGCAGCGTGCGGCGCGGGGAATATGTGGAAGCCGGGCTGGCGCTCGCGGAGTTTGTGCGCCATGGGATGGTCATGATCTACCTGCTGAACCACCGGTATGCGCCGTTTTATAAATGGATGCACAGGGGGCTTGGAGAGCTTCCGATTCTGGGAACGACACAGAAGCTGTTTGCGCAGTTAATGGATCCATGCCCAGAGTCGCTCTTTTGGGAGCAGAAACAGGAACTTATTGAAACGATCTGCGGCCTGATTTCTGCCGAGTGGCAGCGACAGGGGCTGATCGGGACGACAGATCCTTTTTTGCAGAATAGTCTTGATGAACTCATGAAACAGATTCAGGACCCGCAGATTGCGGTATTGCCGTGGCTATACGGGTAGGGTGTATACAACTTGTCATCTGGACGAGCGATAGATTTGGAAAGAACCGGACAACCAAAGCACTGGAATGAGAATGACAGGCCGGATGCGGCGATGAAATAAAAAGAAGGAGGCGATATAGAGATGGAGCAAGATGGAAAAAGCATGGCACAGGAAGAATCGAATCGGGGAAACAAAGAATGGAATCCGGAACGGAAAGATGCAAATCTTGATAACGAAGCCTTGATCAAGGAAATCGTCCAGACGGAATGGGCGATGTTTGACCGGGTTTCTAATGCAGGCGGAAGAGCCGGCTGCCAGGATGACTGGGAAACCTTCGATATTATGCGGCGAAGCCAGTTTGTGGTATGGGACCGGGTAAGCCTAGAATCTTACCGGAATGATCTGCAGCAGGCAGAAAAACAGGGCAGAAATCTTCTCACAGAAAAATACGCTTATATGATGCAGGATACCTGCCCGGAAGAATACCAGAAGATTGAAAAAGAGCTTCCGGTGCTTTCTGCCGAAAAACAGAAACTGGTGTCGGAACTGACCGAACTTCAGACCAGATGGATGGAGCGTTTCCATGAAAGTCATCCATTGTTTGGCAGTCAGGGGCGGGCAGTCCGGAAGAAAGATGCTTACCCGGGGGAGGCATCGGTGGAGACGTATGCAATGGGAGAGTTATCGACCTATTCCGAAAAGACCCTCGCATGTTTAAAAGCCTGCTATGAAACATTAGAACAGCAGGAAAAACATCCGGAGGTCTTACAGATGGACTACATGGCGCGCTGCTATGGGTATCAGTCTGCAGAGGAAGCAGAGCAGTGGCTGAGACAGTCCCGGAGCCAGTCAATATAGGATTTTTCGCGCATGATAGCGCCTTCCAGTACCATGAAGTCGCCGAATTCGCGGGTGCCGATGGCTGGAGCAATGTTATTGTGATGTTCCTGCATCATATCGGACAGATACTGTTCTTTTAAGATATGCTTTTGAAGCTGGTTGGTAAGATGGGTTTTTAACTGCTCCGGGGTCATAAAATCAGAAAAGTACATGCGCAGGCGGAAGACATCCTTCGGGGTGGCTTCCAGCGCTTCGTCTTTCATGAGCCATTCCTGAAGCTGCTGTTTTCCGGCATCGGTGATGGAGTAGAGTTTTTTCTCCAGCTTTTCTCCCTGGATGATCACTTCGCAGGTGACCAGTTTTTCTTCCATGAGACGGCTCAGTTCCGGATAGACCTGGCTGTGCTTGGCGTACCAGAAATTTGCAAGGTTATTGCTGTTAAATTCGCGGGTAATATCGTAGCCGGTCATGGGCTCCCGATTGATCAGTCCCAGAATCGCATATTTTAAAGTTCTCATAAGAACGTTCCTCCTATATCAAAAGCGGCAGCTTCCTGGGAAGACAGCCGTACTGTATATCACAGTATGTCATGATTGATATGTAAATTTTAACATAAAAATGGAAAATGAAAAATAGAAAAATAATTTGGCTGACTTGAAATTTTAAATTCCAGTGCGCGGGTAAATTCCACCAGACATTAAAATCCTTTGATTTTATCGAATTATAATGAGCAAAATCTATGGATAACTGTTATAATTAAGCTAACTTCCTATAAAATATCTGAGTTTATGACATAGAAAAGAGACCTCTGGACATTTGGTGTGCAAGGCTAAATTCCACAGGTCACATCTAAAAAATGTGAATTGCTAAGTTCCAGTCTGACAGCAGATTTTTATGGTAAGTTAACGGTTAAAGCGAATCAGCTTAGGTGTTAGATTGACCTCGTCGGGTGGAATCGGCCTAAGCTGAAGTGCTTTTAAAATGTCAATGCCGTAGTTTTCGAGTGCAACATCATAAGGAGTGTGGCCACCCAGGATTTCTCTGGGAGTGGAGTTGATATGATCCACAATGCTTCTCAGATCCCATTGAGTGAGAAATTCAAAGATGGTTTTCTTGGGGAGAACCATGCGGAGCATAGTGTGTGCCTGCTCAATACCACCTTTTTGTCCGCTTCTCATGGGATCGCAGAAATAGATACTGGAACGGATCATGCCATCAGTTCCGGTTTCTAAAGAATCAGGATCTCCGAACTCTGATCCGCGGTCTGTTAGAATCGTGTTGAATAAAGTGAGGTTCCCAGTTGATGTTCCAACTTGTCAAAAATAAGCCGCACAGCGCCCTTAGTACAGCGGTTCATAATGAAAGCCAGGAATAACTTCTCACGAGTCAAAAAGAAGGTGAGAATGACACGTTTGGATTCCTGCGAAGAATGGACGGTATCCATTTCGGTGAAATGATCAAGTTCCAGCTTTTGAAAATCTGAAAACATACGGCCTTGAAAAACCGTACGATCTTTGATCTGAGTTTTATGAACTTTGCGAGGTTTGAACTTTACCTTGCGCTTCAAATCAACATTTCTTGCCGTAAGGACACCATCATTGAGGTAGGAGTAAAGTGTTCTTACTGACATATCCAACTCAGGATGGTTTGTAATGATCTGATAGGGCGATTGTCCCTGATAAATAAGAGGTGTAATGACCATGTCCTTTTGACGCAGTTCATGCTTTGTCATGTTTATACCAGACCTGGACGAAGACAGACGTTCCTTGTATTTGCGGTCTGCAAAGACAGCATCGTAACGGTACTTGTGAGCAATAGAACAATGATTGATGGCTTTTGGACATCCATTGCAGACGTAAGGAGCCTTATCAAGACGGTTACACTGTTCTTTAACGAAATCGGGGCAGGTTTGGTTACAGGTTGGACAGGAAGTACACTTCATGTTGCAGAGTATGATTTTTCTGCATACATTTGTTTTTCTGCAGTGGTATCTGTGAATGCAGAAGTTGCGAGCGTTAAGAAAGGATCCTTTATGATACCAATCGGTTACACGGTGGAGCTTCACTTCCTTCGAAATGGTAGTAGGATCCTTGCATAAGAATCGGGCGATATCTTTAAAGGAGCAGCCATTGTTCAGGGAACGCTCAATGTATTTACGGTCTTCAAGGGAAAGATGTTTCTGGTTACCAGGAATATATTTGCTCATGGAGATCTCCTTCTACTGCTGTCAGAAGGTCTCCATGAGCATAGCACGAATATATGAAAGATTAAACTCTACTCATGCAGAAGTAAATTCCACCGCCCAATCGGGCGGTGGAATTTACTTTTGAAAGTTTCAGGACCTTCTATTATTACTGTGCTAAATTGTTATCCTTAGAAAATTATGGTAGAATGAAGAAAACAGATTACGGAAGGAGATACGCGTATGGGACTGATCAGAGCAGCATCGGAGGCACTTAGGGGGACCATGGCAGACCAGTGGAAGGAATTTTTCTACTGTGATGCCCTGGAGAAAGACATTCTGGTGAAACGGGGGCAGAAACGCACGTCTTCCCGTTCTTCCAATACAAAGGGAAATGATAATGTCATTTCCAACGGCAGCGGCATTGCGGTGGCAGACGGCCAGTGCATGCTGATCGTGGAGCAGGGAAAGGTTGTAGAGGTTTGTGCGGAGCCGGGCGAATTTACCTATGACAGCTCTACCGAGCCGAGCATTTTTACCGGAAACTTGGGAGACAGTATCAAGGAAACATTTAAGCTGATTGGCAAGCGTTTTACATACGGAGGTGATACGGCAAAGGACCAGCGGGTGTATTACATTAACACCAAGGAGCTTGGAGAAATTCTGTTTGGAACAGCAACTCCGATCCCGTTCCGTGTGATCGTGAGTGAAGAGATGGGCTATAAGCTGTCCGTTGATATCCGTTGTAACGGCTTATTTACTTATAAAATCTGTGATCCGGTCCTGTTTTACACGAATGTGTGTGGAAATGTAACAGACACCTATGACAGTGACGAGATTGCGGCCCGCTTAAAGAGTGAGATGATGAATGCCCTGCAGCCTGCTCTGGCAAAGCTTTCTGCACAGAGAATCCAGTATTACGAGATTCCGGCACATACCATGGAAATTTCAGATGCGTTAAATGAGGTGCTTTCCAGCAGCTGGCGGCAGAAACGTGGTATAGAGGTTTATTCTGTCAACATCAATTCCTTAAGTATTCCGGATGACCAGAGAAAGAAGCTGACCGAGTGGGAGGAGAATGCCATGACGACCAACCCGAACACGGCGGCAGCACGTCTGGTCGGCGGTCAGATCGATGCCATGAAGGCGGCAGCAGCCAACAGCGGCGGTGCCATGACTGGATTTATGGGCATGGGTATGGCGATGAATGGCGCAGGCGGCATGAATGCGCAAAATCTGTTTACCATGGGACAGCAGCCTCAGTACCAGCAGTCTGGCAGCGGCCAGCCGGTTCAGGGTCAGTTCGCTCCAGGACAGCAGCCAGCAGCCGGACAGTCTGGCCAGGCGGGCGCGGCAGATACCTGGACCTGCTCCTGCGGTGCTACCGTAAGCGGCAAATTCTGCCCGGAGTGCGGGACAAAGAAGCCGGAACCGAAAATGCAGCCGGCCGGAGGCTGGACCTGCGCAAAATGCGGCACTATGGCAACGGGCAAGTTCTGTCCGGAGTGTGGTTCCCCGAAGCCTGCAGATGCAGACGGCTGGACCTGCTCCTGCGGAACGGTGAACAAGGGAAAATTCTGCAGCAATTGCGGTGCAAAGAAACCGGCAGGCGCATTGCTTTACAAATGCGACAAGTGCGGCTGGGAACCGGAAGACCCGGAACATCCGCCGAAATTCTGTCCGGAATGTGGCGATCCATTTGATGATGGTGATATCGTACGGTAGGTGAAGTTTAGAAAAAACACAAAAAAGATCGGAGAAGTACATGGGAGAATTACAGGAATACAAGTGTCCCTGCTGCGGAGGCGGAATCCGTTTTGACAGCAAGGCACAAAAGCTGAAATGTCCGTACTGCGACACAGAATTTGAGATTGAAGCACTGCAGCAGTACGACACGACCCTGAAAGAAGAAAAGACCGATGACATGAAGTGGGAAAAGGCAGAGGGTAGTACCTGGGAAGAAGGCGAGGAGCAGGGACTGAACACTTATCACTGTGAATCCTGCGGAGGCGAGATTGTGGCAGATGAAAATACGGCAGCATCCACCTGCCCATTCTGCGGAAATCCGGTCGTCATGACCGGAAAGCTTTCCGGTGACCTGCGCCCGGATATCCTGATCCCGTTTAAGCTGGACAAGAAGACGGCCAAGGCCGGACTTATGAAGCATCTGGAGGGAAAGAAGCTCCTGCCGAAGATCTTTAAGGACCAGAACCATATCGATGAGATCCGCGGGATCTACGTTCCGTTCTGGCTGTTTGATACTGAGGCGGACGCAGATATCCGCTACCGCGGAACCAGAACCCGCTTCTGGAGTGACAGCAGATACGACTATACCGAAACCAGTCATTTCCTCATTAACCGGGGCGGAACGATCGGATTTGATCAAGTGCCGGTCGATGGAGATTCCAAGATCCCGGATGATCTGATGGAATCCATTGAGCCATACGATTTAAAAGAGGCTGTTCCATTCCAGACGGCATACCTGGCGGGATATCTGGCTGACCGTTACGATGTGGATTCGGAAAAAAGTGCTCCACGCGCAAATGAGCGTGTGAAAAAGTCGGTGGAGCGGGCATTTGAAGAGACTGTGAGCGGCTACAGTACCGTTGTAGCGGAAAACAGCAGTGTGCAGCTGCATGACGGCAGCGCCCAGTATGCACTGCTTCCGGTGTGGATCTTAAATACCACATGGGAAGGAAAGCATTACCTGTTTGCCATGAACGGCCAGACCGGAAAATTTGTGGGAGATCTCCCGGCTGATAAGAATGCGGTACGCAAAATGACCATAAAGCTTACGGTGCTCATTACGGTTGTAGTCTATGTCCTGCGTCTGATCTTGTGGATGTTTGGGATTTAACGGGAGGGAATGGAAGATGAAAAAGAGAAAAACATATGCAGCCGTTATGCTTACGGAAGGTCTCCTTTCCCTTTTTGGCTGTGCTCCGGCATTTGCAGATACGGAAGGGTTTTCTGAAGAATATAGCCGTTTCCAGAATCCGGACGGTCTGATGGATGCGGAGGATGCACAGCAGCTCAATGAGGAGCTCGACGAGATCAGCCACGACCAGAACTTTGATGTGACGGCAGTGCTGGTAAACAGCCTGAACGGACAGTCTCCGGAGGTTTATGCAGACTTCCTGTATGATACCTGTGACTTTGGTTATGGCGATGACCGCGACGGAGCCATGCTTTTAGTCAGCCTGGAGGACCGGGACTGGTATTTGTCCACCAGTGGATATGGTATTACCGCGTTCACGGATGCCGGCATCGGATATATCGGAGAACAGATCAAACCGCAGCTGGCAGACGGAGAATATCTGGAGGCTTTTGAAAACTATATTGAGCTATGCGATGACTTCATCAGTCAGGCCAGGGACGGAAAGGCCTACGATGTGGACCGGATGCCGAGAAAGCCGTTGTCAGCAATCTGGCTGGGAATTTCCTTTGTAATTGGTCTTGGCGGTGCACTTTTGGTGGTCGGAGCCAATAAGAGTGAATTGAAGAGTGTCGGAATGCAGCAGGAAGCGCGGAATTATGTCCGCCCGGGCAGCATGAAGGTCACGAAACGCAGTGACTTTTTCCTGTACCGCCAGGTGACGAGAACGGAAAAGCCAAAGGCGAAGAGTTCCGGAGGCGGGGGCAGCAGCACACATACCTCATCCGCGGGAAAAACGCATGGTGGAGGCGGTGGAAAATTCTGATGGACCGATGGATCGGCCCCGGAGAGCCTGAATAAAAGGAAAAGTCTCTTATGTGTGAAGCGATGGAATCACCCATCTGCACATAAGAGACTTTTTGGTTTCAGCGGAAATTGCATCTTGTGAAATGTGTCTTGTGAAATACATTCTGTGAGATGCATTTTATGAATGCTATGCTTCCTCCTGCGGACAGCGTGCAATACAGTTTTCAAGCCATGCAATGTAGGATTCCTCCCGCATGATAGCTCCTTCAAGCACCATGAAGTCCCCAAATTGCGGGGTGCCGGGAACAGGAGCAGTATTATGATGGTTTCCCTGCATGATATCGGACAGATATTTCTTTTTCAGGAGATGCTTCTGAAGCTGGCGGGAAATCTGCGTTTTCAGCTGTTCCGGGGTCATAAAATCGGAAAAGTACATACGAAGACGGAACACATCCTTGGGGGTCGGTTCTAATGCCTCATCTTTCATGAGCCATTCCTGAAGCTGTTGTTTCCCCTCTGACGTGATGGAATACAGCTTCTTTTCAAGCTTTTCTCCCTGGATCACGATTTCGCAGGTGACAAGCTTTTCTTCCATCAGGCGGCCAAGCTCCGGGTAAACCTGGCTGTGCTTGGCATACCAGAAATTTGCCAGGTCATTGCTGTTAAATTCGCGTGTAATATCGTATCCGGTCATGGGATGACGGTTGATCAGTCCCAGAATCGCATATTTTAAAGTCCTCATAGAAATCCCTCCCTTACTCACTAGCTCCAGTGTAGCACAAAAAACGAAAATGGAAAAGTGCAACAAAAGAGCATAAAAAAATTGTTAAAAATCCCCATATCTAGAATGACATATCTATATTTACATAATTTTCCCAGTACGTTATAATAAAAATAATACAAAAAAGGGAGAAAAGAAAACTATGAAAATGTTAATGAGAATCCTGCTGTACTGTGTCGGACTTTTGTTCCTGGCGTTCGGCGTAGCCTTTTCGGTAAATTCCAACCTGGGTGTATCTCCGGTCAATTCTTTACCGTATGTTATTTCACTGATCCTGAAAGTAGATCTTGGCCGATGCATCATTGGTGTTTTTGTGGTTTACATGGTGGTACAGATCATCATCAAACGCAAAGAGTATCAGTGGTTCAACTTAACCCAGCTGATCTTTTCCACGATTTTTGGTTACTTTGCAGACTTTGCAAAAGGCGTGATGCACGGTTTTGTGATTCCGACTTATTTTGGCCAGCTTCTTATGATGGCAATCAGCATCGTTTTAGTAGCTTTGGGTGTTGCAATCTACATGGATGTAAAACTGGTAAACATGCCAATGGAGGGTATGACTCTCGCAATCAGCGATTGTTTCCCGAACATTGAGTTCCACAAGATCAAGATCATCGTAGACTGCTCCTCCGTAGCGATCGGCGTGGTCTTATCCTTCCTGTTTATGCATGGACTGTTCGGTATCCGTGAGGGCACTGTTTTAAGTGCGATCCTGGTAGGAAAGATCCTTCCGGTTATGAAGAAACGCGTAAGCCCGGTTATACAGAAACTCTGTTTCTAAAAAATAACAATTTAATTGTAAAACAATGGCCCGTGAAAGTTGCCAAAGGCAACTTTCACGGGCCTGTTAAGTTATCAATATTATTCTTTAGTGTGTCTGTCCTTCGGCAGTCTGGATATCGTTTTCGTACTTTCCGATGGCGGAAATAGCTGCCTCGATGCCGCGGGCAATATCCTGCAGGTTCATGGACGGAGCCGGTGCTGGTCTGCCAACGACCTGCTCCGGGATAAACGGAACATGCATAAAGCCGCCGCGTACGCCCGGATATTCCTTTGCCAGGGTGTAGAGAACACCGTACATTAAGTGGTTGCAGACAAAGGTGCCGGCAGTGTTGGAAACGCTGGCAGGAAGTCCTGCCTCGCGGATGTTCTGTACCATAGCCTTGATCGGCAGATCAGAGAAGTATGCCGGGGCACCGTCCTCGTAAATCGGCAGATCGATCGGCTGGTTGCCTTCGTTATCTTTAATGCGTGCGTCATCTAAATTGATGGCAACGCGCTCCGGGGTGATGTCGTAGCGGCCGCCTGCCTGGCCGATGCAGAGTACGGCATCTGGCTTTTCTTTTGCGATGGCAGCAGCAACGGTTGCGATGGATTTGCGGAATACAGTCGGAACCTCTGCTTTTACGACCTCTACGTTGTTAACGTGGGAGGATACAAGCTTTACGGCTTCCAGGGCCGGGTTTACCTTGTCTCCGCCGAAGGGATCAAATGCGGTTAAAAGAAGTTTCATAAGAAAACCCTCACTTTCTTTCTATTGTGTTTCTGTTCTGCATTTTGTGAATCTATCTTGGATCATGATTCCAAAGCGGCAGGGCAGTCAGAATGCCAGAAAATACATCAGCAGGATATGGAGCACCAGCATGGTGAGTGCCACCGGAAGCTGGGATTTGATGACTGCATATTTGCTTTTTGTTTCCAGCAGAGCTACCGGGACAATGTTAAAGTTTGCAGCCATCGGTGTCATAAGGGTTCCGCAGTAGCCTGCAGTCAGTCCCAGTGCACCAACTACCACCGGGTTTGCGCCCTGGGCGATCAGAAACGGGATACCGATACCAACGGTGATCACGGAGAAGGCTGCAAAGCCGTTGCCCATGATCATGGTGAAGAGGGCCATGGCGATACAGTAAACGGCGGTTGCTGCGAACAGGTTGCCGGCCGGGATGACTGCGCTGACACCGTGTGCGATGACATCGCCGACGCCTGCTGCGGTGAACAGGGAACCAAGTGCAGCCAGAACCTGTGGCAGGATGCCGGTGACACCGACATTGTCCACCAGGCGGGTTCCGTCGGTAACTGCGTAGGATGGCGTGGTCTTAAAGAGCAGGAGTGCTACGACCAGGGCGATCGCACCGGAAATGCCGATGGCGTTGTTTGCACCGAGAACCTTTAAGAAGGTTGCAACCAGAACTGCACTGACAGCCAGGGTAAGCGGCGGGATAAATACAGAGTAACCGATCTTGTCAGCTGCCTTGCGGGTTTCCCCGGCACTTGGAACATCGCTTTTGGAAGGAGCTACCAGCCGGAAGGCGGTGAGTGCTGCCATCAGCACCACACAGGCACCGGTGATCCAGCGCGGAAGATATGCTCCGGCGATGAAGGTGAATGCCAGGATGAACCAGAACAGCGCAGTGCTATGACGCTTAGCGCAGTCCGGATCCTTTAATGCCTTAACGCCGTTGGAAACGAAGAAAAGGCCGATGATGCAGTAAAAGATTTCTGCAATGATAGTGCTTACGGTCCAGGTCATATTACTTTCCCTCCTGTTTCTTCCGGTCTGCGAACCGGCGTTTTAAGATCTGGTCAAAGATCAGGGCGTAGATCACACCTACCACCACAGAAAGTACTGCGACCGGAACAGACTGTCCGGCAATCTGAAGGGCATCGACCGGGTAGCCCTGCTCCGATAAGGTAGAGACAATGAGAAGCGTTCCAGATGAACCCATGAAGCAGTTCTGTGCGAAGAAGTTGCCGTAGTTTTCACTGCCGGCACACATGCCCTTGATCGCATCCTCGGTTTTCTCATCTAATTTGCCATATTGCACCACAGCAGCGGCCTGCGCCATTGGGTTGATGAGTGGGCGGATGAACTGCGGATGTCCGCCGATACGAAGGGAAAATGCAGAGGCGATGGTACGGATGATCTGCCAGATGGCGATCAGGCGGCCGGTTGTTGCATTCTTTAAGGATGTGATAAAGTCCACAGCCTTGTCTTTTAAGCCGTTTCGCTCACAAAGACCGATAACCGGCAGTGTGAGAATGAACAGGGTGGCAGTGCGGTTCGTGATGAATGCAGTGCCGAGTGTGTCAAGAATCTGCATCGGACTCATACCGGCTACGAGTCCAGTCGCAAGTCCGGCAACGACAACAACGGCAAGAGTATCAAGCTTTAAGATAAAGCCGACGATGACGATCAGGACACCGATCAGTTTGATAACTTCCATGAAAAAATCCTCCTTATGTTATAAGTGCTATGTGACTGTGTGGGAAGCAGGGTGCATAGCAATATTAAAATTTTAACATAAGGAAGGAAAAGTCACAATGATATTTTTCGGATGTCTGGTCTTGCTTGCATTATCAGTAAACTATGCTATAATAAGTAGTAATAAAAACCATGTAAGATAGAGTATACGCTGCTGACTGTAAATGATACGGACGGCAGCCGGGATTCGGAGGAAGAATATGAGCTATAAGATTTTTGGTGACAGCTGCCTGGATCTGACAGAGGAATTAAAAAAAGATCCGCGGTTTGAAATGATTCCCCTGACACTTCAGGTAGATGATCATATGGTGATCGACGATGAAACATTTGACCAGAAGGCATTTATTGCTATGGTGAAGGCAAGTCCAAACTGCCCGAAGACAGCCTGTCCTTCTCCGGAGGCATTCAAGAAAGCCTGTGAGTGCGATGCAGATGATGTTTATATCATTACCCTGTCCAGCCATTTGAGCGGTACTTATAACAGTGCAGTGCTTGGAAAGCAGCTTTATGAGGAAGAGCATGGAGTGGGAAGCAAGAACATTCTTGTCATCGATTCGGAATCGGCTTCAGCCGGGGAACTCAACGAGGCACTTGCAATCTGCGATATGTATGAGGAGGGTCTTGGCTTTGAGGAAATCTCAAAGCGGATCCTGGCCATGCGCGATGAGCAGCAGACGTATTTTGTCATCGATACATTAGAGCCGCTGCGCAAGAATGGGCGTCTCACCGGTCTGCAGGCATTTTTCGCGACAGCATTAAATATCAAACCGGTCATGGGGGCAGACCATGGCGTTATTATTAAACTGGATCAGGCGCGTGGCATTGCAAAAGGCCTTGCCCGTATGTGTGAGCTTGCTACAAAACGTGCCGGAAAGCCGGAAGAAAAGCGTGCGGTGATCGCCCACGTGAACTGTCCGGAGCGTGCGCTGCAGGTGAAGGCAGAGCTGGAAAAACGCGGCAATTACCGGGACATCGTGATCACAGATACAGCCGGAGTTGCAACCGTGTATGCCGGTGACGGCGGAATTGTCCTTGCAGTTGGTTAAATTCATAACAAAATAATACAATTTTTGTCTGTTATTAAAAAAATAAGAAAACAGGTCGAAGAAGCCACTGGTCTGCCGGAGCTTTTTCCCCTGTTTTTTTTCTTTTATCTCCCCCATTAAAAAAGCTGATCGTAGAAAAATGTACAAAAAGTAAGGTTATGTCTCGAAAAAAAACAATCCGGGCTGTTGCTGGTATACAATGAGCACAAAAAAACAGACGAATTTGAGAAAAAATTATATAAAACACTTGCATTTCCCTAATAATATGTTATGATGAAGTTAGCAAAAATATATTTAGCAAAAATAAAAAAAAGTAAGGAGGGGAGGCGCAGACGGACTGAAGTCTGGTTGGGGGCCGGACTCGTTGCTCAAGCTGAATATCTGTTTCTTTTGTTGCTACGGACAGAATGAACAGTCCCGTTCGTTTGTACCTCAAAAAAAGCATGAAGGAGAAAACAAAAGAAACCGGAAACGGGAACGTATTGTTTGACTTTTATGGAAAAGCACCGGAAACATCCAAGCTGATTCCGTTAAGTTTACAACACGTTCTGGCAGCAATCGTCGGTGTTATCACACCGTCCATGATCATCGCAGGGGTATGCGGTCTGACCGATGAGGAGAAGACCATGATGATCCAGGCAGCGCTTATTTTCACCGCGCTGGCGACATTTTTGCAGCTGTTTCCGCTGTTCCATAAAATTGGTGCGGCACTTCCGGTTATCATGGGTACCAGTTTTGCTTACGTACCGACTCTGACTGCCATCGGCGGTGAGTTTGGCATTGGCGCGATTATGGGCGCGCAGATTGTTGGCGGTGTTGTCGCAATCGTTTTCGCGGTCTTTGTAAAGCAGATCCGGAAACTGTTCCCGGACATCGTTACCGGTACGGTTATCTTTACCATCGGTCTTTCCCTGTATCCGACGGCAATCCGTTATATGGCAGGCGGTTCCGGACATCCGGAATTTGGTGGTTTAAAGAACTGGTTCATTGCGCTTTTAACATTTGCAGTTGTTTTATTCCTGAACAACTTTACAAAGGGCGTTTTGAAGCTGGGTTCCCTTTTCTTCGGTATTATCGTTGGTTATGTAGTATCTTTGTTTCTGGGCATGGTGGATTTCACCAATGTGCTGAATACCACCTCTGTTGTGGCATTCCCGCAGCTGATGCACTTCAAAATTGAATTTGCTCCGGCAGCCTGTGCTTCCCTGGCTATCGTGTACGCAGTCAATGCAGTGCAGACGATCGGTGATCTTACCTCTACGACCGTAGGCGGTATGGATCGTGTCCCGACAGACAATGAGCTTCAGGGCGGTATCCTGGTTCAGGGTGTTGCAAGTATCGTAGGCGCGTTCTTTGGAGCACTGCCGACAGCTTCCTACAGCCAGAACGTGGGCATCGTAACCATGAACAAAGTAGTAAACCGCGTGATCTTCGCGGTATCTGCAGCAGTGCTTCTGGTAGCAGGCCTGATTCCTGGCCTCTCTGCAGCACTGACCACCATTCCGCAGTGTGTAATCGGCGGCGCTACGCTTTCCGTATTTGCGCAGATCGCAATGACCGGTGTGCGTCTGTTCACCAAAGATGGCATGACTGCAAGAAAGACTACCGTAGTTGGTATGTCAGTAGCACTTGGCGTTGGTATTACCCAGGTATCCGGATGCCTGCAGGGCCCTGGAATCCCGGCGTGGATCAACACCGTATTTGGAAGTTCGTCCGTGGTAGTGGCAACGATCATGGCGATCATCTTAAATCTGACGCTTCCGCCGGAAGAATAAGATCTGGGATGATAAGAGACACAAAGAAAGCCGAACAGTTAAGAATCCTGTTCGGCTTTTGTTTTAGAGGAATCAGAAGCTTCTTCTTCGGCTTTGATCTCGTTTAAGTAACTATAGAGTGTGAACTTGGAGATGCATAAGATCTGGCACACACGCTGGCCGGATTTTGTGATGAGGAATGCACCGGCGTCGTTCAAAAGACGGATAAACTGAACTTTATCGTCCTTGGTCATAACAGCGGCAGGTTTGCCGATGCGTTTAAATGCCTGGTCGATCAGTTCGTCCAGAAGGTCAGTAACATTCATGGAAACGGTCTCCGGACCGGAGTCTTCCGAATCATTGGAAGCGGTAGCAGTCAGGCTCTGGATATGGGTCTGTGCTGCCAGCAGAATGGTGATATCGTAGTTGATGCTCAGAATCCCGGTGATCTTTCCTTTGGGATTGCGAATGTAAATGGTACTGGATTTTAAAATTTTTCTATCCTTGGTCTTGGTTAAGTAGGCAAGTTTGTCTTCGGTGTGTTTTTCTCCGTTCTGCAAGGATTCCAGAACAATGTGAGAAGGACCATCGCCGAGTTGCCGGCCGCTGATGTAGCCGTTTTCAATGGCAACAATGGAGTGCTCCACATCATTGCTTTCCAGATCGTGTACGACGATCTCGCAGTTGGAACCGAACTGGGCAGCGAGGCCGTGGGCCAGGCGGGTGTAAAAATCAATGGTGTTTTTATCCATGGTTCGCTCCTTTCTGATAGTGAATGACAGGAAATAAGTCAATCATACAATTTGTTTGGCGTTAATTATTATAACAAGCCAAAAAACAGAATGCAAGAAGAAATGATTAAATTAACTAATTTATAGCAGGAGGTATATTAATGTTACTTATAGGAAACGGAAGAGTTATCACAAGAAACCATGCAAATCCGTACCTGGAGAATGGTGCGGTCGTAACCGATGGGGAGAATATCAAAGAGGTAGGAAGCTTTGAGGATATGAAACAGAAGTATCCGGAAGCAGAGTTTGTGGATGCCCACGGCGGTGTGATCATGCCTGGTCTGATCAATGCGCACACTCACATTTATTCTGGTCTGGCACGCGGCCTTTCCATCGTTGGAAACAACCCGACCAACTTCCTGGAAGTGCTGGAAGGCACCTGGTGGGCAATTGACCGCCAGCTCGACTTAGACGGAACCAGAGCCTGTGCATGGGCAACTGTGTTAGACAGTATCCGCGATGGCGTGACCACGATCTTCGACCACCATGCAAGCTTTGGAGAGATCCCGGGTTCCCTGTTCGCGATCCGCGATGTCGTAAAAGAAGCAGGCATCCGTTCCTGCCTCTGCTACGAGGTTTCCGAGCGTGACGGCGAGGAGAAGACCGCACAGAGCATCAAAGAAAATGCGGATTTTGCGAAGTGGGCGAAAGATGCTGACGACAGCATGATCAAGGCGATGTTCGGCGGACACGCCCTGTTTACCATTTCGGATAAGACCTTCGAGAAGATGGTAGAAGCCAATAACGGCATGACCGGCTTCCATATCCATGTAGCCGAGGGCATGAACGATGTTTATGACAGCTTGAGAAATTACGGCTGCCGTCCGGTAAACCGTCTCTTGTACAACGGCATTCTGGGCGAAAAGACCATGCTTGGCCACTGCATCCACATCAGCCCGGCTGAGATGGATATCATCAAGGAGACCGGTACCATGGTAGTCAACAACCCGCAGTCCAACCAGGGCAACGCCGTAGGCTGCTCCCCGGTTCTGCAGATGATGGCTAAGGGAATCACGGTTGGTATGGGTACCGATGCTTACACCCACGACATGTTAGAGAGCATGAAGGCATTCTTAACCATCCAGCGTCATAACGCAATGCTGCCGAACGTAGCATGGTGTGAGGATGTGAAGATGCAGTTTGAGAATAACCGCATTATCGCTGAGAAATATTTCGGCAAGACGCTTGGCATCTTAAAAGAGGGTGCAGCAGCCGATGTCATCATTATGGACTACAAGCCATTCACCCCGTTCTCTGATGAGAATATCGACGGCCACATGATCTTTGGCATGGAAGGCAAGAACTGCCGTACCACCATCATCAACGGTAAGGTTCTCTATAAAGACAGAGAGTTTGTAAACCTGGATGAGGACAAGATTAACGCATGGACCATGGAGCAGAGTAAAAAGCTCTGGGGCAAATTAAACCACAGAGTATATTAATCTGGAAACAGAAACAACGTTTGATCCGGTCAGCACAGATGACTGTGTTGGCCATACAAAATAAATCATGCAAAAACATATATAAGGAAGCAAGGGTTAAACAAATGGCTTCCGGCAGGAGGATAACATGAGCGAAATTATGAGACCAATGACGATCGATCACCTGATGCACTGGATCATGTCCGAGTATGAGCAGAAAAAGAGCATCTTCGGCATCGAGAAACTTGTAAAACATGAGAACGGACAGGCACTGCCGATCTTTGAAGAGAAGATCGAATCTCCGTTTGGTCCGGCAGCAGGCCCGAACAGCCAGCTGGCACAGAACATTGTAGCAGCTTATGCGGCTGGCTCCCGTTTCTTCGAGTTAAAGACCGTTCAGGTCATGGATGGCGCAGAACTGGCAGCATGCATCAACCGCCCGTGTATCATTGCAGGGGATGAGTGCTACAACTGTGAGTGGTCTACCGAGCTGTACGTTCCGCAGGCATACGCGGAGTACGTAAAAGCATGGGTTGCATGTAAGCTGATCGCAAAAGAGTATGGACTTGGCGATCCGGATGGCTTCGTATTCAATATGTCCGTTGGTTATGACCTGGAGGGCATCAAGTCCCCGAAGGTTGACAAGTACATCAACGATATGATTGAGGCAAAGGATACCGAAGTCTTCAAAGAGTGCATCAATTGGGCATTAGAGCACGTGAACGAGTTCAAGAACGTAGATGAGGAGTACATCAGAAACATCAGCTCCAACGTTTCCAACTCCATCACCGAGTCCACCCTGCACGGCTGCCCGCCAGCAGAGATTGAGCGTATCGCAACCTACCTGATCACAGAGAAGCACTTAAACACCTTCATCAAGTGCAACCCGACTCTTCTTGGTTATGAGTACGCAAGAAAACGTCTGGATGGTCTTGGATTCGATTACATCGCTTTCGACGATCATCACTTCTTAGAGGATCTGCAGTGGGCTGACGCAGTTCCGATGCTGCACAGACTGTATGACCTCTGCCAGGAGAAGGGGCTGGAGTTCGGCGTGAAGATCACAAACACCTTCCCGGTAGACGTAACCAGAAACGAGCTTCCGAGCAACGAGATGTACATGGCTGGACGCGCATTGTTCCCGTTAAGTATCCATGTAGCACGCCTTCTGACCGATGAGTTCCAGGGCAAGCTGCGTATCTCCTACTCCGGCGGCGCAACCATCGAGAACATCAAAGAGCTGTTTGAGGCAGGTATCTGGCCGATCACCATGGCTACCAACATCTTAAAGCCGGGTGGATACCAGAGAATGAGCCAGATCGCAGACGAGCTTATGGAATGCGGCAGCGAGCGCTTCTCCGGTGTAAACGTAGCAGCACTGGCAGCCATCGATGACGGCGTAGAGGCAAAGGCAATGTACAAAAAACCGGTGAAACCGCTTCCGGAGCGTCATGTAGATAAGAAGCTTCCGCTGTTTGACTGCTTCAACGCACCGTGCCGCAATGGCTGCCCGATCGAGCAGGATATCCCGGCTTACTTACAGGCTATGGTAGATGGCGATGCAAAGAAAGCTCTTGAGATCATCTTAGAGCGCAACCCGCTTCCGTTCATCACCGGTACGATCTGCCCGCATCACTGCGGCGACAAGTGCATGCGCAACTACTATGAGGAGACCTTACATATCCGTGAGACCAAGCTGGCAGCAGCAAGCCAGGCATACAACGAGATCCTTCCGGCTCTGAAGGCTGAGGGTTCCGTAGCTGGCAAGAAGGTTGCCATCATCGGCGGCGGCCCGGCAGGTCTGGCAGCAGCTACCTTCCTGTCCCGTGCAGGCGTAGCAGTTACCGTATTCGAGCGCAAAGAAAAACTGGGCGGCGTGGTACGCAACGTCATTCCGGAGTTCCGTATCTCCGCAGATTCCATCGACAAGGATGTAGAACTGTGCAAGGCTTACGGTGCAGAGTTTAAGCTTGGCGCAGAGGTTACCTCTGTAAAGGCATTAAAGGCAGAGGGCTACACCGATGTCATCGTTTCCATCGGCGCATGGAAGCCGGGCAGATCCCCGCTTGCATACGGCGAAGTAACCGATGCCCTGGAGTTCTTAATGGAGGCGAAGAAGAATGGCGCATCCATGAATATCGGCAAGGATGTAGTGGTTCTTGGCGGCGGCAACACCGCGATGGACGTTGCAAGAGCAGCAAAACGCATTCCGGGTGTAGAACATGTCCGCCTGATCTACCGCAGAACCAAACGTTACATGCCGGCAGATGAGGAAGAGTTACAGTTAGCGATCGAGGATGGCGTAGAGTTCTTAGAGCTTCTTGCTCCGGTTGGCGCAGAGAACGGCAAACTGAAATGTTCCGTTATGGAGCTTGGCGCTCCGGACGCTTCCGGCAGAAGATCTCCGGTCGACACCGGCAGAACCGAAGAGTATCCGGCAGACACCATCATCGCAGCAATCGGTGAGACCATCGACACCACCCTGTACGCAGAGCTTGGCGTAGAGATGGACGCAAAGGGCCGTCCGGTTGTAGACGCAAACATGATGACTACCGAGGCTGGCGTATACGCAGTCGGCGATTCCAGAAGAGGACCGGCTACAGTTGTGGAGGCAATTGCAGATTCCGCAAAAGCAGCAGCAGCGATCGCAGGCATCAGCTATGATAAATACGCTGAGGAGAATATCGCAGCAGACGAGAAGATGTACACTGCTAAGAAGGGTGTCCAGAGCCGCGATACCAAAAAGACTCCGGATGACCGCTGCTTAGGCTGTCCGACGGTATGTGAGGTATGTACCGATGTCTGCCCGAACCGTGCAAACGTGGCGATCCATGTACCTGTCAAGTGCAAAGCACAGATCATCCATGTGGATGGCATGTGTAATGAGTGCGGCAACTGCGAAGTATTCTGCCCGTACAAGGGAGGAAGACCTTACAAAGATAAATTCACTTTATACTGGACGGAAGAGGACTTCCTTGACAGCACCAACGAGGGCTTTTTGGTGCTTGATGGAACTCAGGTGAAGGTTCGTCTGGATGGCAAGGTTGAGACCGTTGATGTTGCACAGGAGACAGATCTGCCTGCAGATGCAGTGGCAGTGATCCGTACCGTATTAAAGGATTACGCATACCTGATCCGCTAATTTGAAATCACATAGGACCTGGAAGCTGTTTTTCGGGAATTTATCCGCTGCCGTGCACCCCTTACGTGCATGGCAGCGCAAGAAGGAGTTAGGGGTTTACATGAAAAGAAAGAAACATATTGCAGTGGTTCACTGTGCAGGCGGGGCAAGACTGAACGAAGGTATTGACCGTGCATCACTGCCGAAGGACTGCAGCCAGATCATGGAACAGTATCCCGATGGGATCCTAAGCTGCAGCTATGGATGCTTAGGAGGCGGAAGCTGTGTGGCAGCCTGCAAGCTGCATGCACTTTCCATCAATGAAAAAGGAGTTGCCGAGGTTGACCGGGAAATTTGTGTCGGATGCGGACTTTGCGTCAAGGCCTGTCCGAAGCATCTGATCCGTCTGGAGGCACCGGAGGGAACCATTCAGCCGAAATGTTCCAATGAACAGAAAGCGGCAGAAGCCGGAAAGGCATGTACGTCCAGCTGTATCGGCTGTAAGATCTGTGAAAAATACTGTCCGTCCGATGCGATCCATGTGATCGGTTTCCATGCAGTGATCGACCGGGAAAAATGCATTGCATGCGGCATGTGCGCGACGAAATGTCCGCGCGGAGTGATCCATGATGCAGACGGTATCTTTGCGGCAAAGTAATGAGAGCTGCTGTTTGCGCAACGCCTAAGCAGCAACGAATTAGAACAGGAGAAGGAAAATCAATGGGAGAAGTATTTGAGTTTACAGTAAACGGCAGCGTGCAGCGCACGGAGGAAGATAAACCACTGCTTCGGTTTCTGCGGGACGATCTGCATCTGTTTTCTGTAAAGGACGGCTGCAGTGAGGGTGCCTGCGGTACCTGCACCATCGTCATTGACGGAAAAGCAGTCAAGTCCTGCGTACTGACTACCCGGAAAGCAGTTGGGAAAAACATTCTGACCGTAGAAGGCTTGAGCGAGGAATGGCAGGATGCATTTGTATACGCATTTGGTTCGGTGGGAGCCGTGCAGTGCGGATTCTGTATTCCGGGAATGGTCATGGCAGGTACGGCGCTGCTGCAGAAAAATTTAAATCCGACGGAAGAGGATATTAAATATGCCCTGCGGGGAAATATCTGCCGCTGTACCGGCTACAAAAAGATCATCGAAGGAATCCAGCTGGTTGCAGCCATTCTCCGGGGAGATGCCGCTATCGATGAAGATCTGGAAAAGGGCGATGTTTACGGTGTCGGCCAGCGCGCATTCCGTGTGGATGTCCGGAAGAAGGTTTTAGGCTACGGCAAATATCCGGACGATATCGTCATGGACAATATGGCGTATGTCTCTGCAGTCCGCAGCAAATATCCGCGGGCCCGCGTCTTAAAGATCGACGCATCCAAAGCAGAAGCGCTTCCGGGTGTACTTGGTGTGCTGACTGCTGCCGATGTTCCGAACAATAAGGTCGGACACATTCAGCAGGACTGGGATGTCATGATCGCAGAGGGAGATATTACCCGCTGCGTGGGCGATGCGATCTGCCTTGTAGTAGCTGAGAATGAAGACATTTTAAATAAGGCCAAGAAGCTGGTTAAGATCGATTATGAAGAACTGGAGCCGGTAAGAGGCATTGCAGATGCAAAGCGGGAAGACGCACCGAAGGTGCATTCGAAGGGAAACCTCTGCCAGACCCGTCACGTGGTGCGCGGAGATGCGGCAAAAGCACTTGCCGAGTCCAAATACACGGTAACCGATTCTTTCCGTACTCCGTTTACGGAGCATGCATTTCTGGAGCCGGAATGCGCGATCGCATTCCCTTATAAGGACGGCATCAAGATCTTAAGCACCGATCAGGGTGCGTTTGATACGAGAAAAGAGACTGCCATTATGTTTGGCTGGGAGCCGGAGCGTATTGTGGTGGAAAACCAGCTGATCGGCGGCGGTTTTGGTGGAAAAGAAGATGTTTCCGTCCAGCATATCGCAGCACTGGCTGCCTGGAAATACCAGATTCCGGTAAAGGCAAAGTTCAGCCGTCAGGAATCTTTGTTCTTCCATCCGAAGCGTCATGCCATGGAAGGAACCTTTACGCTTGGCTGTGACGAAAACGGTATTTTCACCGGACTGGACTGCGAGATCAATTTCGATACCGGCGCTTATGCATCTCTTTGCGGACCGGTTCTGGAGCGTGCCTGCACCCATTCTGTGGGTCCGTACTGTTACCAGAACACAGACATCCGCGGCTATGGTTACTATACCAATAACCCGCCGGCCGGTGCGTTCCGCGGCTTTGGCGTATGCCAGAGTGAGTTTGCACTGGAATCCCTGATCAATGTGCTGGCAGAGAAGGTCGGCATTACCCCGTGGGAGATCCGTTACCGCAATGCCATCGAACCTGGAAAGGTTCTTCCGAACGGACAGATTGCAGACTGTTCCACCGCATTGAAAGAGACTCTGGAGGCGGTGAAGGATGTCTACGAGAAGAATATGGATCATGCCGGAATCGCCTGTGCCATGAAGAATGCCGGCGTTGGTGTCGGACTTCCGGATAAGGGCCGTGCGAGACTGGTGATCGAGGATGGAGTCTGCGTGATCTACTGCGCGGCTTCGGATATCGGGCAGGGATGTCTGACGGTATTCTGCCAGGCTGTTGCACAGACAACGGGACTTCCGCTCTCTAAGATCCGCAATGCAGTAGCGAACACGGAGAATGCGCCGGATTCTGGAACTACATCTGGTTCCCGCCAGACGCTGCTTTCCGGTGAAGCAGTCCGCGGTGCCTCTGCCCTGTTAAAAGAGGCAATGGATGAGGTTGGCGGAGACTTAAGCAAGCTGGAAGGCCGCGATTTCTTCTATGAATACTTTGAGCCGACCGATAAGCTGGGCGCAGATGTTCCGTTCCCGAAGAGCCACATCGCATATGGCTACGCAACCCATGTCGTGATCCTGGATGACGAAGGAAAAGTCAAAGAGGTTTATGCCGCACACGATTCCGGAAAGGTCGTAAACCCGATTTCCATTCAGGGACAGATCGAGGGAGGCGTGCTCATGGGTATGGGTTATGCGCTTACAGAGGACTGGCCGTTAAAGGACTGCGTGCCGCAGGTGAAATATGGCACGCTGGGACTTCTGCGTTCCACCCAGATCCCGGATATCCATGCCATTTACGTGGAGAAGGATGAACTCCTCGGTGTGGCATACGGAGCAAAGGGAATCGGCGAGATCGCAACCATCCCGACGGCACCGGCGATCCAGGGCGCATATTATGCACTGGACCATAAGTTCCGCAAGTCCCTTCCGTTAGAAGATACATATTATAGGAAGAAATAGGTTTTCACGCATTCTGGTTTTATGATAGATGAACAAAATGAGAAAAAAATGAAAAAAAGTTTTGTACATACTTGACATAGAGCCAGAATGTGTTATGATAGCTATAGAAACAAACAAAAAGTTTGAACAAATACAAAAAGTTTGTCAGGAGAGTAAACATGGAGAAAATTCTTTGGGCATTGAACAAGATGCCGAAAAGCGAAGACAAGTGCCTGCCTGTTATGAGCATTGAGAATATCAAACAGGCGCGTGAGTTCCACAAGAGCTTCCCACAGTATTCCATCACCCCGCTCGCAAAGCTGGACGGTATGGCTGAGGGTCTTGGCCTTGGCGGTCTGTTTGTAAAGGACGAGAGCTATCGCTTTGGCTTAAACGCATTTAAGGTGCTGGGCGGTTCTTTCGCAATGGCACGCTACATCGCAAGTGAGATGGGACGTGATGTGTCCGAGATGACATACGATTATCTGACTAGCGAGAAATTCCGTGAGGAGTTTGGCCAGGCTACCTTCTTTACCGCTACTGACGGAAACCACGGCAGAGGCGTTGCATGGGCAGCAAACAAGCTGGGCCAGAAGGCAGTTGTACATATGCCGAAGGGCAGCACCAAGACCCGCTTTGACAACATCGCAAAAGAGGGCGCTAAGGTAACCATCGAGGAAGTCAACTACGACGACTGTGTGCGTATGGCAGCAGCTGAGGCAGAAGCAACCCCGCACGGTGTAGTCGTTCAGGATACCGCATGGGAAGGCTACGAGGAGATTCCGGCATGGATCATGCAGGGCTACGGAAGCATGGCAGGCGAGGCTGCAGAGCAGCTGCGTGAGGTTTCTGTAAACCGTCCGACCCACGTATTCGTTCAGGCAGGTGTCGGAAGCCTTGCAGGTGCAGTAGTTGGTTACTTCACCAACCTGTATCCGGAAAATCCGCCGAAATTCGTTGTTATGGAAGCTGGCGCTGCAGCATGCCTGTACAAGGGTGCAGTTGCAGGAGATGGCGAGCCGCGCATCGTTGGCGGTGACCTTCAGACGATCATGGCCGGTCTTGCATGCGGCGAGCCGAACATCATTGGCTGGGATATCTTAAGAAACCATGTATCCGCATTCGTTTCCTGCCCAGACTGGGTAGCAGCAAAGGGTATGAGAATGCTGGCTGCTCCGGTTAAGGGAGATCCGAAGGTTGTATCCGGTGAGTCCGGAGCTGTTGGTATGGGTGTGATCTCTACCATCATGCAGGACGACGAATACAAAGAGCTGCGCGATGCATTAGAGCTGAACCGCGACAGTAAGGTCCTGATGTTCTCTACCGAGGGAGACACCGATCCGGACAAGTACAAAAAGATTGTATGGGGCGGCGAGTATCCGACCGTTTAAGCAGGTACAGGATTTCGGCACCAGATCAATAAGAACTATATAACAAGAACATATATCATTCAGGAGGGTAAAACAATGGGACTTGATTTTGAAAAGATCAAATCAGCAGCAGAAGGATACCGTGCAGATATGACTGCATTTTTGAGAGCCATGATCTCTCATCCGAGCGAGAGCTGCGAGGAGAAGGAAGTTGTAGCATGCATTAAGGCTGAGATGGAGAAATTAAACTTCGATAAAGTAGAAGTAGACGGTCTTGGCAACGTAATCGGCTGGATGGGCGAAGGCGATAAGATCATCGCAATCGATTCCCACATCGATACCGTAGGTATCGGCAACATCAACAACTGGGAAGCAGATCCGTACGAGGGCTACGAGACTGACGAGATCATCTACGGCCGCGGCGGTTCCGACCAGGAAGGCGGTATGGCAAGTGCTGTTTACGGCGCAAAGATCATGAAGGATTTAAACCTCATTCCAGAGGGCTACAAGATCATGATCGTTGGTTCCGTACAGGAAGAGGACTGCGACGGTATGTGCTGGCAGTACATCTACAACAAGGACAAGATCGTTCCGGAGTTCGTAATCTCTACTGAGCCGACCGATGGTGGTATCTACCGTGGACATCGCGGACGTATGGAGATTCGTGTAGACGTAAAGGGCGTTTCCTGCCATGGTTCCGCACCGGAGCGTGGTTCCAACGCAATCTACAAGATGGCTGACATCATTTCCGATATCCGCGCACTGAACAACAACGGCTGCGACGAAGATACCGACATCAAGGGTCTGGTAAAGATGCTGAGCCCGAAATACAATCCGGAGCACTACGAGGATGCTCAGTTCCTTGGAAGAGGAACCTGCACCGTTTCCCAGATTTTCTATACCTCTCCGAGCCGCTGTGCAGTAGCAGATAGCTGTGCAATCTCTGTTGACCGTCGTATGACTGCAGGCGAGACCTGGGATTCCTGTCTGGAAGAGATCCGTCAGCTGCCGAGCGTAAAGAAATACGGCGATGACGTAGAGGTTTCCATGTACATGTACGACCGTCCGTCATGGACCGGCGAAGTATATGAGACCGAGTGCTACTTCCCGACCTGGATCAACAAAGAGAACGCAGCACATGTACAGGCTCTGTACGATGCTCATGTTGCACTGTTCGGCGACAAGCGTATGGGACCGGATTCCACCAAGGAGCTCCGCAACCGTCCGCTGATCGATAAGTGGACCTTCTCCACCAACGGTGTTGCAATCCAGGGACGTTACGGCATTCCGTGCGTAGGATTTGGCCCGGGTGCTGAGAGCCAGGCTCATGCTCCGAACGAGATCACCTACAAAGATGACCTTGTAAGATGTGCAGCTATGTATGTAGCAGCAGCAAACCTGTACGATGCTTCCAAGAAAACGGATGATATTTCCCAGTTCCGTGCAGGCAAGACCAACAACGATATCAAATAATCTGATATTATTTCAGTAACCGGCAGGTCAGCGCCATGCTGCGCTGACTGCATCAAAATAATAATTTCACATGTGAAAAGAAGGAGATCAAAATGGACAAAGTATTACAGGGTTACATTGACAAACTGAACAAACTGAACTTTAAAGATATGTACGAGGGCGATTTCTTCCTGACCTGGGAGAAGACCGACGACGAGATCGAGGCTGTTTTCACCGTTGCTGACGCTCTGCGCTACATGAGAGAGCACAACATCTCTACCAAAGTATTTGAGTCCGGTCTGGGCATTTCCCTGTTCCGTGATAACTCCACCCGTACCCGTTTCTCATTCGCATCTGCCTGCAACCTGCTGGGTCTTGAAGTTCAGGATCTGGACGAGGGCAAGAGCCAGATCGCTCATGGTGAGACCGTTCGTGAGACCGCTAACATGATCTCCTTCATGGCAGACGTTATCGGTATCCGTGATGATATGTACATCGGCAAGGGCAACAAGTACATGCATGATGTAGTAGATGCAGTAACCGAGGGTCACAAAGACGGCGTTCTGGAGCAGAAACCTACCCTGGTTAACTTACAGTGCGATATCGACCATCCGACCCAGTGTATGGCTGATATGCTTCACATCATCAACACCTTCGGCGGCGTTGAGAACTTAAAGGGTAAGAAGGTAGCTATGACCTGGGCTTACTCCCCAAGCTATGGCAAACCGCTTTCCGTACCGCAGGGTGTTATCGGCCTGATGACCAGATTCGGTATGGATGTTGTTTTGGCTCATCCGGAAGGATATGAGGTAATGCCGGAAGTTGAGGAAGTTGCACGTAAGAACGCTGAGAAGACCGGCGGCAGCTTCACCAAGACTAATTCCATGGCAGAGGCATTCAAGGATGCTGATATCGTATATCCGAAGAGCTGGGCTCCGTTCGCAGCTATGGAGAAGAGAACCAACCTCTACGCTGAGGGCGACACCGACGGCATCAAGGCTCTGGAGAAAGAGCTGCTGGCTCAGAACGCAGAGCACAAAGACTGGTGCTGCACCGAAGAGTTAATGGCTACCACCAAGGATGGCAAGGCTCTGTACCTGCACTGCTTACCGGCTGATATCAACGACGTATCCTGCAAGGACGGCGAGGTAGAGGCATCTGTATTCGACCGCTATCGTACTCCTCTGTACAAAGAGGCAAGCTACAAGCCATACATCATCGCAGCTATGATCCTGCTTGCAAAACAGCAGTGCCCGCAGGAGACTCTTGCAAAGCTGGCTGAGAAAGCAACCGAGAGACATATGGCTTAATCTGCCAACACGGCAGTACCGTAACCGGTAAGGTGACCGGTTATGTTACATCAGTAAATTGGGTACACCCCCTTTTTATACAACAACTTGCTCTGTCAGCGGATGCGCCACTGGCGTCTCCCTGACATGCGATGCAGCAAAAGCGGTGGCAGTCCTTAAACGGGCTGCCATCACTGCTTTGAAAATGAACAATAAGAAATATAGTCCGTAGGAGAAGGCGGACTTCAGGAGATTATATTATGGGAAAAAGAATTGTAATCGCTCTTGGCGGCAATGCATTGGGGAATAACCTGCCGGAGCAGATGATCGCAGTAAAGAAAACGGCTTCCGCGATCGTAGATCTGATCGAGGCTGGAAATGAAGTGGTAATCGCACATGGAAACGGACCGCAGGTTGGCATGATCCAGAATGCCATGTCTGAACTGACCCGTTCCAATCCGGAAAAATATATTCCGTGCCCGCTGTCTGTATGTGTGGCTATGAGCCAGGGCTACATCGGTTATGACCTTCAGAATGCGCTGCGCGAGGAAATGTTAGACCGCGGTATCACCACGGGCTGCACCACCATCCTGACCCAGGTAGAGGTCGATGCAAAGGATCCGGCATTCGAGAACCCGACCAAGCCGATCGGTGCATTTATGACCAAGGAAGAGGCTGACAAGATGGTTGCAGAGCAGGGCTACAAGGTTGTAGAGGATGCAGGACGCGGCTACCGCCGTGTGGTTGCTTCCCCGAAGCCACAGTCTATCATCGAGATTGACACCATCCGCAATCTGGTAGAAAATGATTATGTAGTTGTTGCCTGCGGCGGCGGCGGTATCCCGGTATTCGTAACCGAGGGTCATCACTTAAAGGGTGCTGCAGCAGTCATCGATAAAGACTTTGCAGCAGAGAAGCTGGCAGAGCAGTTAAATGCAGACTGCCTGATCATCTTAACCGCAGTGGAGAAGGTTGCCGTTCATTTTGGCAAGCCGGATCAGGAGTGGCTGTCTGAGCTGACTCCGGAGACTGCACAGAAGTATATCGAGGCTGGTGAGTTTGCACCGGGCTCCATGCTTCCGAAGGTACAGGCTGCTGTCGCATTTGCAGAGTCTGCACCGGGACGCGAGTCTCTTATCACCCTGCTTGAAAAAGCAAAAGATGGTATCAACGGTCTGACCGGTACCAGAATCCATCAGTAAATAACACAGATACAATATGCAAAGCAATCAGCGGACGCGCCACTGGCGCCTCCTCGATATGCAAAGCAACGAAATAACCGCAGGAGTGGTCTGTCCGCTCTTGCGGTTAAAGTTGCATACAGGGGTAAAACCGAAAGATTTTCGCATAGAAATAGGAGTGAAGAAAACGATGAAAACGATAGTGAAGAACGGAATGCTCTGCACCGAGAGCGGTGTCTATGAAGCGGATATTCTGATCGAAAACGGCGTGATCCGTGAAATCGGGACTGGTCTTGCGGAACATGAGAGCAAACTGGGTTCGGCAGATGCAGAGATTGAAATCGTTGATGCATCTGGAAAGTATGTCTTACCAGGAGCGGTAGACATCCATACCCACATGGATCTGGATGTGGGGATCGCCCGCGTCATTGACGATTTTTACACTGGAACCATTGCAGCTGCCTGCGGCGGCACCACCTCCATTGTGGATCACATGGCATTCGGACCAAAGGACTGCAGCCTGTGGCATCAGGTCAGGGAATATCATAAGCTGGCAGATGGCAACGCCGTGGTAGACTATGGTTTCCACGGAGTGTTCCAGCATGTAAATCCGCAGGTACTGGAAGAGATGGGCGAGATTGCAAAAAAAGAGGGCATCACCAGTTTTAAGGTCTACATGACCTATGGCTACGGACTGAATGATAAAGAACTGATGCAGATTTTAACCCAGGCGAAAAAAGATGGCATTCTGATCGCTTCCCATTGTGAGAATGACGGTATGGTGAACTATTACCGGGAAAAATTTGTGAAGGAGGGGCATACCCAGCCGCGCTACCAGCCGCTCAGCCGTCCGGCCGAGACTGAGGCTGAGGCCGTGAACCGTTTCCTGTATCTGGCAGAATCAGCAGGGGAAGCACCGGTTTATGTTGTACATTTATCCAGCAAACAGGGACTCATGGAAGTGCGCCGTGCGAGAAGACGCGGACAGAAGCATTTTGGCGTGGAAACCTGTCCGCAGTATCTGTTTCTGACAGATGACCGCTACGCAGATGATCAGGAGGGCTTAAAGGCAATCATGGCACCGCCGCTTCGAAAGAAAGAGGATAATGCGGCGCTCTGGCAGGCGCTAGAGGATGGGGAACTGGATGCAGTTGCGACCGACCACTGCCCATTTACCTTTGCCAAACAAAAGCAGCAGGGCGCGAAAGACTTTACCCAGTGCCCGAGCGGAGCTCCGGGTGTGGAGGAACGTCTGCCGCTGATGTTTTCTGAGGCAGTAAAGGGAGAACATCTGACAATCCCGCAGGTGGTGCATTACCTTTGCACCAACCCGGCGAGAATCGCAGGCCTGTATCCAAGGAAGGGTACCATCCAGGCAGGTTCTGATGCAGACCTGGTACTCATCGATCCGAAAAAAGAGTGGACCATTACCACGGAGAAGATGCACGGCAACGCAGACTACACCTGCTATGAGGGCAGGAAGGTGACTGGTGCGATCGAGAAGGTATTCCTGCGTGGGCAAGAGATCATTTCGGATGGCACTTTTACCGGAACACGCGGGGAAGGACAGTATCTGAAGCGGGGAACGAGCTCTCTGGCAGAATAAGGTAAAACTGGTAGGCATGGTCCGGAGCTTTGGAAAAGCCCCGGAGGCGGATACAGCCCGCAAAAAGCGGAAAGAAAGGAAGCACAGACATGCAGAATACGGATGCAGTGGCATGGACGAAGAAATTAGTCGGCATTGAGAGCACAAATCCGGGAAAAGAAGAGCATGAGATCGCCGGATTTTTGGAGCAGGAGATCAAGGCAGCACTCCCGGAGTGCGGAGAACTGAAAAAGGATTACACGAAGGATGGACGTCCGGTCCTGATGGCGGTCCTTCCGGGAGAAACAAAGGAAGAACTGGTGTTTATCTGTCACATGGATACCGTTCCGGTCGCCGGTGGCTGGACAAAGAATCCACTGGGAGAGGATGGGGAAGATGGCCGTTTCTTTGGCCGTGGTTCCTGCGATATGAAATCCGGCCTGGCGTCTGCCCTTTGTGCATTTCTGGAGGCAGCAGCGCAGAGGAAGGACACCGGCAAAGTTCCGGAGCGTACCTTAAAGTGGATTGGAACCTGTGATGAAGAAGGGGACATGACCGGTGCGGAGCGTGTCATCGAGCTTGGCTGGGTGACGAAAGACAGCCTGGTAATGGATACAGAGCCGACAGACGGTGAGATCCAGACTGCCCACAAGGGACGATACTGGTTTGAAGTCACCATGCATGGAAAGGCGGCTCATGCAAGCCGTCCGGAGCAGGGCATGGATGCGATTGCCGGAATGGCATATCTGCTGGCTTCCGCCCGCAATCGGATGAAGGAATTAAAGGAAGACCCGTTCCTGGGAAAATCCACGATCGTGTTCGGCGAGATCCAGGGCGGCGTCCATCCGTACCAGGTTCCGGCAGAATGTAAGGTGTCTGTGGATATGCGTGTGGTTCCGCCTTATCACATCGGGGATGTGAAGGCACTTCTGGAAGCTGCCGCAGAGGATGCGGCAAAGGAAATCCCGGGATTACAGGCAGAAATAAAAGTTACCGGAAACCGCCCGCCGATCGCACATCATGAAGATGCAAAGCTGCTGGCATGTCTCAAGGCAGCCGTAGAAGCAGCAACCGGAAAAGCACCGGTAGTTTCTGCATTTCCGGGTTACACCGATACGGCGGTCATTGCCGGAATGATCGGAAACTGTAACTGCCTTTCTTACGGACCTGGCACCCTTGCTATGGCACACAAGGCCGATGAGTACGTGGATGAGGCAGATATCCGCCGGTGCCAGAAAGTGTATGAAGTGTTGGTGGAACGCTGGCTGTGGGCGTAAGGAAAAGTCAGTGGACAGATAAATATCCATGTGCTATCATGAGATTTATGAAATTCCGGAAAGGAGGCATGGCATGGCAGGAGGTTTATTTTGCAGCAGCGGCGGCTGTACGGCGAAGCTTGGACCGGATATCCTGGAGCGAGTATTGAGCCGGATCGAGCGCGGCGCACCGGATAAAAACCTGCTGGTCGGGTTTGACAGCAGCGATGACGCTGCCGTTTACCGCGTCAGCGATGACGTGGCTGTGGTGCAGACTCTGGATTTCTTTCCGCCAATGCTGGAAGATCCTTATGTGTTTGGCCAGATCGCGGCCACAAATGCGCTGAGCGATGTGTACGCCATGGGAGGCGAGGTCATCAGTGCTTTAAACATTGTATGTTTCCCGCAGGATGAGGACTTAAATGTGCTCGGAGAGATCATGCGGGGCGGTTCGGAGAAGGTGGTTGAGGCCGGAGCTGTGCTCTGCGGCGGACATTCCATCAATGACAAGGATGTGAAGTACGGACTTTCCGTCAACGGTGTCGTACATCCGGACCGGATCTATAAAAATAATGGCGGACAGGCAGGCGATGTGCTGATCCTGACGAAAAAGCTGGGTGTCGGGATCATGAACACCGCAAACCGCGTGGGAGTGGCATCAAAAGAAGCCATGGCAGAGGCGATAGCTTCCATGACTACGCTGAACAAATATGCGGCGGCCATTTCCAAACGGTATACGGTACATGCCTGTACGGATGTGACCGGATTCAGCTTTTTGGGTCATCTGCATGAAATGCTGGACAAGCGTCTGTGGGCTGTGGTGGACACGTTGAGTATTCCGTATATTAAAGAGGCATACACCCATGCGGAAAACTTTATGATCACGGCTGCCGGGCAGCGAAACCGCAATCATGTAGGCTCGTTTGTGGACTTTAAGGGTGTTCCGTTCCCGTTAGAAGAAATTTTATTTGACCCGCAGACTTCCGGCGGGCTGTTGTTTGCAGTGCCGCAGGAGGAAGGAAAAGCGCTCTTACAGGAATTAAAAGAGGCTGGACTTCCGGCACAGATCGTGGGAAGAATGATCCAGCCGGGAGATGCCGGATTTCAGAAGGAGATCACGGTGCTATAGGAAGCAGGCAGGATGGAAAGCAGCATGAACGATAACAGAAGGAGAGGAAGAAAACGATGACAACTGTAGATGCAAGAGGCGATGTTTGCCCGATTCCGTTAATGAAAGCGAAAGAGGCAATCAAAAATTTAAATGGTGCAGGTGATGTAGAGGTTCTCGTAGATAACGAGATCGCGGTACAGAACCTGGAGAAGATGGCTGGTCAGATGGGATATGGCGCAGAGTCCTCCAAAACGGAAGAGAAAACCTGGAAGGTGGTCCTTCATGTGAGCGGTCAGGAGAAATCTGCCGAAGAGATCCCGGCAGACAGCTGCCTGGTACCGGCTAAGAAAAAAACAGTAGTTGCCGTGACTGCAGATCATATGGGCGAGGGCAATGAAGAGCTTGGTAAGGTCCTCATCAAAGGATTTTTATTTGCCCAGACCCAGCTTGAGACTCTGCCGGATACGATTTTATTCTACAACGGCGGTGCAAAGCTGACCTGCGAAGGCTCCGATTCCATCGAAGATTTGAAGAAGCTGGAAGCAGCAGGCGTGCAGATTCTGACCTGCGGTACCTGCTTAAACTACTATGGACTGACCGAAAAATTACAGGTTGGCGGTGTCACCAACATGTATGTGATCGCACAGACCATGGCAGAAGCTGACCAGGTTGTACGGCCATGATCTATCTGGACAATGCGGCCACCTCTCTGCACAAGCCGGAGACGGTGGCCGATGCCGTTTATAAGGTCCTGGTTTCCGGCAGTGTCGGCAATGCAGCGCGGGGAAGCAATGAGGCATCTTTGCAGGCACTGCGTCTGGCCGTGGAGACGAGAAGCCGCCTGGGAGAACTGTTTGGGTATCCGCATCCGAACCAGGTGGCATTTTCCATGAATGCAACGGACAGTCTGAACATGGCCATCCAGGGGTTGTTTGAGCCGGGAGACCATGTGATCACGACGCAGATGGAGCATAATTCCGTGCTGCGTCCTCTGTACCGGAAAGAAAAAGAGGGCGTGGAGCTGACCATCGTTCCCTGTGATGAACGGGGGCGGCTGTGCCTGGATGTTTTGCAGGGAAGTATCCGGCCGGATACCAAAGCACTGGTCTGTACCCATGCCTCGAATCTGACCGGCAATGTGAACGACCTGGAAAAGCTTGGCTCACTTTGCCATGAAAATGGCACTTTATTTGTGGTGGACGCAGCCCAGAGTGCAGGTCTTCTTCCGATTGATATGGAGCGGATGCAGATCGATGTGCTGTGTTTTTCCGGTCATAAGGGACTTTTAGGACCCCAGGGAATGGGCGGGATCTGTGTGCGGGAAGGCGTGAAACTGAAACCGTTTCGTGTGGGCGGCACGGGAATCCGCACGTTTGACAAAGAACAGCCGGATGAGATGCCAACACTCCTGGAAGCAGGAACGCTGAACATGCCTGGGATCGCAGGTCTTCTGGCTGGAGTGGAATACGTTCTGGAGAAGGGAACCGATGCCATCTTCAGGCAGGCAGATGCGTATGCGCGTGCCTTTTATGAGGGAGTGCGGAATCTGCCGGGGATTCAGGTTTACGGTGATTTTGAGGCTGCACTCCGGACTCCGGTCGTGACGCTGAACCTGAAAGATTATGATTCTGCCGCAGTTGCCGATGAGCTGATGCAGCGGTTTGATATAGCAGTCCGCTCCGGCGGTCATTGTGCGCCGCTCATGCATAAAGCACTCAAAACCGGAAAGCAGGGCGCGGTGCGCTTCAGCTTTTCCCATTTTAATACCATGGAAGAAGTACAGGAGGCCGTAAAAGCCATGCGGATCCTGGCCTGGGAGGGATAAGATGCTGAAAAAAGAACTTCATCTGATCATTACGTTTCGCGACACGGTCATGGCCATCCGCATGGAGAAAGCCATGAAGGAAGCAGGACTTCCGGGCCGGATCATTCCGCTTCCCAGTGCCATTTCCGCTGGCTGCGGACTGTGTTTCATGGCGCCTTTGGAGGCGAGAGAAGCCCTGCAGCAGGAAATGGAAAAACAGGAGATTACATGGGAACTGATCACGGAACTGATGCTCTGATTCCGTGCTTCACGGGAAATTGCATCCTGAGAAATAAAAATGCTCCGCGAAGATGCGCATTTTTATCTCATTTTCTTGTGAATGAGGCTGTAAAGTGGATTGGAGAACAAATATGACGGACAAAATGTGGAAAAACTGGTATGTGCAGCCCACAAAGCCGGAAAAAAGACGGAAAAATTACCGGGGCGGTGTGCTGGTGGCAGCATTGCTGCTGCTACTATCCCTGCCGGGGTGTGGCTATGGATCCTATGAGAAGATCACGACTGCACAGACAGCCGAAAACGGTGCCGGGCAGAGTGAAAACAGAAAAGAAGAAGCCGGGACAGAAAAAGATTACGGTGAGAATACGGCAGCGGAGATTGTGCTGGAGACAGAAGCAGCTGATGCCGGAGCGGCAAGGGGAGAAAATCCGGACGGGGCCCAGGCGAACAATCCGGGCGGGGATCAGGAAAGAAATCCGGGGGAACTTCCGGAAAATCTGGTCGGAAAAGCTGCCGAATTTTCAGAAGACTCTGGCGCTTCCATGTCGATTCTCTTTTCTGGTGACGTGCTTTTGTCAGACCATGTGCTGAATGCCTACAGCCGGGCAGGCGGAATTTCCGGTGTCCTGGACCAGAATTACCGGAATGCAATCCAGTCCGTCGATTATTTTGCAGTCAATGAGGAGTTTCCGTTCAGCAGCCGCGGAACGCAGGCAGCAGACAAGCAGTATACCTTCCGTCTGGCACCGGAAAAGGTTTCCCTGTTTCAGGAAATGGGAATCGATGCCGTGACACTGGCCAATAACCATGCACTGGATTATGGGGTAGATGCACTTCTTGATACTTGTGAGGTACTGGATGGTGCCGGGATTTTGCATATCGGCGCCGGAAAAGACCTGAATGCGGCGAAACAGCCGGTTGTGTTTGAGAAGAATGGACAGAAGGTGGCGCTGATTGGAGCCACCCGCGTCATCCCGGAAGCTGGCTGGGCGGCCACGAACGGGCATCCGGGCATGCTGTCCTCTTATGAGGTTTCGGTAGAGCCTTTGCTCCAGCAGATCGCGAGCTGCCATGCAGATGGAGAAAAGGTGGTGGTCCTGATCCACTGGGGCATCGAGCGCGATGAAAAGCCGCAGGAATACCAGCGGGCGCTGGCGAAGCGCTACATCGATGCCGGGGCAGACCTGGTGATCGGAAGCCATCCGCATGTGCTGCAGGGCATCGAGTATTATAAAGGGAAACCAATCTTTTACAGTCTTGGAAACTTTGTGTTTGGCAGTTCCATCCCGAAAACCATGCTGGTGCAGGCGGAGTTTCAGGGAGAAAACCTAAGTCTTCGCTTGCTTCCGGGAATCTCATCGGGCGGCTATACCCGCATGCTGACGGATTCCGGGGAAATGACACAGTTTTATCAATACTTAGAAAGCATATCGTTTGGCGTATCGATCGGGGCGGACGGCGCAGTCAGCGCACAGCCCTGAGTGATCCCGCGTTCTTTGAAGCGTCTGGTGAGCGAATTGAGCACCAGGCGCTTATTTGCGCTCCAGAGCGGCGCAATCAGGAGATTTTTCGGTCCGTCCCCGGTGATCCGGTGGATGACAAGCTCCGGCGGCAGCAGGGCGATGCAGTCGATGACCAGATCCAGATATTCTTCCAGATCCATGACAGGAAATGGATGCTGTTCATAGACAGTGGCAAGATCCGTTCCCTTTAATACATGGAGAAGCTGCAGTTTGATGCCCTGAATGTCTTGTCCGGCGAGATAGCGGACCGTCTGCAGCATCTGTTCCCGGCTCTCGCCGGGCAGACCCAAAATGACATGGACAATGGTTTCCAGGTTCTCTGCCCTCAGTCTTTTCAGAGCATCAGTGAAGGTGGAGAGCGGGTAGCCGCGGCGGATGAAACGGGCGGTATCCTCATGGATTGTCTGCAGGCCGAGCTCCAGCCAGACCGGCTTTTCCTGGTTTAAACGGGCACACAGCTTTACGACCTCACCCGGCAGACAGTCCGGTCGCGTGCCGATGGAAAGCGCAACCACCTTCGGATGGCGGATGGCAGCGGTAAAGAGTGCTTCCAGATAGGAAAGCGGGGCATAGGTGTTGGTGTAGGACTGAAAATAGGCAATGTAGGCGTCCGGCGCCGTTCCCATCTTATTTTTGATGCGCAGGATGGCAGATTCGATCTGTGCGTTTACGGCGGAAGCTATGGAGGATTCTAAAAATCCGGAGACTTCTGAAAATGCAAGCGGCGCGGCAAAATCGCCGGATCCGCCTTCGCTGCAGAAAATGCAGCCGCGCGTGCCGAGTGTTCCGTCCCGGTTGGGGCAGGTCATATGGCCATCTAAGGCAATTTTGTAAACCTTTTGGCCGAAGCGGGACTTCATCTCAAAGTCCAGGGAGTGGTAGGGTTTGCCGTTCCAGTTCATGTGTGAGGTATGTTTCCTTTCGCAGTGATTCTTTCGCAACTGTTCAGTAGCTTCACGGTTACGTTCTTTTTTCACTCATATAGATAGTATAGCATAACGGATTCTTTTTGTCTGCGCAATGCGTGGAGCGGACTCTTTTTGCAAAAAGTTGCTGCCGCATGCGCAACGCATAAACGGCAGCGTAAAAAAACACAGATATGTAAAAGAATATTGTATTGCCGGAAAAACAAGCGCTGTGCTATACTGAAAACAAGGTGGCTGTACAGCTTGCCCGGCGCATGTATTGGGCAGGCAGTCAGAAATCAAAAGAGAGAGGCAAAAAGGCCTGGAAAGCAAAAAGCCAAAAGGGAAGAATGCCAAAAGCCAAAAGGCGAGAAAGCAAAAGCCATGAAATATGGAGGGGTTAAGATGAACGAAGCAAAAACATTGGAATTGTTACAGTCAGAAGCAGCCAGAGTCCGCATGACCGAATTATACGGAGCCGGACACGTGGACGAGAATATCAGCCGTTATGAGGAGCTGGTGAAAAAATTTCAGGAAAATTTTGGAGAGAAGGATATCCTGATGTTCAGTTCACCGGGAAGAACGGAGATCAGCGGCAACCATACCGACCACAACCATGGCAAGGTTCTGGCCGGAAGCATCAACTTAGACTGTGTGGGAATCGCAGCAAAGAATGACTCCAGCAAGGTCAACATCATCAGCGAAACCTTCAACCAGAAATTTACCATCGATTTAAATGAGCTGCAGCCGAGTGCCAAGAAGGCCGGAACCATCGATCTGGTAAAAGGGCTGTTAAAGGGCTTCCAGCAGTCGGGCTATGAAGTGGGCGGTTTTGATGCGTACATTACCAGCAATGTCATCAGTTCTGCCGGTGTGAGCTCTTCTGCATCATTTGAAATGCTTCTTTGCTCGATGTTAAACCGTTTCTTCAACGATGGACGCATGAGTACCGTAGCTTATGCCCACATCGGAAAGTATGCGGAAAATGTGTACTGGGATAAGGCCTCCGGCCTGTTAGACCAGATGGCATGCGCCGTGGGCGGCCTGATCACTATCGATTTCTTAGAGCCGGCTGAGCCGAAGGTCGAGCAGATCGATTTCGATTTTGCATCCCAGAACCACAGCCTCATCATCGTGCAGACCGGAAAAGGCCATGCAGATTTAAGTGCGGATTATTCCTCTGTACCGAATGAAATGAAGAAGGTAGCCCAGTTCTTTGGCAAGGAAGTCTGCGCGGAAGTGACGGAGCAGCAGGTGATCGACAACATCCAGGAGGTCCGTGCTTTTGCCGGAGACCGTTCCGTGATGCGTGCTCTTCATTTCTTTGAGGAGAACAAGCGCGTTGAGGCAGAGGTATCAGCCTTGAAGGAGGGACGTTTCGAGGACTTCTTAACCAACATTACCGCATCCGGAAACTCTTCCTGGAAGTGGCTGCAGAACTGCTACACGACAGCCAGCGTGCAGGAGCAGGGAATCTCCATTGCGCTGGCTCTGACAGAACTGTTCATCGCGGAAAAACAGCGCGGTGCATGCCGCATTCACGGCGGCGGTTTTGCAGGTGTCATCATGGCGATGCTGCCAAATGATATCGTGGACGAGTACATCGACTACATTGAGCATGCCATGGGCGCAGGCAGTGCATACCGCATGAGCATCCGTCCTTACGGCGCAATCTGCGTGAATGATATTATTTAATGCAAACGTTTGTTGCTGGGCACGCATGCGTGAACAGTAACAAACGTTTCGGATTGTTTGCGTATGTGAACAGTAACAAACTTTCTTTTTTCGTCAATCTGTGATATGATGGCGGGCGGTAGTGATGCCGCCCGTCATTTTTTTGCTTGGCATATCGAGGAGGCGCCAGTGGCGCGTCCGCTGATTACGAGGCAATATTCAGAGCACATGTGTACCTGCTGTGACGACAGGCGATTGCCAGAATGATTGTTTCTACGGAAGTTCCGGCATCACTCCAGACGGAAAAGAGGATAAGACTGGAATATGAAGCATTACAAAAAAATCACAGCCCTGATCTATGGGGCACTCCTTTTGATCTGTATTGGAATCGTGTGGTTCCTTGGTGCGTTAAATAAACAGGGAAGCAGTTCACCGCAGGATAAAACAGGGCAGGAAAGCAGTGCGCAGGCCGGAGCAGATCAGGGAAAAGAAGAATCAAACAGTGACAAGAACAACGGTACGTCCGGACAGCAGAACGGATTGGATGAAACAAAAGAGGGGACAGAACGTTCAGAGAGTGGCACCGGAGAGTATGACCAGGAGTCCGAAGAAGCGCGTCAGGCCCGCCTGGAGAAAGAACGCCAGAAGTGGCTGGCGGAATACCGGCGGCAGCGGCGCAGGCGCCGGAAACCATCTGGGGAGGGAGCGGAAACGGAAGAGGAGAAACCTTACGAGCCGCCGACCCTGATGCTGGCTTCGGACCTTCATTATATGAGTTCCACTACCCATGATGATGGAAAAGCGTTTTGGAGCATGGTGGAGCATGACGATGGAAAGATTGACCAGTACAGCGAAGAAATGCTGGATACGCTGGTGGAGACAGCAATCGAGAATCACCCCACGGCACTGGCTCTGACCGGGGATATTACCTTGAACGGGGAGCGCATCAACCATGAGCTTCTTGCAAAGAAGCTTCAGAAGGTGCAGGATGCCGGGATTCCGGTCGTGGTGATCCCGGGAAATCACGACATCCAGAATAAAAATGCTTCGACTTATTTTGGAGATAAGCGGGAGAAAGCAGAATATCTGGAGAGCGGAAAGGATTTTTATGATATCTATCATGAGTTTGGCTATGACCAGTCTCCGAACCGCGATGAGGCATCGTTAAGCTATGTGTACCCGTTAGATCCGTCCCACTGGCTGTTGATGATGGATTCCTGCATCTACGATGACGGGAACCATGTGGAGGGCCGGATCAGCGATGCGACATTGGGGTGGATGGAAACCCATCTGCGGGTGGCGAAGGAGCATGGTATTCAGGTAATTGTGCTGGCGCACCACAACCTGCTTCAGGAAAGCCGACTGTTCACAACCCAGTGTGAGATGGAAAACGGGCCGGAGGTGACGGCGCTGCTGGAAAAGTACCAGGTGCCGCTTTATATCAGCGGTCATCTGCATGTGCAGCGCATCCGGGAGCATGTGACCGGACCGGGACTGGAGGGAACGCAGGATGGCATTCATGAGATCGTGTTAAGTCCGTATTCCTTCCCGAACAACCAGTATGGCATGCTGAGCTGGGATCTTCAGGATAACATGACCTTTGAGACCCGCAAGGCCGATGTGGCTGCATGGGCGAAAGCAAACGGATCGGAGAATCCGGAACTGCTGAATTTTGCAGACTGGTCTTTGCAGTATGCAAAATCCGTGATCCAGGAACAGGTAAAGCAGACCATCACCATGGTGCCGGATGACTTAAAGGCAGAGATGGCATCGATGTATGCCGACCTTTATTTCCCGTACTGCCTGGGCGAGGCGGTGCCGTGGAACGATGCGAAAACAACCAAAGCATACACGCTGTGGCAGCGGGTCGATCCGAAGGGAAAGAAATTTAAGGAAATGCAGAGCATGGCGGAAGACAGCCGGACGCCCAGACAAAGCTGGACGGGCGGCGGCCGGGTGGAAACTGGGCAGGATGGAGCGTGATGTGTCTTTCCAGGAAAGACAGACGCACACTACAGCCTGACAAAAGAAAAACAAGAAAATAGCACAATAGAAATGCTGTAATAAAGCCAATAAGAATAGTGTTTGTTTTTTGAATAGGAACGAGTTATAGTCTCTCTGGCAGAGGAGAGAGCCTATGGCTCGTTTCTGCTTTTCTTTTGCATTTTTTGATTTTCAAGATTAAGAATGATGCCTGAGAAAACAAAAGACTTGGCGAAAATAGGCCTGGGCACATTCTTTTCAATTCAGGGGGAACATTATGGCTACACAGAACATCGAAGATCCGGTCAAACGCAAGATCGTGGAATACGCACTGATCACGGTGAGCATCTGGATCATGGTTGTGGGAATTTACTTTTTCAAGTTCCCAAATAACTTTTCATTTGGCGGCGTTACCGGCTTTTCGTCCGTCGTCAGCAGACTGACCGGAATGAATGCCAGTGATTTTACCTTTATCGTAAACACCGGTCTTCTGGTATTGGGCTTTTTGTTTTTAGGAACCGATGTGGGTATTAAAACCGTTTATTCCAGCATGCTCATGTCATTCAGCTTAAGTGCACTGGACCGCTTTATGCCGATGACAGGAACCATTACCGACCAGCCAATGCTGGAGCTGATCTTTGCAATCTTCCTTCCGGCGATCGGATCTGCGATCCTGTTTAACATTGGTGCTTCCAGCGGTGGAACGGACATCATTGCCATGATCTTAAAGGCACATTCCAGCATGAATATCGGAACCGCACTTTTGTTGGCAGACCTTACCTCTGTGCTGATGTCCTTCTTTGTGTTCGGGCCGACCACAGGTCTGTATTCTTCCCTGGGTCTGATGGCGAAATCCCTTGTGATCGACGGAGTCATCGAGAATATCAATCTCTGCAAGTGTTTTAACATCATCTGCGATCATCCGGACCCGATCTGTGATTTTATTATAGAAGATTTAAACCGCAGTGCCACCGTTTACAAGGCACAGGGCGCATTTTCCCATCACAGCAAGACCGTCATCATGACGACCATGAAACGCAGCCAGGCGGTACGCCTGCGTAACTATATCAAAAAAGTTGAGCCGACCGCATTTATCCTGATCTCCAACTCCAGCGAGATCATTGGTAAGGGATTTTTGAGTAACTAAGGTTCTGAAATGTGTCGAAAACGTAAAGAAAAAGATGGAAAAGCCATCGCAGCTTTCTGGAGGGAAAGCTGCGGTGGCTTTTGTGCTGCATGGCATAGGGAGGCAGTATCGGCGGCACATTGGATGATCCGTGTCCATGCATGCGTGCCCAGCAACACTTCTTTGTCATACTATAATATGGAAGACAACACTGGAGGATGGAAGATGTCTGATCAAGCTTCACAGTCTCAGTCCGTGATCCGGTTTCAGGAAGCATATATGGAACAGGAAAAACTGCATAAGAGAAAGGTAAGGATCATAAGGAGTATGCTCCTTGTTTTGTTTCTTGCCCTTTGGGAACTCTGCACCAGGCTGGATATGATCGATGATTTCATATTCAGCTCCCCATCCAGGGTTCTTTTTTGTTTTTGGAAGATGGTGCGGGATGGGAGTATCTTTTCCCATATAGGAATCACGCTGTTTGAGACCATTGTCAGCTTTCTGATCGTCACGGTGGTGGGGATTCTTGCGGCGGTGCTACTATGGTCCAGCCGGAGCGCATCCGAAATTCTGGAGCCATATCTGGTCATGTTAAACAGCCTGCCCAAATCGGCCCTGGCCCCGATGCTGATCGTCTGGATGGGAAGCCATGTGCATACGATTGTGGCGGCTGCCGTATCGGTCGCCGTGTTTGGCTCGATCTTGACGCTGCACACCGGTTTTTCCTCGATGGACCCGGATAAGATCCGCCTGATCTACGCCCTCGGCGGCAACAAAAAGGATGTTCTTTTAAAGGTATTGCTGCCGGGCTCCGTGCCGCTGATCTTAAGCAATATGAAGGTCAATGTAGGCCTGTGCCTGGTCGGCGTGATCATCGGGGAATTTCTGGCGGCAAGGAGAGGGCTGGGGTATCTCATTATTTATGGCAGCCAGGTATTCCAGCTGGACTGCGTAGTCCTTTCGATTGTACTGCTTTGCCTGTTTTCGGCATTGTTTTATAAGCTGATCGCGCGACGGGAAAAATCTTGATTTGCGTTTTTTCTTTCTCTACTTGGCAAATGGTAGTATAATAAAAGAAAAAGTGCTTGGAGAGGTGCTGAATATGAGAAAACTGAATATGTGGTTATGGGGACTTTTGTCTGCTGTATCATTGGGGGTATCAGCTTGTGCTCAGGTACCACAGCAGGAAACAGCGGCTGTTGTGTCTACAGAGTCGCATGTTGCAGACCGTGTCTTGGCTGGAACATCGGCATTTGACCTGGCAGCAGTACCGGCTTATTCTGGTCAGCCATATATCGTTGTTCACAACAATGAACCGTATTTTGCGGATACGGATCTGACCGAAGATTCTTTCGAGACTTACAGTGATCTGGATTCACTCGGAAGATGTGGGACTGCATACGCATCTGTCGGAACAGATTTGATGCCGACACAGGAACGCGGAGCAATCGGGCAAGTGAAACCGTCAGGCTGGCATACCATTAAATATGATAATGTAGACGGAAAATATCTCTATAATCGTTGTCATCTGATTGGTTATCAGCTTACAGCGGAGAATGCCAATGAGAAGAATCTGATTACAGGTACCAGATATTTAAACGTTCAGGGAATGCTGCCTTTCGAAAATATGGCAGCAGACTATATCAAAGAAACCGGAAACCATGTTTTGTATCGTGTGACACCAATTTTTGAAGGAAACAATCTGCTGGCTTCTGGTGTGCTAATGGAGGCAGAGTCTGTAGAGGATAAAGGTGCTGGAGTTCTTTTCTGCGTGTATGTTTACAATGTGCAGCCTGGAATCGAGATTGATTATACAACAGGCGATAGTTCTGATTTCCAAGGTGAATCAACAAAAGAGCAGGTCATGCAAACTGCATCGTCAGAGCAGAACAGTACAGAAACCGTAGAAACTGCAAAGGTCACAGAAACCTATATCCTCAATACCAATACGAAGAAATTTCATCGTCCCTCTTGCTCATCCGTGAAACAGATGAAGGAAAGTAATAAAAAAGCTTTATCTGAGAGCAGGGATGCAATTATTGCTGCCGGGTATGATCCGTGTAAGAAATGCAATCCATAGAGGGCAGAATGAGTGCGCAGATAAAAACAGAATACAGAAAAAGAAATTAAAGTACTTGGGGAGGAAAAAGCGCTATGAGCAAAGTGTTAATCGTAGTAGATATGCAGAATGATTTTGTGACCGGTTCCCTCGGCAGCAAAGAGGCCAGAGAAATTGTTCCGAATGTAAAAAATAAAATTAAACAGTATGCAGATCGTGGAGACCGGATTATCTTTACACGGGATACACACGGAGAAAATTATCTGGATACCCCTGAGGGCAAAAAACTTCCGGTGAAACATTGTCTTCAGGGTACAGAGGGGTGGCAGATTGTACCGGGACTCGAAACAGAACATTGTGAATACGTCGATAAACCGACTTTCGGCTGGATGCATTGGGATGACTTTGGAACTCAGGATGAGATTGAACTGATTGGTGTCTGCACGGATATCTGTGTGGTATCCAATGCACTGATCCTGAAAGCAAAATATCCGGAGGCTGTGATATCGGTGGATGCAAGCTGCTGCGCAGGGGTGACGCCGGAAAAACACAAGGCAGCACTGGAAACAATGAGAAGCTGCCAGATTGATGTGAATGGAGAGGACTGAGTACTGTGATTTTTTTCGAAAATACCGCAGACGGAGGCAACATCAGTGCTATATCAGTATCTTCTTTTGATATTTTCCACACACTTAGACTTGCCTGAGACGGATGTACAAAGCGGACAGATCACGGAAAATCAGACAAGTGTACTCCCGGTCCGCTGGAAAAATGTCATTGTCGGAATTGTGGGAATCCTTTTCGGCTTGTTTTTGATCTGGTTTGTGCTCTGGACCACCAGGGAACCGGATGAAAGAGAAACTTGGGAACGCCGCAAGCGGATCCTGCTGAAAAAATATGGAAGCCAGCTTTTTGAAGTGGAGGAAATGCCGGACACAACCGGAAAGAGCGTGATCCGGCTGCAGAGTATCGAAAGCCTGCTTCAGATATCGGAAGATAAGAATGCTCCGGTTTTATATGTTCTTTAAGCTTGCAAAAGCACTGAACCTTGGAGACGATGCGTACTTTACCGTCGGCGGAGTTGAGTTTGTCCGTCTGTCCGCTCTGGAGCAGGCAGATCCGGAAGTACTGCGTACAGCTCTGAAACACGCAGAGATTCTTTGCAGCCCGGCAACCGACAACCGCATGGATCTGTTCATGGGCGTAGCTATGGACCCGGATGCGAAAGGCCAGTACACCACCGGTTCTACTCAGGTTATGAACAACGACAATGACGATGCAAAAGGTCAGGTTTCCGCTACAGACCATACTTGGAAACCTGATCTTTTTGCGTTTGGACTCCGAAAAGAAAGCTCTTTGATTTCCTCAAAATTGATGATAGAATAAACGTGGATACAGGAAAAATATGAGAAATTAGGAAATTGTGCATAATCACAAAAAAGTGTTTACATTTACCAGTTTGTATGGTAATATCATATATGTAATCGGTTTCCTAAATCGAGAGCGAAAGAGGACCTTAAAAATGAACATTAAAGAACTGGCTAGGCGTGCAGGAGTTTCTTCTGCTACTGTTTCAAGAGTATTGAACAATTCAGGTTACGTAAAAGAAGAAACAAGAAAAAAAGTACTGGAAGCAGTGGAAGAATATAATTACGTTCCCAATGCGCTTGCCAGAAACTTAAGTATTAAGGACAATCCCAGCATCGGAGTTATTATTCCGGATATTGAAAATGAATTCTTTTTTAAGGCGATCAGCGGAATCAGCGATGTGGCTGATGCCTTTCACTACAATATCGTATATTTTGGAACCAACGAAACGCTGAGCAAAGAACACGAGTCGCTGAATGTAGCAATCAGTCAGAGACTTAAGGGTGTGATTATTGCACCGATTTCCCAATTGGATACTCAAACCAAGGACAGCCTGATTAAATTGGAAGAATCCGGGATTCCGGTGGTATTGATTGACCGCGATATCAAGGGAGCACGTTTTGACGGCGTGTTTGTGGACAATTACGGCGGAGCTTACGATGGAGTCAGCGCACTGATTCAGAATGGTCACAAAAAGATTGCAGTGATTGCCGGACCAAGCACATCAAAGCCGGGAAAAGAACGGCTTGCAGGTTATAAACAGGCTCTCGAAGATGCAGGGATTCCTGTGCGGGAAGATTATATCGCATACGGAGATTTTAAACGCGAGAAAGCTTATGAATCCGCCAAATCTCTTTTGAAACAGCCGGATCCGCCAACAGCAATCTTTTCCTCCAACAACGAATCGACACTTGGTTGTTTGAAATGTCTGACAGAATGCGGCATGGTTCCGGGGCGGGAAATCGCACTATTAGGATTTGATGATATCGAGACACTCCGTGTCATTGATTACAAACTTTCTGTCGTGGAGCGCGATGCAAAGCAACAGGGGGCTGAGGCCATGAAACTTCTCATGGAGTGCTTCGCGGACAGCAAAAACCGTCAGAGGGGGAAACGCATTCTGGTCCCATATCAGGTTGTACTCAGAGGTTCTGAACGGGGAGTTCATATGGAAAAGTGAAAATAGAAGAAATGATGTGTAGTAAGATACACATTTTTCTTTTCATCAAATGTGTAACCGATTACACATTGACCATAATTCAACAAGGAAAAGGAGAGGGTATTATGAGTTTAAATCACATGATCGATCACACCATGTTAAAGGCTGATGCATCAAAAGAGACGATTATCCGCTATTGCAATGAAGCGAAGGAACATGAATTTGCATCCGTTTGTGTCAATACCTGTTTTGTGCCGCTGGTTTCTGAACAGTTAAAAGGAAGCAAGGTTAAGACCTGCTGCGTCGTAGGATTCCCACTGGGAGCAATGTTGACTTCGGCAAAAGCGTTTGAAGCTTCCGAGGCGGTAAAAGCCGGAGCAGACGAAGTAGATATGGTGATCAACGTCAGTGCCCTGAAAGACAAAGACGATGACTATGTCGAAAAAGATATCCGTGCAGTTGTGGAAGCTTCCAAAGGAGCAGTCGTAAAAGTGATCATTGAGACTTGTCTTCTGACTGATGAAGAGAAAGTACGTGCATGTGAGCTTTCTGTCAAGGCCGGTGCAGATTTTGTGAAGACATCTACCGGATTCTCCACAGGCGGTGCTACCGTAGAAGATGTGGCACTGATGAGAAAAACGGTTGGGGACCGTGCAAAGGTAAAAGCAAGCGGCGGTATCCGCACACCGGAAGCTGCAAAAGCACTGGTAGAAGCCGGAGCAGACCGGATCGGAGCAGGAAACGGAGTTGTGCTGCTGTAAAAGAAGACTGAACAGAGAGGGAAATGTCGTATGGGGAAAAAAGTAGTTGTATTTGGAAGTTTTGTAGTGGATCTGATGGGCAGAACCCCACACCTTCCGGCACCTGGTGAAACCGTCAAGGGAACGGTATTTAAGATGGGACCGGGCGGAAAAGGATTTAATCAGGGTGTTGCCGCACATAAAGCGGGGGCCGATGTAACGATGGTAACAAAACTCGGGCGTGATTCTTTTGCGGATATTGCATTGAACACGATGACAGAGCTCGGTATGAAGAGAGACAGGGTTTTATATTCCGATGATACCGAAACCGGATGTGCCCTCATTATGGTAGACGAGAACAGCAGCCAGAATGAGATCGTTGTTATCTTAGGTGCCTGCAACACCATTACCGATGCGGAGGTAGATTCCCTGGAAGACCTTCTGGATGGAGCAGAATATCTGCTGACCCAGCTTGAGACGAATGTGTCTTCGGTAGAGCGTATTGTGGATATCGCCTGCAAAAAGGGTGTGAAGGTGATTCTGAATACCGCACCGGTGCAGCCGATCAGCGATGAAGTGTTAAGTAAGGTTGATCTGATCACACCGAATGAGGTGGAGGCAGAGATTCTCACCGGAGTAAAGGTGGACAGCGAAGAAGCGGCAGACAAGGCGGCAGAGTGGTTCTTTGCAAAAGGTGTAAAGCGTGTGCTCATTACACTGGGCGGCAGAGGCGTTTACATCAATACCAGAGAGAAAAAGGGAATCATTCCGGCATATAAAGTAGATGCAGTTGATACGACCGGGGCAGGTGATGCTTTCAATGGAGGTCTTCTTGCAGCACTGGCCGAGGATAAGGACATCTGGGAAGCAGCGAATTTCGCAAATGCACTGGCTGCGCTTTCTGTTCAGAAGATCGGCACGACTCCGGCCATGCCACTCAGAAATGAAATCGATGAGTTTTTAAATACGCATAAAAATTAAGGGGGAAAGATTTATGCTGAAAACAGGAATTTTACATCCGCAGCTGGCAAGAGTGCTTGCAGAACTGCGTCATAAAGACACGCTGGTGATTGGTGATGCAGGGCTTCCGATTCCGAAAGGGGTAGAGCGAATCGATCTTGGCTGGAGACCGGGAGATCCGGCTTATCTGGATGTACTGGAAGAAATCTTGAAATATATCGTGGTAGAAAAAGCAACGTTTGCAGATGAAGCACTCAGTGTGACACCGGAATTTCATGAAAAGGCGAAAGCACTGCTTCCGGAAAATCTTCCGATCGAGTATATTCCGCATACAGAATTAAAAGCCAGAAGTGCAGACGCAAAGGCCATTATCCTTACGGGAGAGTTTACGGGCTATACCAATGTAATCCTGACAGCAGGATGTGCTTATTAGTTATCAGGAAATCCAAAGGAGGCGGAAAATGGGGGATCGTGTTGTATTACGGCTGGAAGATATCGTGAAAACATTTCCAGGCGTAAAGGCTTTGGATGGAGTGAAACTGGATGTCAGGGAAGGAGAAGTCCATGCGCTCTGCGGAGAAAACGGAGCCGGAAAATCAACGCTGATGAAAATCATCGCAGGCGCGCAGGGGTATACATCCGGTCACATGTATGTCCAGGATCAGGAAGTGGTATTTCATTCAACCAAGGAAGCTGAAAAAATGGGAATCGCCATGATTTATCAGGAATTTAATATGGTTCCGGAGCTTTCCGTGGCAGAAAATATGTATCTTGGAAGACTTCCCAGGACCCAGTTTGGAAGTGTGGACTGGAAAAAACTTTACCAGGATGCGGATGAAGTTTTGAAGCGCCTGGGACTGAAATTCAGCAGCCACAGCAAAGTGAAAAATCTGTCGGTTGCGGAATCCCAGATGACAGAGATTGCAAAGTGCCTGACAATTGGCGCGAAAGTCATCATTATGGATGAGCCGACCGCGGCTTTGACCGATGAAGAAATTCAGATCCTGTTTCGGATCATTGCAGAATTAAAGGAAAAGGGAATTTCCATTTTATATATTTCCCACAGAATGGATGAAATCTTCCAGATTTCAGACCGGCTTACCGTATTTCGGGATGGAAAGTACATTGCGACCAAGAGCATTGGAGAAACCGACTATGATGATGTGGTATCCATGATGGTTGGCCGCAGTGTGACCAATCTCTACCCGAAGCGGAATTATGAAAAACAGGATGTAGCCATGGAGCTTCGCAAGGTAAGCGGTAAGGGCGTTCACGATGTGAGTCTGAAGCTGCACCGCGGAGAAATTCTTGGTATCGCAGGACTGCTTGGTTCCGGAACGATCGAGCTTTCCAAAATCGTATATGGAGCTCTTCCAATGACAAGCGGGGAAGTGATCATCAATGGAGAAACGAAAGACTGTTCTTCTCCGAGAAAAGCACTGAAAGCAGGAATTGGTTTTGTATCCGATGACAGAAAACAGGAAGGACTGGTTCTGATTCGGAATATCCGGGAAAATGTTTCCATGTCATCGTTAGACAAAATCAGTACAGGTGGTCATCTGAATAAAGCGAAGGAAACCGAAAATATCAATGCACAGGTAGAACGTCTGAACATCAAGATCAGCAGTCCGGCCCAGCTTGCCGGAAAACTGAGTGGCGGAAACCAGCAGAAAGTGGTATTTGCAAAGGTTCTGGAGGCAGATCCTTCCATCCTGATTTTGGACGAGCCGACACGAGGTGTCGATGTAGGCGCAAAAGCAGAAATTTATCAGATCATGGATGAACTGACCCGGCAGGGCAAGAGCATTATCCTGATTTCGACAGATCTGCCGGAGGTGATCGGTATGAGTGACCGCGTGGTGATCATGCGGGAAGGATATACCGTCCTGGAAATTGATAAATCAGAGATGAATCAGGAAACAATATTAGCTTATGCATCGGGAGGAGTCAGTGAAAATGAATAAGAAAAAATTAATCAATCAGATTAATATCTATCGCTCCGTGTTGATCCTTCTTGTAATCTGTGTATTTGCAACAATTTTGTCCCCGAGTTTCTTAAGTGTGACAAACCTGTTCAATGTATTTAAGCAGATCACGGTAGCAGGAATTGTGGGATGCGGTATGACATTTGTAATTTTAACCGGAGGCATTGATCTGTCCGTTGGATCCATTCTGGGTCTGTCTGGCGTTCTGGCATCCGGAGTGTTAGCCTCTACCGGCAATACAGCCGCAGCAGTAGCCGTATCCCTGATTGTCGGTGTGGCCTGCGGAGCAGTAAATGGATTTTTCGTATCCGTATGCGGAATTCCACCGTTTATTTCAACCCTTGGCATGATGACTCTGCTGCGCGGTGTGATTCTTGTCTATACAAAAGGATCTCCGATTCCGATCAAAGTAGATTCTTATAAGTTCTTCGGAAAAGGCAGCATTGCAGGAATCCCGGTTCCGGTTATCATCCTGATTGTAGTATTTTTGCTGGCTCACTATATTCTGACCCAGACTACCTATGGACGCAGTGTCTATGCCGTAGGAGGCAACCGGGAAGCAGCGCGTCTTTCCGGCATCCGCGTAAAGACCAGCGAATTTCTGGTTTACACATTGAATGGCTTGATGTGCGGCATGGCCGGACTGATTCTGACCGCACGTCTTGGATCCGCACAGTCTACCAGCGGAACCGGCATCGAGATGGATGCGATCGCTGCCGTAATCCTTGGCGGAACCAGCTTAAGCGGCGGTGTTGGTTTCGTACTGCCGACGGTTGTAGGTGCTATGATCATGGGTATCATCGATAACATCCTTACGCTAATGAACGTAAACCCGCATGCGACTAACATCGTAAAAGGTGCAGTGATTCTGATCGCAGTCCTGGTAGATAAGAAAGTAAAAGATCTGTCTGCAAAGGCAGAGTAAAGAAAAACGAAACAAAAAAATAATCCCTGCGGGGAGAAAATAAAAAGGAGAGTGTATTTATGAGAAAAAGATTGGGAGCAGCTTTCATGGCAATGGCAATGGTATGTGCAGGATTAACCGCATGCAGTTCTGGTTCTTCCACAAATGCGCCGGCTGAGACAAAGGCCGAGACCAAAGCAGAGGAAAAGGCAGAAGAAAGCAAGGACGAAGCAAAAACTGAGGATGGAGCAGAGAAGAAAGACGGTGGTTATGTCATCGGTCTGGCTATGAACACCCAGACAAACCCATTCTTCGTAGACGTAAAAGACGGCGTTCAGAAGGCTGCAGATGAGCATGGAATTGAACTGTATATTACCGATGCACAGGACGACCCGACCATCCAGATGAAGGATGTAGAGAACCTGATTACCAAGAATCCGGATGCAATCATCATCGATACCTGTGATTCCGATGCAATTGTTTCTTCCATCGAAGCCTGCAACGAGGCAGGCATTCCGGTATTCACCATGGACCGCGAAGCCAATGGCGGCGATGTGGTTTCCCACATCGGTTACGATGCAATCAAATCCGGTAAACTGGCAGGACAGTTTCTTGTAGACTCCCTTGGTGGAAAAGGCAAGATCGTAGAGCTTCAGGGAATCATGGGAACCAACGTTGCACAGCAGCGTTCCGAAGGTTTCAACTCTGTGATTGCAGAGAATCCGGATATGGAAATCGTAGCTTGCCAGGTTGCAGATTTTGACCGTGCGAAAGCAATGAGCGTTATGGAGAACATCCTTCAGGCAAACCCGGAGATCGATGGTTTATATGCAGCAAATGACGAAATGCTGTTAGGTGCACTGGAAGCTATGGATGCAGCAGGCAGAACCGAGAGCATCGTAAAAGTAGGTTGTGATGCAATCGATGATACACTGGAAGCAATCAAGGGCAAACGCGTTGAGGCTACCATTGCAGAGCCGCCGTTCTTCCTTGGAAAAGCAATCCTGAACACCGCGTATGATTATCTGGAAGGCAAAGAAGTAGAAGCTCATGTCGTTCTGGACAACCAGCTGGTAACCCAGGAGAACGTAGATACCCTGGTAACCAAAGAGTGATCGAACATAAAAAACAGGATATGAGATAAGGGTAGGGGCCGTCGGAGAAGATCCGACGGCTCTTTCGTGTCCAGGTGCATCGTTTAGGCAGATTGTCTGTGAATTGCAGCCTTGTATCCGTTTTTACGCTGTGTTATGATACAAAGGAATTGCACCTTGGCGCGAACGAGAGAAAAGAAATGGAGAACGTTTCATGCAGGTATTGAATCAGGATATCAAAACAGGACAGTTTAAACAGATCTATCTATTATATGGAGAAGAAGCCTTCCTAAAAAACAGCTACAAAAACCGCTTAAAAGAAGCCATCATCGGCGATGACACCATGAACTTTGCCCGGTTTGAGGGAAAGGGACTCGATGTGAACGAGCTGATCCGGCTGGCAGATACCATGCCATTCTTTGCGGAGCGCCGCCTCATTCTCATTGAAGACAGCGGATTTTTCAAAAGTGCATCCGATGCCCTGGTGCAGTACCTTCCGTCCATGCCGGACACCACCATCTTGCTATTCGTGGAGAGTGAGGTCGATAAGCGCAACCGCCTTTACAAGAAAGTCAAGGACATGGGCTATGCAGCAGAATTAAACCGCCAGGACAGCGCCCAGCTGGCCCGATGGGCAGGCGGGATCCTGGCAAGGGAGCAGAAAAAGATCACCAGCCGCACGATGGATTTATTTTTAAGCATGACCGGGGATGACATGGAAAACATCCGCATGGAACTGGAAAAGGTCATCAGCTACACGCTGGGGCGCGATGTCATCACCGATGAAGATGTTATGGCAGTCTGCACGGTGCAGGTCACAAACCGCATCTTCGATATGGTTGCAGCCATTGTAAACCGCCAGACCCGGAAAGCTATGGACCTCTACGAAGATCTCCTGACCTTAAAAGAGCCGCCGATGCGCATTCTCTTCCTGATCGCGAGACAGTTTAACCAGCTGTTGCAGGTCAAAGAGCTGATGGCAAAGGGCATGGACAAGGGAAGCATTGCATCGAAGCTCAAAATGCAGCCATTTGTGGTAGGAAAGGTCATGCCGCAGGCCAGACAGTTCAGCCGGGAGCAGATCCTTTCGTACGTGGAATCCTGCGTGGAGACAGAAGAAGCAGTGAAGAGCGGACGGCTGCAGGACCGGCTGGCGGTGGAGCTGTTGATCACGAAGGAGTATGGAAATTAAAAAAATCGTTGTTATTTTCTTGCTTTTTTCCTACTTTCCTTATACCATTATAGCTGTGTGGTGATTTTGTGTGATAGCAGCACAACACAAATTATCACAGCACTACGATATATTATTACAAACAAGCTGTCGAACAACCGCGAAACAAGTCGCACGAATCTGTTTGCCCTGGCATTCAGTTTGCGTTAGAATAAAGACAGCGTTGAAAGGAGAACGGAAATGAACGGAGCAGACATCCGTTTTGTACATCTCGGAATTACGATCGAGCATCTGAAAAGCAGTATTTCAGTATTCGGATTCCGGATTGCGTTTTATGGCATCATCATTGGAATCGGAATGCTGGCGGGCATATGGATCGCCCAGTCAGACGCGAAGCGGAGGGGACAGGACCCGGAGCTGTATCTGGATTTTGCACTGTATGCGATCATTTGTTCCATTATCGGTGCAAGGATTTACTATGTGCTTTTTGAGTGGGATTACTACAAAGAGAATCTGCTGCAGATCTTTAATCTGCGGGCAGGCGGCCTTGCTATTTACGGCGGGGTGATCGCCGGGGCCATTACCATGATCGTGTATACCTGCGCAAAAAAGGTATCATTTTTCTCTATGGCAGACACGGGTGTACTGGGACTGGTAACCGGGCAGATCATTGGCCGGTGGGGAAATTTCTTTAACTGTGAGGCGTTCGGCGGCTATACAGACAGCCTGCTGGCTATGCGGATCAAACTTTCGCTGGTAAATGACAATATGCTCAATGCAGATGTTTTAAGTCACAAGATCGTGGAAAACGGGGTGGAGTTTATTCAGGTGCATCCGACCTTCCTCTATGAGTCCTGCTGGAATCTGTGTCTGTTGCTGTTTATGCTCTGGTTCCGGAAGCACAAGCAGTACGATGGGCAGATGCTCTGGATCTATCTGTGCGGTTACGGACTGGGGCGTTTCTGGATTGAGAGTCTTAGGACCGACCAGCTCATTTTATTTGGAACCGGACTTCCGGTTTCCCAGGCACTGTCGCTGGTACTGATCCTGGCTGCTGCGGGTAATCTGATCTGGAGAGGCAGAAAAAAGAAGACCGCATAAAATAAAACATCCCATTGTCGGGCATGTGTGTATGAAAAGGAACGAAACGGGAATGAAAAGCATGCTGCAGGTTGGGATTACAAATGCCATAAAACATGTCACATATTGGACGTGATACAGCTGGAAAAACAGATTCTGGCCAAAAAGCTGTGTCACTGGATACCTGGAGGAAGCGGGCATGGAAATTTCCAAGGAGGAGCTGGTGGTGTGCATCGAGAAAGCCAGAAAAAAACTGGAGGACAGTATTGAAGGAGGAGCTGAGTATTCTTATATCTACGAAAATAGTGTAGAGCTCGACCGCCTGATCGAGATCTACATCGCTCTGGGATACTGAAAATGAAGATCCTTTGCCGGGCGCGCATGTGTGGACGGCAGTGAAGTTTAGGAGACTTTGTAAGGGAAACATCCGCAAATGATAAGAGGGTGTTTCCCTTTTTTACTGCAGAATTGGAAAAACCTTTTGATTCTTACGTTTTTCCTTAATTTTCCATTGCTTTTTTGTGAAAAAAACTTGCTATTTTTTTACGCATGTACTACACTTATGTTACAAGTGGTGGAAAGTGGCGCAAAGTGGTTCGAAATGGTACAAAAGTGTAGGACAAGGGTTTTGTCGTGGCTGCTGCTCATGGATATGTGAACAGCAGACAGCACGCATTCGGAATGCGCATGGTGCAGGCGAAGCAGGTGATGGAAGATGTTCATGGGTGAATACAATCATACAGTGGACGCGAAGGGCAGGTTGATCGTCCCTTCCAAATTCAGGGAACAGCTTGGAGACGAATTCGTGGTAACGAAGGGGCTCGATGGCTGTTTATTCGTCTATGAAAACACCGAATGGAAAGCTCTGGAAGAAAAACTGCATGCCCTGCCGCTCACCAATGCAAACGCACGGAAGTTTTCCCGTTTTTTTCTTGCGGGCGCTACCACCTGTGAAGTAGATAAACAGGGACGGATTTTGCTCCCGGCCGTTTTGAGGGAATTCGCCAAGATCGACAAGGACGCAGTGTTAGTCGGCGTGGGAAGCCGGATTGAGATCTGGAGCAGAGATAACTGGAATCAGTCGAATACCTACGACGACATGGAAGAAATTGCAGAGAATATGGAGGGTCTTGGAATTTAAATGGCATTTGAGCATAAATCAGTATTACTTTATGAGACAGTCGACAGTCTGAACATCAGACCGGACGGCATTTATGTAGATGGAACCCTTGGCGGGGGCGGACATGCTTATGAGGTCTGCAAACGCTTAGGGGAGCACGGACGCCTCATCGGCATCGATCAGGACGCAGATGCGATCGCAGCTGCATCGGCGCGTCTTTCCGAGTTTCAGGACAAGGTTACCGTAGTGCGGAGCAATTATGAAAACATTGCTTCGGTGCTTCATGACCTTGGCATTGAAAAGGTGGACGGCATTTATCTGGATCTTGGTGTTTCCTCTTACCAGCTGGATACAGCATCCAGAGGGTTTACCTACCGGGAGGATGCACCTTTGGACATGCGTATGGACCAGCGCAATCCGCAGACTGCGGCAGACATTGTAAACAATTACAGCGAAATGGAGCTTTACCGCATCATCCGCGATTACGGGGAGGACCGCTTCGCAAAGAATATCGCAAAGCACATCGTGCGGCAGCGCCAGGAGAAGCCTTACGAGACCACCGGGGAGCTCATCGAGACCATTAAGGCAGCGATTCCGGCAAAGGTCCGGGCTACGGGCGGGCATCCGGCCAAGCGTACCTTCCAGGCGATCCGCATTGAATTAAACCACGAGCTGGATGTATTAAACCGATCTATCGACACCATGATCGATCTTTTAAATCCGGGCGGTCGTCTGAGCATCATCACCTTCCACTCACTGGAGGACCGGATCGTGAAAAAACGCTTCCGGGACAATGAAAACCCGTGCATCTGCCCGCCGGAATTTCCGGTATGTATGTGCGGCAGAAAGAGCAAGGGCACGGTCATTACCAGAAAGCCGGTCGTGCCTGGGGAAGAGGAACTGGAATACAATAAACGTTCAAAGAGCTCTAAACTCCGTGTATTCGAACGGGCGTAAGAAGGGTGCAGCAAGCTGCACGTATCCGAATGAGCCTAAGTGCGGTGCCGTAAGATCAGCTGCATCGTGAAATAGTAAGCTACAGATTTATAAATATAAAAAGGGAATGTTACGTTAAGAGGAAAAAGGAGGAATGGGTATGGCTTCGCACAGAGCAGCAGGAAAAAACCGCTATGTGTATGGAACTGCCGCCAGAGATCTGGCTGCAGAAAGGGAACGGACAAGAGAACGGAGAGTTGTGCAGTACCGCCAGAATATGAGCCATACTGTCAGAAAAAACCAGGAAAAGGCACTTCAGATGGACTTGCCTTATGTGATCATGCTGACACTAGCTACCTTCTGCACACTGTATATCTGTGTGGGGTATCTGCATGTACAGTCTGCCATGACTGCCAAGATCCATAATATCGAGGGACTGGAGCAGGAGTTAGAGCAGCTTCGTTCGGAGAATGACGCCCTTCAGACCCGGATCAACACCGACATGGATCTGGACCATATCTACAAAGTGGCAACAGAGGAGCTCGGCATGGTATATGCCAACCGTAATCAGGTATTATTATATGATAAAACGGAAAGTGAGTATGTAAGACAATATGAGGACATCCCAAAACACTAATCAGCATTCACAAAAGGGAGAGAGGAGAAGATCCGGCGTGCGCCGGGTCTTCACAACATATATGCAGGAAAAGCTGGCGGTCACGGTCATTGTGATTACGCTGGCTTTGTTTGCATTAATCTATGTGTTATATCACATCATGACTACAAAGCAGGACAGCTATAACCAGATTGTGCTGTCCCAGCAGCAGTATGACAGCCGTGTGCTTCCTTACCGGCGTGGCGATATCGTGGACCGCAACGGAACGTACCTTGCAACCACGGAGAAGGTGTATAACCTGATCATTGACCCAAAGCAGATCATGTCCGCGGAGGAGGATTACCTGGATGCGACCGTAACGGCCCTGGTAACCGTATTTGGCTACGATGACAGCGAAATGCGCAGTCTGATCCGTGATAACTCGGCAAAGGCATATCTGCGCTATGCAAGACAGCTTTCCTACGATCAGAAGGAGGCCTTTGAGCAGTACCAGTCCGATACCAACAAGGCCAATGCCAAGGCGGATTCCAAGGCCCGGGTCAAGGGCATCTGGTTTGAGGATGAGTTTAAGCGCATTTACCCATACAATTCCCTGGCCTGCAACGTGGTGGGTTTTGCTACCAGCGATGGCGGAACGGGAAACGGCGGCATTGAGCAGTCCTACAACGATTCCCTGATCGGCACCAATGGCCGGGAATACGGCTATTTAAACGATGAATCCAATCTGGAGCGTGTCATCAAACCCGCACAGAACGGAAACACGGTGGTTTCCAGTATCGACGTGAACATTCAGAATGCAGTGGAAAAGCGCATCAATGAATGGATGGCAGAGACAGGCTCCGAGCATGTGGGTGTCGTGGTCATGAACCCGAATAACGGTGAAGTTCTGGCCATGGCGAATGACAGTATGTTTGACCTGAATAATCCGAGAAGTGCGGCAGACAGCTTCAGTGAGGATGCGCTCCGGGAGCTGGGCTTAAAGGAGGCCATGCAGACCTACAACCGCCAGCACAGAAAGACCGATGGCAGCACCATCACCATGGAGCAGGTGCCGGATCATTTTTCGTCAGACGAGATCCGTTCCTATGGCCTGCAGGTGGCCTGGAACCAGAAATGGAGAAATTACGATATCAGTGATACTTACGAGCCGGGTTCCCCATCTAAGATCTTTACGGTAGCGGCTGCACTGGAGGAGGGTATCATTTCCCCGAATGATACGTTTTACTGTGATGGCTACCAGGAGGTAGCGGGACACCAGATCAAGTGTACGGCCTTTAAAAAGGGTGGTCACGGTATGCTGACGGTGGCAGAAGCGCTGATGGTTTCCTGCAACGATGCCATGATGCAGATCGCAGCCAAGACAGGAGCGGAAACATTTGCACGCTACATGAGCTCCTTTGGCTTTGGTGAGAAGACCGGAATTGACCTTCCGGGTGAGTCAGATGCCAAGGGTCTGGTAAGAAGTGCTTCCGAGATGAACTCTGCGGACTTAGCGACCAACTCCTTCGGCCAGAACTATAACTGCTCCATGATCCAGATGGCAGCAGCCTACTGTTCCGTGATCAACGGAGGTTCCTACTATGAGCCACATGTGGTAAAACAGATCTTAAATGACCAGGGCTCTGTGGTAAAAGAAGTAAAGCCGAAGCTGGTGCGTGAGACTGTTTCTGAATCTACCAGCAACTTCATTAAGGATGCCTTATTTCGCACGGTTTCCGAGGGAACCGGTAGAGCTGCAGCGGTTGAGGGCTACGAGATTGCCGGAAAGACCGGTACGGCAGAGAAAATCCCGCGTTCCGCAAAGAACTATCTGCTTTCCTTCTGCGGTTTCGCACCGGCCTATGACCCGCAGGTACTGGTATACGTCATTATCGACACTCCGCATGTAGAAGACCAGGCACATAGCTCTTATGCAAGCGGTGTATTCTCTAAAATCATGGGTGACATTCTTCCTTATCTGAACGTCTTCCCGTCTGTCGATTTTGAGGCGCAGCAGAGCGAGGCAGCAGCGCAGCTTCCGGAGGCTGAGGGCATTACCGACAACACCGGCACTACGCCGGAGCCGGAGACTGAGCCGAAGGTATACGAGACGGAAGAGTATGTGGAGCCGGGTGCCGATTCTGACCTGCCGGAGGATGTGCCGGAGAGCACGGAGGCAGATGGAACGGATGAGACAGCCGGAAGCGGCTATGTTCCACCGGCCCAGACAGTCCCGGAAACCTCTGCTTCGGAAAGCAGCGCAGCAGAGAGCTCTGGGGCAGCAAATGAAGAGAGCACTGGTGCTGCTGGCACAGGAAGCACGGGTTCCGCTAATGCAGGAAGTACAGGTACCGGAACCACAGCTGCGGCAGGCGCAGAAAGTACCGGTGCAGCAAAGACAGAAGACTCTGCTGCAGCCGGAACGGAGAGTAAAGCAGCTTCCACGGCAGCCGGAAGCTCCGGGCAGGAGCGCGAAACCATGAGCAGTACTTCTGCTGCCGGAGAGTGAGCACTGCCGGAGTGCAGCATGACTGTCATCTGGACGGAAAACTGCTTAGGGCAGAATAGGATATCCCGCTGCTTCATACAATAGAATAAGAATGACCGTCCAGGGAGCCGGCATGGGAAGCTTTCAATTTATGGATATACAGCCAAAACGGGAATATGATTTCCTGACCCATCACCGGAAAAGAATAGCCGTTCTGTCTGGCCTGCTGTGCCTTTGCATGGTGGGACTTACAGGGCGGCTTGTGTTTCTTATGATGTACCGGGCCGATCACTACAGTGAAATGGCAGAAGACCTGCACCAGCGGGAACGCTCGATCAAAGCAGCCCGGGGGCGTATTCTGGATGCAAATAAAACGGTGATCGCAGATAACCGGACTGTCTGTACAGTTTCGGTGATCCACAACCAGGTGGAAGATCCGAAGCAGGTGATCCACAGTCTTTGTAACGCCTTGGGGATGGAGGAGGCACCAGTCCGCAAAAAAGTGGAAAAGCGCAGCTCACGGGAGATCATCCGGACCAATGTAGATAAAGAGACCGGTGACCAGATCCGGGAAATGCATCTGGCTGGTGTGAAGGTAGACGAGGACTATAAGCGTTATTATCCCTTCGATAGCCTTGCTTCAAAGGTATTAGGCTTTACCGGCGGGGATAACCAGGGAATCATTGGCCTTGAGGTTGCCTACGAGCCGGTTTTAAAGGGAACGAACGGCACGATCCTCACGATGGCGGATGCGGCCGGGATAGAGCTTGAAAATGCGTTTGAGGAGCGGATCGAGCCGGTGGCAGGAGCAGATCTTGTTACCAGCCTGGATGTGAACATCCAGCAGTATGCCCAGCAGGCAGCACAGGCCGTGATGGAAAAAAAGGGTGCAAAGCGGGTGTCGGTGATCGTTATGGATCCCCAGAATGGGGAAATTATGGCAATGGTCAATGTGCCGGAATTTAATCTGAACGATCCGTTCACATTAAATATAGAAGAGCCGCCTGGGATTTCTGCGAAGGAAAAGCAGGAGCTGTTAAACCAGATGTGGAGAAATCCCGCCATTAATGACACCTACGAGCCTGGCTCCACCTTTAAGATCATTACTGCGGCGGCGGGGCTGGAGGCGGGCGTGGTGTCCCTGACAGACCACTTTTCCTGTCCGGGCTTTCGTGTGGTGGAGGACCGGAAGATCCGGTGCCATAAGGTTGGTGGGCATGGCAGTGAAACATTTTTGCAGGGAGCCATGAACTCCTGCAACCCGGTCTTTATCGATGTGGGGCAGCGCCTTGGAATTGACCGGTATTATGATTATTTTACGCAGTTTGGACTGCGGGAGAAAACCGGGATCGATCTTCCGGGAGAGGCTGCCACCATCATGCACAGGAAGGAAAACATGGGACTGGTAGAGCTGGCAACGGTATCGTTTGGGCAGTCCTTCCAGATCACGCCCATCCAGCTGATCACCACAGCGGCCTCCATCATCAACGGGGGAAGGCGGGTGACGCCGCACTTTGGCGTTATGGCAGTTGGAGCGGATGGGAGCGTGATCCGCCGTTTTTCTTACCCGGAGGGCCGCCGGATCCTGTCTGAAGAAACAAGCCAGACCATGCGCTATGTGCTGGAGCAGGTGGTGGCAGAGGGCAGCGGAAAAAAGGCGGCGGTGGCCGGGTTCCGCATTGGCGGAAAGACGGCTACCTCGGAAAAGCTGCCGCGCAGCCTGAAAAAGTACATTTCTTCTTTCGTCGGCTTTGCCCCGGCAGAGGATCCGCAGGTGATCGCGCTGATCACGATCGATGAACCGCAGGGGATTTATTACGGGGGAACCATTGCGGCACCGGTGATCGCAGACATCTTCCAGAACATTCTTCCTTATCTGGGAATCAGCCGTGACACATCACGGGAAGAAGAAAGTTAAGCGTTGCTGTTTGCGCAACGCGTGAACAGCAACAATCAAACCGTAATATGGGTGAAAACTTTGACGCAAACAGCCTTGCAAAGAAAATAGAAAAGACGTATACTTATGCATATGCGTAGCGGCCTTTTTGTGCCTTCGCATAATACATAGAGAACGTAGGAGAGTATCATGATTAACGAAACCATTCTTGCGATCATTATCGCATTTGCAGTCAGCGCGATCCTCTGTCCGGTCGTGATCCCGTTTCTGCATAAGCTGAAGTTTGGACAGCAGGTCCGTGAGGACGGTCCCCAGGCCCACTTAAAGAAGCAGGGCACACCCACCATGGGCGGTCTGGTATTTTTGACTGCGGTGGTGATCACCTCCCTGTTATATATTCGCGATTACCCGCGCATCATTCCGGTGCTGTTTATGACAGTGGGATTTGGCATCATTGGTTTTTTAGACGATTATATCAAGATCGTTATGAAGCGTTCTGAGGGACTTAACCCGGTGCAGAAGCTCATCGGACAGTTTGTGATCACCGGCATTTTTGTTTATTATTTAGTGTGCTCCGGCGAGGTGGGAACCTCTATGCTGGTTCCGTTTACCGGCGGGTTTGAGCACGGGATCTACTTAAATCTTGGTATTTTGTTCATTCCGTTTGTGTTCTTTGTAGTGCTTGGCACCGACAACGGCGTGAATTTTACCGATGGACTGGACGGTCTGTGCACCAGCGTGACCATTCTGGTCGCAACCTTTTTAACCATCATTTCCATCGGCGAAAACAGCGGCATCAGCCCGATCACCGGGGCGGTCGTTGGAAGTCTTCTTGGATTTTTACTGTTTAATGTCTACCCGGCCAAGGTGTTTATGGGTGACACCGGCTCCCTGGCACTGGGCGGTTTTGTGGCATCCAGCGCCTTCATGATGCAGATGCCGTTATTTATCCCGATCATCGGCCTTATCTATCTGGTTGAGGTATTATCGGTGATCATGCAGGTTTCATACTTTAAGGCAACCCATGGAAAGCGTATTTTCCGTATGGCGCCGATCCATCACCACTTTGAACTAGGCGGCTGGTCTGAGACCCGGGTGGTTGCGGTATTTTCCATCGTGACAGCGCTGCTCTGCCTGGTGGCATATCTGGGATTGTAGTATCGAAGGACAGGAGGTATATGAGATGAGTCAGAAAGTATTAGTGGCAGGTACCGGAAAGAGCGGTATCGCAGCAGCAAAGCTTCTTCTCGCCATGGGCGGCGAGGTTGTGCTTTACGATGGCAACGACAAGCTGGACCCGGAGAAAATCAAGGAAAATTTTGAGGAAGACGCAAAGGTTACGATCGTATTAGGGGATCTGACAAGACCGGACCTGTTAGGGGTGGAGCTTTCTATCATCAGCCCTGGAATCCCGTTAGATGCACCGTTTGTCCCGGTCCTGGATGAAGCAAAGATCCCAATCTGGAGTGAGATCCAGCTTGCCTACCATGTAGCGAAGGGAAAACTCATTGCTATTACCGGAACCAACGGAAAGACAACGACCACGGCCCTGACCGGGGCCATTATGAAGACCTTTTTCGACGAGGTGTTCGTGGTAGGAAATATCGGTATCCCGTACACGGAGGTGGCGCTGGACACTACCGAAAAATCCGTGACGGTGGCAGAGGTTTCCAGCTTCCAGCTTGAGACTATCATGGATTTCCACCCGAATGTCAGTGCAATCTTAAATATCACCCCGGACCATTTAAACCGTCACGGGACCATGGAAAATTATATTGAGGTAAAAGAGCGCGTGGCTGTGAACCAGACAGAGGATGACTGCATTGTGCTGAATTACGATGATAAGGTTCTCCGCGAGTTTGGCGAGAAGAAGGAGTTAAAGCCGAAGGTGTTCTTCTTCTCCAGCACCCAGACCTTAAAGGAAGGCATGTACTTAGATGGCGATACCATGATCTATGCGCATGACGGCAAGAAAGAGGAAGTGCTCAATGTAAAAACGGATATGCAGCTTTTGGGCAAGCATAACTATGAGAACGTCATGGCAGCAGTGGCCATGAGCATCCGCATGGGTGTGCCGATGGACTGCATCCGCAAGGCAGTTAAGGAGTTCAAGGCGGTAGAGCACCGCATTGAGTTTGTTCTGGAGCGCTCTGGAGTCCGCTATTACAACGACTCCAAGGGAACCAACCCAGACGCTGCGATCCAGGCAATCCGCGCAATGCCGGGACCGACTGTCCTGATCGCGGGCGGCTACGATAAGCACAGCGAATACGATGAGTGGATCGAGGCGTTTGGCGGTAAGGTAAAATATCTGGTGCTGATCGGCCAGACCCGCGACAAGATCGCAGAGTGCGCAAGAAGCCATGGCTTTACCGACATCATGTATGCGGAGGATATGCCGGAGGCAGTGCGTGTCTGTGCAGCCTATGCCAATGCGGGGGACAATGTCCTCTTATCCCCGGCCTGCGCAAGCTGGGGCATGTTCGATAACTACGAGCAGCGCGGCGAGATTTTTAAAGAATGTGTAAGAAACCTGTAGGAGGAGGATTATGGCAAAGAAGAACCGGCCGAAACGGTTTTATGATTACAGCCTGCTGTTCTGTATCATATTTCTGATGGTATTTGGACTGGTCATGATCTACAGTGCCAGTTCTTATACTGCGCAGTTAAAGTTTAACAATGCCGGCTACTTTATGATGCGCCAGTTAACCTTTGCGTTGATCGGTCTGGGTGCTGCCCTGGTGATCTCTAAGGTGGATTATCACTGGTACGCCAGACTGTACAGGTTTGGATACTTTATCTCCTATGTGCTCATGATCGCAGTAAGCCTTGTGGGAAGAGAGGTAAACGGAAAAAAACGATGGCTTGGAGTTGGTTCTTTCAGTTTCCAGCCAACGGAGGTTGTAAAGATTACCCTGATTGTATATCTGGCGGTCCTGATCACGAAGATGGGATCTGAGATTAACGACTGGAAAAAGGTGATGAAGGTTGGCCTGCTGCGTGCACTTCCGATCGCAGCCATTGTTGGGGCAAATAACTTAAGCTCCGGTATCATTATTGTCGGAATTGCGTTTGTGATGCTGTTTATAGCGAGCCGCCATAAGGTGCTATTTTACGCAGGCGGTATAGCTGCAGCTGTGGTGGTTGCAATAGCCGGACCACTGGCAATTTTGCTGGAGAAGATCAAGGTGTTAAAGCCGTACCAGTTAAGCCGTATTCATGTGTGGCTGTCCCCGGAGGCATATCCGATGGATGGCGGCTACCAGGTGCTGCAGGGCCTTTATGCGATCGGCTCAGGTGGTTTGTTCGGAAAAGGGCTGGGAGAGAGTATCCAGAAGATGGGCTTTGTGCCGGAGGCACAAAACGATATGATCTTTTCCATCATCTGTGAGGAGCTTGGCTTTTTTGGGGCACTCTGTGTGATCATGATCTTCCTCTTTCTGATCTCCCGCTTTGTGCTGATCGCGAACAATGCGCCGGATCTTCTGGGGGCGCTGATCGTAGTAGGGGTTATGGCACACATTGCGATCCAGGTCATCTTAAACATCGCGGTAGTAACCAATACGATCCCGAATACCGGAATCACGCTGCCGTTCATCAGCTACGGAGGTACATCTGTTATCCTGCTGATGGCCGAGATGGGAATGGTACTTGGTGTGTCGAACCAGATCCGTCTGGAGCGGTAACCAGAGAACCGGAACGTACATAAGATAAAGCAGGAAGTATTTGTTTGCGGCTTTAGCTTATGCTACAGGAGGGATCGGCGGGTGTCTGTGCTTCGGATAGAAGGGTTACACAGTCTGGATGGAACAATAAAAATACAGGGTTCTAAAAATGGGGTGCTGCCGGTCATGGCAGCATCTCTTCTTCATAACGGAACCACGGTACTGGAGCATATCCCCAAAATACAGGATGTTTTCTGTATGTTGGGGATTTTGAACGCTCTGGGGGCAGAGTGCAGGATGGAGGAGGAGCGCCTCATCATTTCGGCAGGCTCCATAGACAATACAAAAATACCGGCAGAGCTTGCCGGGCAGATGCGATCCTCTGTGATGCTTCTCGGGCCTCTTCTGGCACGCTTTGGAATGGCAAAAAGCAGCCTTCCGGGCGGCTGCCGCATCGGAAAACGGCCGGTGGATCTTCATATCCGCGGGCTTGAGGCGCTGGGAGCAACTGTTCTGATAAAGGATGATGAGTTGTCTGTGCAGTGTCCGGGAAAGGGCCTTACGGGAACAAGGATACAGCTTCCGTACCCGAGTGTGGGAGCCACGGAAAATATTCTGATGGCTGCAGCTGGGGCAGAGGGGGAGACGGTTCTGCAAGGCGCAGCCAGGGAACCGGAAATTGTGATTCTCTGCGACTTTCTGAATGCACTTGGTGTGCCGGTGGAGGGGGCGGGAACACCAGTGATCCGCCTAAAGGGAAAACAGTCCCTTCACGATACGGTTTTTGCACTTCCGGGTGACCGGATCGTGGCAGGCACCTATGTGGGCGCTGTGCTGTGTGCGGGTGGCAGTGTGTTTCTAGAGCATGCTCCGCTTGACCATATGGGGAAAACCCTGTGGGCAGCAAAGCAGATGGGAGCCAGGCTGAGCCCTGTGGAAAACGGGATCTGGGTTGTCTGTAAGGAAAGACCACGGCCGGTAAAGCTGGAAACAGGGCCATACCCGGAGTTTCCGACCGACATGCAGTCGGTGATGCTGGCGGCGGCCTGTCTTGCGGATGGAACCTCTTACATCCGTGAGAACGTATTTGAGAGCCGGTTTTGCACAGCAAAGGAATTGCAGAAACTCGGTGCCCATATTATAATAGAAGATAAACTTGCGGTTGTGTGTGGTGTGCCTTTGCTGCGTGGAGCGCAGGCAGAGGCAGCGGACCTGCGGGGCGGTGCTGCCCTGGTGGTGGCCTGTCTGGCAGCGGAGGGGGAGAGCCTGGTTTCGGGCTATGGGCATATCAGCCGCGGCTACGAGGATATCAGCCGGGATCTGGCGGCTGTTGGGGCGCGGATCTCGCTGGTCTGAACCTGTGAAGGGACGACAGTATACGGAAATGGGAGAGAAAACAGATGGAATATGGATCCGGCAAGAGAAAAAAAAGAATTCTGTTTGCGGTTGTGCTCCTGCTGCTGGTACTTGCAGCAGCTGTGTGCTCCGTAAAGCTTCAGGAGATTACGGTTACGGGAAATAAAAACTACACAGAGGAGCAGCTGGTCGATCTGGTATTTCCGGATAATGCGAGCCGGAGTACGGTACTGTGCTATCTGCGGGAGCACTTTGGCAAGCATGAAAAGATTCCTTTTGTAGAGGACTATAAGCTGGTGCTGAAGGGCTTTCGCAAAGCAGAGATCATTGTATATGAAAAAAGTGTCGTTGGCTACGTGTCCTACATGAGCAGCTATATGTATTTTGACAAGGACGGTATCATTGTGGAGAGTGCCAGCCAGAAACTGCCGGGGATTCCCTGGATCACAGGACTGAAGTTCGGTCACATCGTTCTTTACCAGAAGCTGCCGGTAGAGAGTGAACGGGTTTTTGAGGAAATCATGAACCTGACCCAGATCCTTTCTATCTATGACCTGAGCGTGGATAAGATCCAGTATAATACACTGGGGGAGGCAACACTTTATCTTGGTGATATTGAGGTGATCTTAGGAAACAATGACGGCTTGAATGGAAAGATCGCAGAGCTCAGTGATATGCTTCCGAAGCTGGAGGGCAGGAGCGGGACCCTTTATCTCGACAGCTACGACGAGACCAGGACAAATCCGATGTACACGTTTAAGCCGAGAAATTAGTGTGCCAGGACACATTCTTTTTAAGTTTTTTGCGAAAAAAACGGTTGCTATTTTGAAGGAAATCACCTATAGTATTATCTAGACTAGTTTTTGATATAATGTTACAAAACTGTTACAAAAGGCCAATGAAAGAAATTAAGGAGGAATCAGTCTTGTTAGAGATTAAGATAAATGAAGCGGAAAACTCCGCGAAGATCATTGTGATCGGTGTCGGCGGTGCCGGCAACAATGCAGTAAACCGCATGGTTGACGAGGATATTGCGGGTGTGGAGTTCATCGGCATTAATACAGATAAACAGGCACTGCAGTTCTGCAAGGCTCCGACTGCCATGCAGATCGGTGAAAAGCTGACCAAGGGCTTAGGCGCAGGCGCAAAGCCGGAGGTTGGACAGAAGGCAGCAGAGGAGAGCTCTGAGGAGATCGCCCAGGCGATCAAGGGCGCGGACATGGTATTTGTTACCTGTGGTATGGGTGGCGGTACCGGTACCGGTGCAGCTCCGGTCATCGCAAAGATCGCAAAAGATATGGGCATCCTGACTGTTGGCGTTGTAACCAAGCCGTTCCGTTTCGAGGCAAAGGCACGTATGAGCAATGCCCTGGCTGGAATCGAGAACTTAAAAGCAAGCGTAGATACCCTGATCGTAATCCCGAATGACAAGCTCCTTGAGATCGTTGACCGCAGAACCACCATGCCGGATGCATTAAAGAAAGCAGACGAGGTCCTTCAGCAGGCAGTACAGGGAATCACCGACCTGATCAACGTACCGGGTCTGATCAACCTTGACTTCGCAGATGTACAGACCGTTATGACTGACAAGGGCATCGCACATATCGGCATCGGACATGCTAAGGGCGATGACAAGGCAGTTGAGGCAGTAAAGCAGGCAGTAGCAAGCCCGCTGTTGGAGACCACCATCGAGGGTGCTACCCACGTGATCATCAATATTTCCGGCGATATCAGCCTTATCGAGGCAAACGAGGCTGCAAGCTATGTTCAGGAGCTGGCTGGCGATGATGCAAACATCATCTTCGGTGCTATGTACGATGAGAATGCACAGGACGAGGCTACCATCACCGTAATCGCAACCGGCCTGGATGCACATGCAAACACTCCGGTTAACAAGGCTATGGCTGAGTTCGGAAAGATCAGCCCGAAAATGCCGTCCGGATTAAACTTACATACCCAGACCACAGGACGCAGCGTTGCTGCTGCTGAGGCAAGTGCAACTGCTGCAAAGGCAGCTGCCCCGCAGCTCCATACCCAGGCTTCCACTGTGAAACCGGTTCAGACCCAGACTGCACAGACTGCAGCTCCGGCCCAGGGAGCACCGGTAAGCCAGGGCTCTTACCGTCCGTTAAACCAGACCCAGATCAACATTCCGGATTTCTTAAAGAATAAGCGCTAAGAATGGAATGGCTTGTCTGACACAAGTATGTGCAGGAGACAAAAATCGACAAAGGCAGAAGACCATCTTTGGTTTTCTGTCTTTTTTTGTCGTTCAAAAATGGAGTTTGCCTCTGTCCGTTTGACAAAGTTTTTCCTTCAGAATGATTATAATGGGGAGCATGGATCCATGAAAAGCGTTTGCTGCTATTTGCGCAATGCACAAACAGTAATGCAAACAGCGTTCCGTACATCGGAGGAAACGTAGCATGAGTGAAATCCTGTATCTGGATCTGTTTTTTCTGGTGAACCTGGCTGCAGATCTATATCTGCTGGTCCTGACCGCGGTGCTGGGAAAGGCGTGCACATGGAAAAGGGCAGGGAGATTATTGGGGGGAGCGGCAGCAGGGGCTGTCAGTGCCTGTGCGCTGGTGTTCCTTCCAAAACTGCCGCTCCTGCCATGGAAGCTTCTGGAGCTTATGCTTCTCTCCTGGCTCATGCTCCGCATTGCTTTTGGGGCATGCAGCCGGGCGGAATGGTTCCGGCGCCTTTTAAGCCTGTGGATGGCAGCAACCCTGACTGGCGGCATCTGTTCGCTGCTGGAGCCGGTGGCCGGAAGAACTTCCAGTGCAGTCTGGGAGCTTACTTCCTGGTCCCTGCCGCAGTTTGGCAAAGACCTTGGCGTTGCTGGAGGTGTACTTTTTGGGGGTGCCAGGTTTTTACGGCAGGGAGAAGTGTTCCGGAATAACCTGTACGAGGTAACGCTGTATTACCGGGGGCGGACAAAGATGGTTCTGGCCCTGCATGATACCGGAAACCAGCTCTATGAGCCGTATGGGCACCAGCCGGTCCACGTTCTGGAGAAACGTGCCTGCGGGGAGCTTTTAGAGGAAGACTGCCAGGTCTTATATGTTCCGTTTACCTCGGTGGGTAACAGCCATGGGATTTTGCCGGCAGTCCGTCTGGACCGCATGGAGGTCAGGCAGAAGGGAAAGCTGGTCTGGGAGCTTGAGCGGCCATGGGTGGCACTCAGCGGGGAAGCATTATCACCACACAACCGGTATGGGATGCTTTTACATGGAGAAATATCGCAGGGCAAGATTTTTTGCCCCAGGCATCATAATATGGAAAGACCCGGGAGGATGGAAAAGTGATCGTAAAAGTTTCAGTACCAAACCGTTTTCAGTTTAAGGCAGTTCCTTCATTTACTACCATGCTGTGGCAAAAGAAGGGCGAGGTTCATTATATTGGAGGGGCGGACATTCTTCCGCCACCGCTGGAAAGCAAAAAAGAAGCAGAGATGATCGCGCTTCTGGGAACAGAGGGGGAAAAGGCAGCCAGATCGGTTCTGATCGAACATAATCTGCGTCTGGTGGTTTACATAGCAAAGAAGTTTGATAATACGGCAGTGGGCGTGGAGGATCTGATCTCCATCGGAACCATTGGCCTGATCAAGGCGATCAATACCTTTAACCCGGAGAAAAACATCAAGCTGGCTACCTATGCCTCACGTTGTATTGAGAATGAGATTTTGATGTATCTTCGCCGGAGCAGCAAGACAAAGGCAGAGGTTTCCATCGATGAGCCGCTGAATGTGGACTGGGACGGAAATGAACTGCTGCTTTCGGATATTCTTGGGACCGATGACGATGTGATCTACCGGGGCCTGGAGGATGAGACCGAGAGACAGCTCTTAAAGAGCGCCATTGAGAGCTTAAGCCCGCGGGAGAAGACGATCGTGGAATTACGGTATGGGCTCAAAAATACGGAAGGGGAGGAGATGACCCAGAAAGAGGTAGCAGACCGTCTGGGAATTTCACAGTCGTACATTTCCCGTCTGGAGAAAAAAATCATGAAGCGGCTGAAAAAGGAAATCGTCCGGTTTGAATAGTCTGGTCCTCTGGATCCTGCGCACGCTGCTGGCACTGTGTCTTCAGATCCGGTATCCGGCAGTGCGTTTTTGTGAGGAAAGGCCTGTGCGCAGGGATCCTTCTTATGAGATATACGAAACCTACAGGTATGCGTACAGGCAGTACGGATACCTGTTTGCGCTGTCAGAAGACCCAAAAGCAGCAGGTGACGGGAGCTTTTCTGATACAGAAGTGTTGCCAGACGGGGCAGATGGGAGAACGCAAGAAAACAGCACAGCTGCTGTGGCTGGCGAAGCTTCTGCATTCAGGGCTGGTGCTACGGGAAGTCTGGCTGGCGCAGACAGCAAAAATGCTACAAATGGCGAAGCTGCTGTTGATGAAGGAAGCAGCGCGGCCAGTGCACAGGTGGAAGCTGCGGAGCGTTCCCGCCTCCAGGATTACGATTACCTGATGAAGCATTATTTCAGTGTACACGCATCCACGACAGCGGAGCGGAGCCTGATGACGGCAGATACGCTGCTAAAAACAGATCTCAAGCTGGAAAAACACCCGGATGAGCCCCAGATCCTCATCTACCATACCCATGCCAGCGAGACCTATGCCGATTACGGGCCGGAGCATCCCGATGCGACTGTGGCAGGAGCCGGAGCATATCTGGCCCAGCTTCTCTCAGAGCGGGGCTGGAATGTCATCCATGACACCACAGCGTATGACCAGAAGGAGGGAAAGCTGGAGCGTAGCCGGGCCTATACCTATGCGCTGGAGGGAATCCAGAGAATTTTGCAGGAGCATCCGGGCATCGAGGTGATTTTGGATGTACACCGGGACGGTGTAGCAGATTCGGTGCGTCTGGTACAGAAGGTTTCGGGGAAAACAGCGGCACGGATCATGTTTTTCCAGGGAATGAGCCGGACACCGGAGGGGGAGATCGCCTATCTGCCAAACCCGTATCTGAAGGAAAACCTGGCATTTTGCTTTCAGATGCAGCTGGCCTTAAACCGCTATCCGGGATTTACAAGAAAAATATATTTAAAGGGGCTGCGCTACAACCTGCATTTGAGGGGACGGTCTTCCCTGATTGAAGCCGGAGCGCAGACCAACACCATAGAAGAAGCCAGAAACGCCATGGAGCTGCTGGCGGAAGCCATCGATACCGTCTTGCAAGGGACTTGAAAAAATGTTATTATAATAAATTGACGAATTGTCTCCATTCTGTATGGGACAGAAACAAGAAACAAAAACTGGTTTTATACGTTTTATTTTATTTGGAGGAAATCAATACATGGCATCAATGGACCAAAGCAAGATCCGTAATTTCTGTATCATCGCCCATATTGACCACGGCAAATCCACTCTGGCAGACCGCATCATCGAGATGACCGGCCTTCTGACCAGCCGTGAAATGCAGGCGCAGGTACTCGATAACATGGACCTGGAGCGGGAGCGTGGAATTACCATCAAATCCCAGGCAGTCCGCACCGTTTACCGTGCAAAAGACGGAGAAGAATATATTTTTAACCTGATCGATACCCCTGGACACGTCGACTTTAACTATGAGGTATCCAGAAGTCTGGCTGCCTGCGACGGTGCGATCCTTGTCGTGGATGCGGCACAGGGAATCGAGGCACAGACCCTGGCCAACGTTTACCTAGCCCTGGACCACGACCTGGATGTGTTCCCGGTCATCAACAAGATCGACCTTCCGAGTGCAAGGCCGGACTGGGTCGCAGACGAGATCGAGGACGTCATCGGCATTGAAGCACACGATGCACCGCGCATTTCTGCGAAGACTGGCCTGAATGTGGAGGATGTGCTGGAGGCGATCGTTCACAAGGTCCCGGCACCGGTGGGCGATCCTGAGGCACCGCTTCAGGCGCTGATCTTTGACTCGCTTTATGACCCGTACAAGGGTGTTATCGTGTTCTGCCGCATCAAAGAGGGAACCGTAAAGAAAGGAACCCGTGTCCGCATGATGGCAACCGGAGCCGAGGAAGAGGTGGTTGAGGTTGGTTATTTCGGCGCAGGCCAGTTCATTCCGTGCGACGAGCTGAGTGCCGGCATGGTTGGCTACATCACTGCCAGCATTAAGAATGTAAAGGATACCCGTGTGGGTGATACCATCACCGATGCGCTGCGTCCGTGCGCAGAGCCGCTTCCGGGCTACAAAAAGGTAACCTCCATGGTATACTGCGGACTTTACCCGGCAGATGGTGCAAAGTACAATGACCTGCGCGATGCATTAGAGAAGCTTCAGTTAAACGATGCATCCCTGTTCTTTGAGCCGGAGACCTCCATTGCCCTTGGCTTTGGTTTCCGCTGCGGATTTTTGGGACTTTTGCATCTGGAGATCATCCAGGAGCGTCTGGAGCGGGAGTACAACCTCGATCTGGTTACCACGGCACCGGGCGTTGTGTACCGTGTCCACAAGAAAAACGGCGAAATGATCGAGCTGACCAACCCGTCCAACCTCCCGGACCCGACCGAGATTGAGTATATGGAGGAGCCGATCGTCAGTGCGGAAATCATGGTTACCACCGAGTTTGTGGGTGCCATTATGACACTGTGCCAGGAACGGCGCGGTATCTACCATGGTATGGAATACATTGAGGAAACCAGGGCACTCTTAAAATATGATCTCCCGCTGAACGAGATCATCTACGATTTCTTCGATGCGTTAAAATCACGCTCCAGAGGCTATGCTTCTTTCGACTATGACATGAAGGGCTATGAGACCTCTGAGCTTGTGAAGCTGGATATCCTCATCAATAAAGAGGAGGTGGATGCCCTGTCCTTCATTGTACATGCAGATTCCGCCTACGAGCGCGGCAGAAAAATGTGCGAGAAGTTAAAGGAGGAGATCCCGCGCCACCTGTTTGAGATTCCGATCCAGGCAGCGGTAGGCGGCAAGATCATTGCCCGCGAGACCGTAAAGGCGATGCGCAAGGATGTCCTTGCGAAGTGCTACGGCGGCGATATCTCCCGCAAGAAGAAGCTGCTGGAAAAGCAGAAGGAAGGAAAGAAACGAATGCGTCAGGTGGGCAATGTAGAGATCCCGCAGAAGGCATTCATGAGTGTTCTGAAATTAGACGATGAATAAACGAGAACTGGAACTTTATATTCACATTCCCTTTTGCGCCCGCAAGTGCTCTTACTGCGATTTCTTATCCTTCGCAGCGCCGGAGCGGGTGTACCGGGAATACATGGACAAGCTGATCGAAGAAATCTGCGGTCAGGGCCCGAATTTTCAGGAGTACCGTGTGTCCACCATTTTTGTGGGCGGCGGTACTCCGTCGATTCTGCCTGCTGACCTTATTATGGAGCTGTTTGCGACGCTCTCCGAGAATTTCGATATCGCACTGGATGCAGAGGTGACTCTGGAGGCCAATCCGGGAACGCTTACCATGGAAAAGCTGGAGGTTTACCGCCAGAGCGGCATCAACCGCCTGAGCATCGGCCTGCAGTCTGCCGATGACAAGGAACTAAAATACCTGGGGCGGATCCATTCCTACGATTCCTTTTTAAAGAGCTACCAGCGTGCCAGACAGGCGGGCTTTAAAAATATCAATGTGGATCTGATGTCGGCACTTCCGGGGCAGGATGTACATTCCTGGAAAACTACGTTAAAAAAGGTCATGATGTTAAAGCCGGAGCACATTTCTGCTTACAGCCTGATCATCGAGGAGGGAACTCCGTTTTTCGAGCGCTTTGGTGAACCGGAATGTAAAAAGGGCCTGCTTTCCGGTGGACAGCAGGAAAACAGTAAAAAGCCGGAAACAGCATCCGAGGTTGCGGCACGGGCAGCGGTTATGACACTGCCGGATCTTCCAGACGAGGACACAGACCGGGAGATGTACCACCTGACCAAAGAGATGATGGCGGCTCAGGGATATGAGCGTTATGAGATATCTAATTACGCAAAAAAGGGCTATGAATGCCGCCACAATACCGGTTACTGGACCGGGGTGGAATACCTGGGCCTGGGACTTGGGGCTTCCTCCTACACTTATGGCTACCGCTACCACAATACAGAGGACCTGCAGGAATATCTTTCCCTGAATCTTTACGAGGGCGGAGCGGCAGCACGGGATATCGAGGAGCTTTCCCTCGAAGACAAGATGGAGGAATTCATGTTTGTGGGCCTGCGCATGATGCAGGGCGTTTCCGGCAGTGAATTTCTGGAGCGTTTTGGCCTGAATATGTGGAATGTTTACGGGGATGTATTAAAAAAACTGGAACAGCAGGGGCTCATTGAGGTGGAGGCACCTATGGTCCGCCTGACTGAGCGCGGCATCGATGTCAGCAATGTGGTCTTAAGCGAATTCCTTATCGACCGGGAGTAGTGCATTGCCTATAGTTTTTCTTAAGGATTGCTTTATATTTGTTTTGTTGTTCTTTTCGCTGTCCTTTGCTATACTATTATAAAAATAATAATGGAAGAAAAAGGAATGCGGGAGTGCGGAAACAATCCCGTTTTGCGATGCCAGAAGCTGTGGCATCCGGGAGGATTTGAATGCTGATACAAAAGAGAGATACAATATGTGCCGGAAAGCACTTTTCTGTTTTCCGGAGGGCAGTATGTCTGGTGCTTACAGGGCTTATGCTCCTGCAGACAGGACTGCTCACTGCCTTTGCTGCACCATCGGCTTCGGTCATCCGTTCTGATGAGATGCGGGGCGTATGGATCTCCTATCTGGACTGGGAAAGACTCCCGGCAGACCAGGAATCCTTTAAGCGGGAAGTCGATAAGATGATTGACCGCTGCCTGGAATTAAAAATGAATGCGGTGTTTGTGCATGTGCGTCCTGATGCGGATGCGGTGTATCCGTCCGCATATTTTCCGTGGTCCCGCTTTGTGACGGGCACCCAGGGCCAGAACCCGGGGTACGATCCACTGGCGATCTTTGTGAAGGCTGCGCACAATAAAGGGCTGCAGTTCCATGCCTGGATTAATCCGTACCGTGTGACCGGATACCACAATACCTGGGAGCAGGTATCGGATCAGAATCCGGCGAAAAAGTGGCTGACCGATGCGGACCCGTCCAATGACCGCTGGGTATTAAAGCAGAATGGCGCCTATTATTTTAATCCGGCGATCCCGCAGGTCAGGGAGCTGATCATAAACGGGGTGCGGGAGATCGCGCAGAAGTATACAGTGGATGGCATCCATTTCGATGACTATTTTTATCCGGAGGTGGACAACTCCAATGCCAGCCGCTGGTTTGACAAGCCGGAGTACGACGCTTCTGGCAGCAGCCTGACCATTGCCCAGTGGCGGCGGGAAAATGTCAATGAGCTGATCCGCGGCGTGTACCGTGCAGTCAAGGAGGCTCGTCCGTCGGCCAAGTTTGGCATCAGCCCGGAGGGGTATGTAGACCATCTGCGCAGTGACAACCGCCTGTTTACCGATATTGACACCTGGCTGTCCCACGACGGGTATGTGGATTACATTATGCCGCAGATTTACTGGGGTTTTGAACACCAGCTTTCCAATGGAAGCCCGGCACCGTTTGCTTTTGAAAATAACCTGAAGACCTGGATCAGCCTGGTAAAGAAGGGCCATGCAAAGCTCTATATCGGACTTGCCATGTATAAGGCCGGGAGCAATGCGAGGGACAACACCGGAATCCCGGAATGGAAGCGTTATGACAATATCATAAGCCGGCAGGTAGAGGCCGGCCGGGCCAGCGGTGCAGTAGCCGGGTACTGTTTCTATGAATATGGCTCCTTCCAGGAGGACATATGCCAGAAGGAAGTGAAGAACCTGTTAAAGGTATTCCGATAAAAACAAGTGAAAAGAGAAGAGAGGTTGACCGATGAAAAAATTAGAGGATTATGTAGTAAGTATTCCGGATTTTCCGGAGCCGGGCATTATTTTCCGCGATGTTACATCCATTCTTCAGGATGCAGACGGACTGGCTCTGGCCATTGACAGCATCCGTGACATGATAAAGGATCTCGACTACGACGTTGTGGTCGGTCCGGAATCCCGCGGATTTATCTTTGGCGTGCCGGTTGCTTATGCAGAGCATAAGAGCTTCGTGCCGATCCGCAAGAAAGGCAAGCTGCCGAGAGAGACCATCACTGCAAAGTACGATCTGGAATATGGTTCCGCAGAGATCGAGATCCACAAGGATGCCATCAAGCCGGGACAGAAGGTCGTTGTGGTCGATGACCTGATCGCGACCGGAGGCACCACCGAGGCTATCGTAAGCCTGGTCGAGCAGCTGGGCGGAAAAGTCGTAAAGCTCTGCTTCGTTATGGAGTTAGCTGGCTTAAAGGGACGTGACCGCCTCAAAGGATATGATGTGGAATCTGCAATCATCTATGAAGGAAAATAAATGTACCCGTGCGCAGCAGTATTTTTGAATTCAGCAGATGCGCCACTGGTACCTTTGCGATACGCAATGGAATAAAAAGGCCGTAGAAATCCGCTGTCTGGCGCTTTGCTGCGGCCTAAACATGATGTGAGGTGAAACAATGTTAATATGGGTCTTCACTGCAGCTGCAGTGCTTTGCCTGGTGTACTACGGGATCATCGTAGTGTATGCAGGCTTTGGCACGTCTTTTGCAGTGCTATGGCTTTTGATCGCTGGATTCTTTGGTACGACTGCGGCAGGAATCCATTTCTACCAGAAGTATCCGGAGAGGGTGCCGCTCTGGCTTCCGGTTTCCTTTGTGACCCTGTGTGCATCCGGTCTTATGATCCTTTTAGTCACGCAGATCTTATTTTTTGGCCGGATCCCGGCGACGGCAGAGCCTTCCCTGGATTATGTGATTGTGCTGGGCGCTAAGGTGAAGCCGGACGGAACGCTGAGCAAGACCTTAAAGCTGCGGTTAGATAAGGCGCTGGAATACGCAAAGGAAAACCCGGAGACCATACTGGTGCTTTCCGGCGCAAAAGGTGAGGATGAGCCATGCCCGGAAGCAGAGGCCATGGAACAGTATCTCTTAGGGCAGGGAGCCGCTGCAGAACAGCTTTTACTGGAGAAGCAGTCCTTTAGTACGGTAGAGAATCTGGCCTACAGTAAGCTTCTGATCGAAAACAGGGAACAAAAGCTTTTGCAGGAGCAGAAACGAAAGACAGAGGCAGAGAAGCTTCTTCGTGCACCCGGAGAACCAGAACTGCAAAAAAATGGTAAGGGAGCGCAGGAGGAGATATCTGCGCGGCCTGTGCGGATTGGGGTCCTGACCAGTAATTTTCATCTCTGCCGGGCAGGAATGATCGCAAAAAAACAGCATTATGATATGATTTACGGGATTGCATCGGAGGCTGATAAGGTTCTTCTGGTGCATTTTTCCCTGCGCGACGGCATTGCTTTATTAAAAGACCGCCTGATGGGCAATCTATAGAGGAAAGCAAGACAAAGAAATAAGATCGTAAACAGACAGGAAAGGAAGACAACGGATGAATCAGCTGGAAGCAATAGAAAAACTGAGTGCTTACCGTGTGGTAGAGCATAAAACCATTGAAGAAATGCAGTCAGAAGGCATTGTCCTGGAACACAAAAAGACAAAAGCCAGACTGTTCCTGGTATCAAATGATGACGAGAACAAGGTATTCTGTATCGGGTTTAGGACTCCGCCGGACAATGACTGCGGGCTGCCGCATATTCTGGAGCACAGCGTGCTGTGCGGTTCCGACAAGTTCCCGTTAAAGGATCCGTTTGTAGAGCTGGTAAAGGGATCTTTGAATACCTTTTTAAATGCCATGACCTACCCGGATAAGACCGTGTATCCGGTTGCAAGCTGCAACGATAAGGATTTCCAGAATCTGATGGATGTTTACATGGACGCAGTCCTGCATCCGAACATTTACAAAGAAGAGAAGATTTTCCGCCAGGAGGGCTGGCATTACGAGCTGGAGAGCAAGGATGCCCCGCTCATTTACAATGGCGTTGTATACAATGAGATGAAGGGTGCGTATTCTTCCCCGGAGAGTCTCTTAGACAGTGTGACCCAGAAGACTCTGTTCCCGGATACCTGTTACGGCAAGGATTCCGGCGGTGACCCGGTTCATATTCCGGAGCTGAGCTATGAAAAATTCCTGGATTTTCATAGAACGTACTATCACCCCTCCAACAGCTATATCTATCTCTACGGCGATATGGATATGGCTGAGAAGCTGGCATGGCTGGATGAGGAATATTTAAGCCACTACGAGGAGCGTCCGGTGGATTCCCGCATCCGGGAGCAGAAGGCATTTGAAAAACCGGTAGAGCGCGAGTTTTCCTATTCTATCACTGACGGGGAATCCGGGGAGGATGCAACCTACCTTTCCGTAAATACCGTCGTAGGTGACGATCTGGACCCGAAGCTTTACGTGGCATTCCAGATCCTGGAGTACACCCTGTTAGATGCACCGGGAGCACCGTTAAAACAGGCGCTGATCGATGCCGGAATCGGTAAGGACATCCTGGGCGGATACGAGAGCGGCATTTTACAGCCATTCTTCTCCGTCATCGCAAAGGATGCCAACAAGGAGCAGAAGGGCGAGTTTTTAGCGATTGTAAAGGGCACGCTGAGAAAGCTTGCTGACCAGGGCATCAACCGCAAGAGTCTGCTTGCCGGCATGAATTATTTTGAGTTTAAATACCGTGAGGCGGATTATGGTTCTGCACCGAAGGGTCTGATGTATGGTTTGCAGTGCCTGGACAGCTGGCTGTACGACGGAGATCCGATGACGCACCTCTGCTACCAGGAAACCTTCGACTTCCTGAAAAAAGAAGTGGAGAACGGCTATTTTGAGCAGCTGATCAAAGACTACCTGCTGGATAACCCGTTTGAGGCTGTGATCGTGGTAGCCCCGGAGAAAAACCTGACCGCAAAAGAAGATGAAAAGCTGGCTAAGAAGCTGGCCGATTATAAGGCATCTCTTTCAGAGGAGGAACTGGAGAAGCTGGTTTGTGCAACCAGAGAGTTAAAGGAGTACCAGGATACCCCGTCCACTCCGGAGATTTTGGCAAAGATCCCGCTCTTAACCCGCGAAGACATTGATAAAAAAGCAGAGACCTTCTTCTGGACCGAGAAAGAGGAGGACGGCATTAAAGTGCTGCACCACAATTTCTTTACCTCCGGAATTGGCTATTTAAAGATATTATTCAATACCAGCGTACTGCCGCAGGAAGACCTTCCGTATGCAGGTCTGTTAAAATCCGTGCTGGGTTCCATCAGCACAGAGCATTACAGCTATTCGGATCTGACCAGTGAGATCCATTTAAACAGCGGCGGCATGGATTTTTCCGTGACTTCCTACGCAAACCTGCAGGATGCCGAGCAGTTTACCGGAGCGTTTGTGGCAAGCATCCGTGTGCTGTACGATAAGCTGGATTTTGGATTTACCATGCTGGAAGAAATTTTAAACCACTCCGTATTTACGGATGAAAAGCGTCTGGGCGAGGTGATCCAGGAGACACGCTCCCGTGCGAGAATGAAACTGGAGAATGCAGGACATAGCACGGCAGTATCCCGCGCAACCTCTTACTTCTCTGCGACCGCTTACTACAATGAGCTGACGGGCGGCACAGCATATTACCATTTCCTGGAGCAGCTGGAAAAGGATTATCCGGCAAAGAAACAGGAGATCATTGCAAAGCTTCAGGAAGTAAGCAGAAAGCTTTTCACCCGTTCCAATATGCTGGTAAACTACACGGCAGATGAAAATGGCTATGAAAAGCTTCCGGAGACCTTAAAGCTGCTCTCCGCAAAGCTCCCGGAGGGAAGCCGCGAAACGTATGTATTTACCCATCCGGTCAAGAATGTGAACGAGGGATTAAAGACCTCTGCGCAGGTCGACTATGTGGCGCGCTGCGGCAATTTCCGCGATGCAGGCCTTGCATATACCGGCGCATTAAAGATCCTTCAGGTGATCTTAAGCTATGATTACCTCTGGCTGAACATCCGCGTGAAAGGCGGCGCGTATGGCTGCATGAGCGGATTTGGACGTTCCGGCGAGGGTTATCTGGTATCGTACCGCGACCCGAACTTAAAAGAGACAAACGAGATCTACGAGGGTATTCCGGCTTACTTAGAGCAGTTTGACCCGGATGAGCGCGATATGACGAAATATGTGATCGGAACCATTAGCAATCTGGATGCTCCGCTGACGCCGTCCGTGAAGGGCAGCAGGGGACTTTCCGCATATCTGTCCGGTGTGACGGAAGAGATGATGCAGACCGAGCGTGAACAGGTCTTACAGGCGACCAAGGAGGATATCCGCGCGCTGGCGGCCCATGTCCGTGCCGTACTGCAGACCGGAAGCTTCTGCGTGGTAGGAAATGAGGAAAAGATCGAGGCAAACCGCGCAATGTTTGGCGAGGTTTCCAGCCTTACGAGAGGATAACAGGTGTGTGCAGTGTGCGGCACGCAGCCTGTAGGAAACGTTGTTGGGAAAGGATAACTGGGAAGGTACTGAACAGTTACCAAAACAGTTATGTATGGGAAAGGATAAACTATGGCAAAGAAACCGGAAGGTACGAATTTTGATAAATTGCTGGAAGAACTGAATGGAGCGAAAAAGGGCGGTGCGGGCAGCGAAGCAGCTGCCCCGGTTCAGAAAAAATCCGGCTTTGTAACGCTGATCGGACGGCCAAACGTAGGGAAATCCACGCTGATGAACCATCTCATCGGCCAGAAGATCGCCATTACTTCAGACAAACCGCAGACCACAAGAAACCGCATTCAGACCGTCTATACCGATGAGCGGGGACAGATTATTTTCCTCGATACGCCGGGCATCCACAAGGCAAAAAATAAGCTGGGTGAGTATATGGTCAATGTGGCAGAGCATACCTTAAAAGAGGTGGACCTGATCTTGTGGCTGGTAGAGCCGAGCACCTTCATCGGTGCCGGGGAACGCCATATCGCCGAGCAGCTTCAGGGAGTCAAAACCCCGGTCATTCTGGTCATCAACAAGACCGATACGGTAAAGAACCAGGAAGATATCCTGACCTTTATCAATGCTTACAAGGATATCTGCAATTTTGCGGAGATCGTTCCAGTATCGGCGCTCCGTGATAAGAATACGGACACCCTGTTGGAACAGCTGTTCAAATATCTGCCTTACGGTCCGCAGTTCTACGATGAGGATACCGTGACAGACCAGCCGATGCGCCAGATCGCCGCAGAGCTGATCCGCGAAAAGGCACTCCGCCTGTTAGATGAAGAGATTCCGCACGGAATCGCAGTCACCATTGAGAAGATGAGTGAGCGCCCGAATGGCATCATGGATGTGGAGGCAACCATCATCTGTGAGCGCGATTCCCACAAGGGCATCATCATCGGCAAGGGCGGCGCCATGTTAAAACGCATCGGTTCCGCTGCCAGAAGAGAGCTGGAGGCAATGCTGGAGACGAAGGTCAACCTGCAGATCTGGGTCAAAGTGCGGAAAGAATGGCGCGACAGCGAATTGTTAATGAAGAATTATGGTTATAATCCGAAGGAATAACAGAAAAAGCGCCGCAGGGATGGAAAGGCAAATAGAAGTGCTGTGGGAGCAGAAAGGCAAACGGGAACAGTGAGAGAATCGGTGAATCTGACCGGAATGGTCTTAAAAGCAACGCCGGTCGGGGAAAATGACCGGCGGCTGGTGATCTTAACCAGGGAGCGCGGCAAGATCACGGCCTTTGCCCGCGGTGCAAAACGGCCGGGCAGCCAGCTTTTGGGCGTGACCAGACCCTTTGTATTTGGTACCTTTAAGCTGTACGAAGGAAGAGATGCCTATAATCTGCAGGCAGCCGACGTGCTCAACTATTTTTCCGAGATCACGATGGATATGGAGGCAACCTGCTACGGCTCTTATTTTCTGGAATTTGCGGATTATTACAGCCGGGAAAATTTAGAGGCGACCGAGCAGCTCCTTTTGCTCTACCAGTCGCTGCGGGCCTTGTTAAAGCCGGCCCTTCCAAACTCGCTGGTACAGGCAGTGTTTGAGCTGCGCAGCATGGCGATCAACGGGGATTATACGGAGCATCCGCCCCGTCCGGTCAGCGATTCTGCCAATTATGCCTGGGAATATATCGTGGCATCACCGCTTGAATCCCTGTATACCTTTACGCTGGCACCGGAAGTTTTAGAGGAACTGAAGCATTGCGTGGAGCTGAACAAACGGCGCTTCATCGACCGGGAGTTCCATTCTCTGGAAATTCTGAAGATGATGGAGACGGCAGTTCGCGGCACGCAGCAATCTGCTGTCCAGGGAAAATAGCAGCAAAAAGCTTCTTTCCAAAATAAGTATGTGCGAACCGGAAACGCAAATAAGGTGGTTTACAAATTTTCCATGAACAGGTATAATCCTAAATAACCCATAAAAGGGGAAAGAGAAGTTCTTGTTTGCGCAGTGCGTGAACAGGAGCAAAGAGGAGATTTATGAAAAAGAAAGCAGCAGTTTTGGCTGCAGCCGTGCTGCTTTGTGCAGTCTGGGCTGCAGGCTGTTCAGAAACAGGGGCAAAGAAAAAAGCCTGGGATGCTTCTGAGAACAGCATTTATGTGGCGGATGACTTAAGTGTGCAGAGCGCCATGGTCTACACATCACAAAAGGAAAACGATCTGTACAGTGCCGAAGGCTTAGCCGAATTTGCAAAAAAGCAGATCTGCTCTTATAATGAAGAGCAGGGGGCAGCCGCCGAGGCAGAAAATACAGAAGGAAAAGAAAAGCTTCCGGCCGCGCTGGAAAAAAGCAGCCTGGAAGGGAAAACCGGTACGCTGGTATTTTCTTATGCGACCCCGGAGGATTTTGTAAGGTTTTCCGAGGAAAACGGGGATGATACCCATTCGGTGACATCGCTGCAGGTGCTGGACACAGACGCATCAAAGCTGCCGGACTTAGCCTACAGAACTGCTTCCGGAAAGAGCGCAGAGCTTTCCAAGGCAGGGGAGAAGAAGGACAGCCACATGGTCCTGACCGAGGGCAGTGCTTCTGTTTATACAGAGGGAAAAATCCTTTATGTGACCGAAGGTGTGGAAATAACAAGTGATCATTCAGCAGTGACCCCAGAGGGAACCGGCTGTATTATATTTAAGTAAAAAAGAGAGGTTATCTGACGATGGAAAAAACAATGGAAAAAATCGTAGCACTGGCAAAAACCAGAGGATTTGTTTATCCGGGTTCCGAGATCTATGGCGGTCTCGCAAACACCTGGGATTACGGCAACCTTGGTGTTGAGCTGAAAAACAATGTAAAGAAAGCATGGTGGCAGAAATTCGTTCAGGAGAGCCCGTATAACGTAGGTGTTGACTGCGCGATCCTCATGAACTCCCAGACCTGGGTTGCTTCCGGACATCTTGGTGGCTTCTCTGATCCGCTGATGGACTGTAAGGCATGTAAGGAGCGTTTCCGTGCCGACAAGCTGATCGAGGACTACATGGCTGAGAATGGCATTACCATTGAGGGTAGTGTAGATGCATGGTCCCAGGAAGAAATGAAGAAATACATCGATGATAACAACATCTGCTGCCCAAGCTGCGGTAAGCATGACTTCACCGATATCCGTCAGTTTAACCTGATGTTCAAGACTTTCCAGGGTGTAACCGAGGATGCAAAGAACACCGTTTATTTAAGACCGGAGACTGCTCAGGGTATTTTCGTAAACTTCAAGAACGTACAGCGTACTTCCAGAAAGAAAGTTCCGTTTGGTATCGGACAGATCGGTAAATCCTTCCGTAACGAGATCACCCCGGGTAACTTTACCTTCCGTACCCGTGAGTTCGAGCAGATGGAGCTGGAGTTCTTCTGCAAGCCGGGCACTGACCTGGAGTGGTTCCAGTACTGGAGAGGCTTCTGCCGTGACTGGCTGCTGGCACTTGGCTTAAAGGAAGACGAGATCCGCCTGCGCGACCATTCTCCGGAGGAGCTTTGCTTCTATAGTAAGGGTACCACCGATATCGAGTTCAAGTTCCCATTCGGCTGGGGCGAGCTGTGGGGTATCGCAGACAGAACCGACTACGATTTAACCCAGCACCAGAATACCTCCGGTGAGGATATGACCTACTTCGATGACGAGGCAAAAGAGAAATACATCCCGTATGTTATCGAGCCGTCTCTGGGTGCAGACCGTGTTACCCTGGCATTTCTGTGCGCAGCATACGATGAGGAAGAGATCGGCGAGGGCGATGTCCGCACCGTGCTTCACTTCCATCCGGCCATCGCACCGGTTAAGATCGGTATCCTTCCGCTGTCCAAGAAGTTAAACGAGGGCGCAGAGAAGGTATACGCAGAGCTTGCGAAGTACTACAACTGTGAGTTCGATGACAGAGGAAACATCGGTAAGAGATACAGAAGACAGGACGAGATCGGTACCCCGTTCTGCATCACCTACGACTTCGAGTCTGAGGAGGACCATGCAGTGACCGTCCGCGACCGCGATACCATGGAGCAGGTTCGTGTGCCGATCGCTGAGTTAAAGCAGTATTTTGAGGACAAGTTCCGTTTCTAGAAGAAAACTTCTGAGAGAAAGCTTATAACAGAAAAAGAGTGTGCAAAATGGATGCTTCATTTTGCATGCTCTTTTTTGTTGCCATGTATATCATGATTGTGACGGTTGCGATTGCCCCGTCTGCAAAATTCGTCAAAATATGCAAAATACACATTCGCATATACGAACTTGCATCGTATATGTGAAAATGACGGGAACAAAACAAAATTTTACGAGTTTTTACTTAAATTTATACAAAAAACACCAAGAAAAACCTTTACTCCTGGAAAAAATATGGTATACTTATACCAGACCGCCGATGGAAATATTTTTGTGCAAAAACTATACCGGCGGAGTTGAAAACCGTAGACAAAACGTCTACACAAGTTGAGGAGGATAAACCAATGGCTAAAAAGTGGGTGTACTTATTTACAGAGGGTGACGCTACCATGAGAAATCTTCTCGGTGGTAAAGGCGCTAACCTGGCTGAGATGACTAATATCGGTCTTCCGGTTCCGCAGGGCTTTACAATTACAACTGAGGCCTGCACACAGTACTACGAGGATGGACGCGAGATCAACGACGAGATCCAGGCACAGATCAACGAGTACATTGTGAAAATGGAAGAGATCACCGGAAAGAAATTCGGAGATCTTGAGAACCCGCTTCTGGTTTCCGTACGTTCCGGCGCACGTGCTTCCATGCCAGGTATGATGGATACCATCTTAAACCTGGGCTTAAACGAGCAGGTTGTTAACGTAATCGCTGAGAAGTCTGGCAACCCGCGTTGGGCTTGGGACTGCTACAGAAGATTCATTCAGATGTATTCCGACGTTGTAATGGAAGTCGGTAAGAAATATTTTGAGGCTCTCATCGATCAGATGAAAGAGAAGAAAGGTGTTAAGCTTGACGTTGAGCTTGACGCAGATGATTTAAAAGAGCTGGCTAACCAGTTCAAGGCTGAGTACAAGAACAAGATCGGCGCTGACTTCCCGGATGATCCGAAGGAGCAGTTAATGGGCGCGATCAAGGCTGTATTCCGTTCCTGGGATAACCCGCGTGCAAACGTTTACCGCCGCGACAACGATATCCCGTATTCCTGGGGTACTGCTGTAAACGTACAGTCCATGGCATTTGGTAACATGGGCGATGACTGTGGTACCGGTGTTGCATTTACCCGTGACCCGGCAACCGGCGCAAAGGGCCTGTTCGGTGAGTTCTTAACCAACGCACAGGGCGAGGACGTAGTAGCTGGTGTCCGCACCCCGATGCACATTCAGGAGATGGCAGAAAAGTTCCCGCAGGCATACGCAGATTTCGAGAAGGTATGTAAGACTCTGGAGGATCACTACAGAGATATGCAGGATATGGAGTTCACCGTTGAGCACGGCAAGCTGTACATGCTGCAGACCCGTAATGGTAAGAGAACTGCACAGGCTGCATTAAAGATCGCTTGCGATTTAGTAGACGAGGGCATGAGAACTCCGGAAGAGGCAGTTGCAATGATCGATCCGCGTAACCTGGATTCCTTACTGCATCCGACCTTCGACCAGAAGGCATTAAAGGCTGCTACCCCGATCGCTAAGGCTTTAGGCGCAGCTCCTGGTGCTGCATGTGGTAAGATCGTCTTCACTGCAGATGACGCAGTAGAGTGGGCAGCAAGAGGCGAGAAGGTTGTTCTTGTCCGTCTTGAGACCTCTCCGGAAGACATTACCGGTATGAAGGCTTCCCAGGGTATCTTAACTGTACGTGGTGGTATGACCTCCCACGCAGCAGTAGTTGCACGTGGTATGGGCGCTTGCTGTGTATCCGGCTGTGGCGACATCATCATGGATGAGGAAAACAAGAAATTCACCCTGGCTGGTAAAGAGTACCATGAGGGCGATGTGATCTCCTTCGACGGTTCTACCGGCTGTGTATATGACGGAGCAATCCCGACTGTAGAGGCAACCATCGCAGGTGAGTTCGGACGTATCATGGCATGGGCTGATGAGTACAGAACCATGGCAGTACGCACCAATGCAGATACCCCGCACGATGCGAAGAAGGCTCGTGAGCTTGGCGCAGAGGGCATTGGCCTTTGCCGTACCGAGCATATGTTCTTCGAGGGCGACCGAATCGACGCATTCCGCGAGATGATCTGCTCCGATACCGTAGAAGAGAGAGAAGAGGCTCTGGAGAAGATCCTTCCGTTACAGCAGGGCGATTTCGAACAGCTCTACGAGGCTATGGAGGGTAACCCTGTAACCATCCGTTTCCTGGATCCGCCGTTACATGAGTTCGTTCCGACCGAGGAAGAGGACATCGAGAAGCTGGCTAAGGCAAAAGGCAAGACCGTTGCAGAAATCAAAGCAATCTGCGAGTCCCTGCATGAGTTCAACCCGATGATGGGTCACCGCGGATGCCGTCTGGCTGTTACCTATCCGGAGATCGCTGTTATGCAGACCAAGGCTGTTATCCGTGCAGCAATCAACGTGAAGAAAGCTCATCCGGACTGGAGCATCGTTCCGGAGATCATGATTCCGTTGATCGGCGATGTAAAAGAGTTAAAATATTGCAAGAAGACCGTTGTTGAGACTGCAGATGCAGAGATCGCAGCAGCTGGTTCTGACCTGACCTACCATGTAGGTACCATGATCGAGATCCCGAGAGCAGCCCTGACTGCAGACGAGATCGCAAAAGAGGCTGACTTCTTCTGCTTCGGTACCAACGACCTGACCCAGATGACCTTCGGCTTCTCCCGTGACGATGCTGGTAAGTTCTTAGGTGCTTACTACGATGCGAAGATCTACGAGAACGATCCATTCGCAAAACTGGATCAGACTGGCGTAGGCAAGCTGATGGAGATGGCTATCAAGCTTGGCAAGGCTTCCAACCCGGATCTGCACATCGGTATCTGTGGCGAGCACGGCGGAGATCCGTCTTCCGTAGAGTTCTGCAACAAGATCGGTCTGGATTATGTATCCTGCTCACCGTACCGTGTTCCGATCGCAAGACTTGCGGCAGCACAGGCAGCAATTGCGCAGAAATAATGAAAAACAAAATCATAGGATATCCTATACTGAAAGACCGCGTACTGTTTGGTACGCGGTCTTTTTGTGGCTATGTTGAGCTTTATGGGTAGAAATACAAAGAAATTTATGCTAGACTAAGCATATATTCGTTACTGTTTGTGCTTTGCGTAAACAGCAGCGGCAAAACCATTACGATAGATAGAAAACAGAAATGAAAGAATTAGGGGAAAAACAAATGACAACGAAAGAATGTTATGAAAAAATTGGATCTAATTACGACAGTGTGCTGAGCAGATTCGGCAACGAGGCGCTGGTAAAGCGCTTTGCCTTGAAGTTTTTAAAGGATCCGAGCTATGCGGATTTAAAAGAAGCCCTGGAGGTGCATGACGCAGAGCGTGCATTCCGTGCAGCACATACCTTAAAGGGCGTTTGCTTAAATCTTGGATTTGACCGTCTCTACGAGACCAGCGCAGCTCTGACAGAAGACCTGAGAGGAAGAGATATCAACGGCGGTGACCGGTTATTTCCGGAACTGACCGAGCGTTACGAGCAGTTGACAGAAGCAATTCGGGAGCTGGAAGCGGAGGCTTAACCCATATATGAATTCATACGATAAACTGACGAGACAGCAGGCAGAGGAACAGATGGAACTCTACCGGCAGGTGTTTACAGCCGTGCGCCTTCTGGATGCTGCTGATCTTCGTCTGACTGGAGCGAAAAAAACAAAAGAAGACCAGACGGGTGGGTTGAACCATTGCTACTGTTATGATTACTGGAAGAAAAGCCAGCCCTGTGAAAACTGCATTTCCAGGAAGGTTTATCAGGATGGGATTCAGAGGACGAAGCTGGAGTACAGAGGAAATGATCTCTTTGAGGTAACTGCCCGCTATGTGGAGGTAGACGGGACTCCTTATATCATGGAGCTGGTGCGTGCGATGGACGGCACCTGCCTGATTGATGCTGAGGGCAGGGAAAAGCTTCTCAGCAAGCTGACAAGCTATCACGATGAGCTTTACATTGATGCCCTGACCGGTGCCTACAACCGGCGTTACTACGAGGATAAGATCAAAACCTCAGCCCAGAAGGGCGGCGTAGCCATGATCGACCTGGATGACTTTAAGCTCTACAACGATACCTGGGGACATGACGCAGGCGATGCCGTGCTGAGAACCCTGGTCCAGATGCTTCGAAACTGTGTGCGGGATGAAGATTCCATCATCCGTTACGGAGGCGATGAATTCCTTCTTCTGATGCCGGATATCAGCCAGGCACAGTTTGAGGAAAGCCTGCGCAGGGTCAAGGAAAAGGTCTGCGATGCCGATGTGCCAGGCTATACGAACCTGCGCCTTTCTGTGAGCATTGGCGGAGTACTGAGTGATGGGACCAAAACGGTGGAGGATGCTGCGATCTGTGCCGATAAGCTTATGTATCAGGCTAAAAACCGGAAAAATACGGTTGTGACGGAAGGAACAAAGCAGGAGGTACAGCATTCAGGGGACAATACTGAGGATCAGGAGAATATCAAGCAGCAGATCCTCATTGTAGATGATTCCGGGCTGAACCGCGAGATCCTTTCTGAAATGCTTCACTCAGATTTCCGCATTCTGGAGGCAGAAAACGGAAAAGAGTGCATTGCCCAGTTAGAGCAGTACGGAACCGGAATCGCCCTGGTCCTGTTAGATATTGTCATGCCGGTCATGAATGGCTTTGAGGTGCTGGAATACATGACCAGAAACCACTGGATCGAGGAGGTCCCTGTCATTATGATCTCCAGTGAAAATTCAGAGCCATACATCCGCAAGGCCTACGAGCTTGGCGTTTCTGATTATATCAGCCGTCCATTTGATGCCAAGGTGGTATTTCAGCGCGTATTCAATACCATTAAGCTGTATGCGAAGCAGCACCGCCTGATCAAACTGGTGACAAGCCAGATCTACGAAAAAGAAAAGAATAACCGGATCATGGTCGGGATTTTAAGCCAGATCATGGAATTCAGGAATGGGGAGAGCGGGCTTCACGTCTCTCATATCAACCGTCTGACCGATCTTTTGCTGGAGCGCCTGACCCAAAAGACAAGCCAGTACCATTTGTCCAGACCGGACCGGGAGCTGATCGCAACAGCATCGGCTCTTCATGATATCGGAAAGATTGGCATTGATGAAAAAATCCTGAACAAGCCTGGCAGACTGACAACGGAGGAGTTCGAGATCATGAAGACCCACACCGTCATCGGTGCTTCCATGCTAAAGCATCTGACTGCCTACCAGAACGAGCCGATCGTAAAGATCGCTTACCAGATCTGCAGGTGGCACCATGAGCGCTACGATGGAAAGGGATATCCGGACGGCTTAAAGGGAGAAGAAATCCCGATCGCAGCCCAGGTGGTTTCCATTGTAGATGTTTACGATGCCCTGGTGAGTCCGCGTGTATACAAGAAAGCGTTCCCGCATGAGCAGGCCATGCGCATGATCATGAATGGGGAGTGCGGTACGTTTAATCCGCTCCTTCTGGAATGCCTGATCGAGATCCAGGACCGGATCCAGGCATATGATCATGAGCCGCAGAATCATTAGTTTACTTTTATAGGTCTGTATGGTATAATTTTTCGTTGCGACACGTCAATTTATTTTTGAGAATGAAGAGGAACTACAAATGGAAAAGAAAAAGAAGTTTCAGATGCCGCATACGTACATCATCATCTTTGGTGTAATTCTGTTTGCAGCAATCCTGACCATGTTTATCCCACTGGGTAAATATGAGACAAAAGAAATCACCTACACCATGAACGGCGAAGAAAAGACCAGAACCGTTCTGGATCCGGACAGCTTTGAGTATGTCCTGGATGAAAACGGAAACAAGGTAACGAAGGTTGCCCCGCTTTTCGGTACGGAGGATTTCGGTGGCCAGGGTATTTTAAACTATGTATTTGAGGGTCTTACAACCGGTAACAAAAACGGTACTGCAGTCGGAATCATCGCCTTTATCCTGGTGGTGGGCGGTTCCTTTGGTATCGTGTTACGAACCGGTGCCGTGGAGAGCGGTATCATGCGGGTCATCAGCATGACAAACGGTAAGGAAATCCTTTTGGTACCGATCCTGATCGTCCTGTTTTCCCTGGGCGGTGCCGTGTTCGGCATGGGTGAGGAAGCCATCCCGTTCGTCATGATCCTGGTGCCGATGTTCATCGCGATGGGTTACGATGCAGTAGTCGGCATCATGTGCAGCTACGTGGCAACCCAGATTGGTTTCGGTACCTCGTGGCAGAACCCGTTCGGCCTGGCTGTGGCACAGGGTATCGCAGGCATCCCGGTTATGTCCGGTGCATGGTTCCGTATCCCGTTATGGATCATCTTTACCGGCCTGACCTGTGTGTTTACCCTTCGTTACGCAGCAAAGATCAAAAAGAACCCGAAGCTTTCTGTTGCTTACGAGTCTGACGAAGAGTACCGTGAGGACTTCGCAAAGAATGGTAAAGCAGACCTGCCGTTTACCCTGGGCCATAAGCTGGTGCTCTTAACCATCGTAGCCTGCATGGTATGGACCATCTGGGGCGTAGTAACCCAGGGCTACTACATTCCGGAGATCGCATCCCAGTTCTTTGTAATGGGTCTTGTTTCCGGTATCATCGGACTGATCTTCCACTTAAATGATATGCACTTAAACGATATCCCGCGTGCGTTTGACCGTGGTGCGGCTGACCTTCTGGGCGCTGCAATGTGCGTAGGTATGGCACAGGGTATCATCATCATCCTGGGCGGAACCAGCGCAACCGATGGAACCGTTCTGAACACCATTCTTTATACTATCAGCAATGGCATGAAGAATTTCCCGCCGGTCATCTCTGCATGGCTGATGTATGTATTCCAGTCCGTATTCAACTTCTTCGTTGTATCCGGTTCCGGACAGGCAGCCCTGACCATGCCGATCATGGCACCGCTTGCCGATCTGGTCGGTGTAGAACGTCAGGTTGCAGTCCTTTCTTACCAGCTTGGTGATGCGTTTACCAACTTTATCGTTCCGACCAGCGGATGCCTTCTTGGTGCCCTGGCAGCAGCAAGACTGGAGTGGGGACAGTGGGCAAAGTTCCAGATCAAGTTCCAGGCATTCCTGTTTGTATGCGCATCCATTGCAGTGGTTGTTGCAATGATGATCGGATTGTCATAACCGGAAAGGGCAGGAACAAATTGTCATGACAAATGATATGACACGGGGAAATCCCGTCCGCCTGATCCTGGCTTTTATGATTCCGACATATCTCGGAAACATTTTCCAGCAGTTTTACAATCTGGTCGATTCGGTGATTGCCGGCCGCTATATCGGGGTCCATGCCCTGGCGGCCATCGGCAGCACAACCTCGCTGATTTTTCTGGTGACCGGGTGGCTGCAGGGAATCACCAGTGGCTTTGCCATCATGGTGGCCCAGAGCTTTGGCGCAAAGGATTACAAGCAGATGCGCCATTATGTTGCCATGTCGGTATATCTGTGCGTGGCCTTTGTGGTGGCCATGACGGCAGGACTTGTGCTTTTTAATGTGCCGGTCCTGCGTCTGATGAATACGCCGGATGAGATCATCGGCCAGACTGCTGCTTATATGGGAATCATTTATGCAGGCCTCTGCGTAACGGCTGCTTACAATGCCTTTGCAGCGGTGCTGCGTGCACTGGGGGACGGCCGTTCCCCACTTTATTTTTTGATCATCTCCGCAGTGATCAACGCCGTGCTGGACGTACTTTTTATCGTAAAGTTCCATATGGGAGTGGAGGGCTGTGCCTACGCAACCGTCATTGCCCAGGGAATCTCGGCACTGTTATGCCTGATTTATATCATTCTGAAATTCGATATCTTAAAGCTTCAGAAAGCGGATTTCCGGTTTGATCCGGCTATGATCAAACGCCTGCTGTCCATTGGTGTGCCGATGGGCCTGCAGTTTTCTATCACGGCGATTGGAACGATCATCGTGCAGAGCGCCATCAATGTGTTTGGTGCGGATTACATCGCGGGTTATGCCGCAGCTGGAAAGCTGCAGAATATGGTAAACACCATCTTCATTGCATTTGGTGCGACCATTGCAACTTATGTGGGACAGAACCGCGGTGCCGGACGATTAGACCGGGTGCGCCAGGGCGTAAAGGATACCCAGATCATGATCCTGCTCGCAGCGGCTGCTTTCTTTCTGATCATTCATTTTCTGGCAGGAAAGCTGACACTGATCTTTGTGGACAGCTCCCAGACTGTGGTGATCGATGCAGCCAACCAGTATTTTAAAACGGTATCCTGGTGTTATCCGTTCCTTGGAAGTATCTTCTTGTACCGGAATGCGCTTCAGGGAATGGGCTATAGCCTGGTGCCGATGTTAGGCGGTGTATTCGAGCTGCTGGCCAGGGCCGGTGTTGTCATGCTGGTCCTTCACCTGGGCGGTGGGTTCGTGAGCACCTGCCTGTCCGATCCGGCAGCATGGATCTCCGCACTGATCCCGCTGATCCCATATTATATTTATAAAATGCGGAAATTTACTGCACCTTCTTTACAGAAAGAAAAAACTGTGCTATAGTAGCACACAAAATAAAAATCAAAGAAAAGCAGAGTAGGTCTGTGTGCGTTAAGTGCCAGCCGGACAGGGAGTTGCCGGCGGGACGAAGGAAAACGTTTCGGTGACCGGTTGCCGTAAAAACTGCAAAAAGCAGTTTGGGGTGATCTGGAAGCTGAGCAGCGGTTTTTTCGCGGTACACAGGCCGCATCCCGCTGCGAAGAGGATAGATACGGTTATCTCCTTTGTAGTCGAGAAATACTGCAAAGGAGGTAATTTTTTTATGAAAAAGTTTGTAACTTTGTTCACGGATTCCATGGAAGAGCTGAAGCACGTTAACACAGTCACAGTCATGGCGATGTTTGCGGCAATCTCTGTGGTGCTTGGGTATTTTACCCTGGTTCTGGGCGATTACTTAAAGATCGGATTTTCCACGATCGCGAATCAGTTCGTGTATTATCTGTTTGGCCCGGTGGCAGGCGCAGCCTTTGGCGGGGCGCTGGATATCTTAAAATATATCATTCGCCCGACCGGTGCGTATTTCCCGGGCTTTACCATTGGTGCCATGGTGGGCGGCGTGATCTATGGCTGCTTCTTGTATAAGCGTCCAATCCGTTTCACGCGCGTACTGGCTGCAGAACTGACCGCGTCGGTCATCTGCAACATGCTGCTTGGAACGCTGTGGCTGAGCATGCTCTATGGAAAAGCATTTATGGTGCTTCTTCCCATGCGGGCTTTCAAAAACCTGATCATGTGGCCGGTCAATTCCATGCTGTTTTACACCATCGGAAAGACACTGGAGGCATCCGGGGTATTCCGCCTTTTGAAGACAGCCGGACGGAGCAAAGCGGTAATTTAACAATATTGCACAGTACGAACGAGGGCCGGAAGGTTCTGCCCACGCCATTTGGC
>OHMN01000068.1_pt1 | contig 98590 bp, 98 predicted proteins | sample 1569361 | NCBI WGS metagenome assembly OHMN01 (sample SAMEA3541508, study PRJEB24748) | human gut metagenome | biome: human gut; feature: human-associated habitat; material: faeces | place: China | collected 2012
AATCGAATTTTATTTGTACTTTAGCCATGTCTGCTGAAGATTGGTTTGATTTTTATTGCAACACGAAGTTAAGTGAATCTTCTGACATGACAAAGCACTGGGTAATACATTACTACTCAGTGCTTCAAATTAGTTTTATACAAAAGTGTTGCGGAAATTAGGAGTATATGAATACAGAAGACAATCACCCCCTTCGCTTTGACGACATTCCTGAAGTATTAGGATGGATAAAGAGGAAACTTGTAGAACTCGATGCTAAAATCGACGTGATTCAAGGCAAAAAGAAACTTGCGGTGGAAGAAGATAGATGGTTCTCTGTTCAAGAGGTTAGCGACTATCTTCCAGAGCACCCAGCGGTACAAACCCTATATACGTGGACAAGTGCAAAGCGCATCCCATACCACAAAGATGGCAAGCGATTACGCTTTTTGAAGTCCGAGATTGACACTTGGCTTAAAAAGCCTGAAACGCTTTTTAAGAGCATTGAACAGATAGAAGACGAGGCTAAGCAATATGTTGAGTCAAAGCGCAAGCCATCGCCTTTTGCAAGTACATTCCGCACACAAAGCTATTCCAGACAGTAAAATTCATTACGAAAAGAGACCTATCCCGTGACAGGTGAGTCTCTTTTCTTTTTTGCAAAGGCAAAGTCCTTTTGTACGCCTACTTGAAGGATAGATTCAAATCCTTGGATAGGAACTCTTCTAAAGATAATCCTCCGGAACCAACCACAAAGACACAATGTGAATGGTAGACCTTTTCTAATTGGGACATACCATCGTTGGTGGTACGTCTTCCATCCTTTATCTCTTGGCAATAACCTCTCTTCTATGAAGTACCAACTCACAGTTATATGCAAACATACTGAGAATATGGGCAAAACCAAGCAATAATAAATTGAGAATATGAGCAATACCATACAGAAACACATTGAGAATATGTGCAATTTTATCAGAAAACATTTTGAGGAATCAGAATTTATAACTACTTTTGTGCTCAAAATTAGATTATAACATGGAACATATCTTCAAACGTAAGTTATACGACAAGATGCTTGACTGGAAGCAGTCGAGCCAAGGCAGGTCGGCATTGCTGATTCAGGGGGCTAGACGTGTCGGCAAATCAACTATAGCCGAGCAATTCGCTAAGAATGAATATGAAAGCCACATCCTAATAGACTTTTCTAAATGTAGCAAGGATATCCGGAATATCTTCGATGATATTTCAGACCTTGATTTTGTGTTCAATAGATTGCAGGTTAGTTATGGAATAAGTCTGACGCAAAAGAAATCTGTGATAATCTTTGATGAGGTCCAGCTCTGTCCATTGGCACGACAAGCCATTAAACATCTTGTGGCAGACGGCCGTTATGACTATATTGAAACTGGTTCTCTCATCTCTATTCGTCAAAACATTAAGGATATTCTAATTCCAAGTGAGGAATACGAGATAAAAATGTACCCGATGGACTATGAGGAGTTTAAGTGGGCAATGGGCGACACCGCCACCCTTCCGCTCTTACAGCAGTTTTTTGGTAAGCGAACGTCTCTTGGGGATGATACCAATCGTAAGTTGATGCGCGACTTCCGTCTTTATATGTTGGTGGGTGGAATGCCACAAGCAGTGAGCGCTTATCTATCAACAAAAAGCTTAGCTGAAGTTGATAGAGTGAAACGTGACATTATCCGACTTTACGATAAGGACTTCATACGTATTGACCCTACGGGTAAAGCATCTGCCATGTTCAAGGCCATACCTTCTGAACTTACACGTAACTCATCACGTTATCAGGTGGCTAGTGTGACAGAAAATGGACGTGCCAACCGTCTCCTTGAAACCATCACCAATATGGGAGAGTCCATGGTTGTGAATATGGCTTATCATGCTAACGACCCTGGCCCCGGCATGGCATTCCATAAGGACACATCCACATTCAAGATGTTTGTCGGTGATACAGGGCTCTTTGTCACGTTAGCTTTTTGGGATAAGGAGTTTACAGATAATGTGATTTATCAGAAACTGTTGACAGACAAACTTAGTAAAGACCTCGGTTATGTCTATGAAAATGTTGTGGCGCAAATGCTAGTAGCGTCAGGCAACGAGCTTTATTATCATACATTCCCTACGGAAAGTGGTAAGCACCGCTATGAAGTTGATTTCCTTATTCCAGATGGAGACAAGGTTGTGCCCATCGAGGTGAAATCATCAGGTTATAAAGCTCATGTTTCCTTGGATGCCTTCTGCACCAAATTTTCATCAAGGGTAAGTCGTCCCTATTTGATTTATACAAAAGACTTGCGTAAAGAGGGAAACCTCCTATACCTCCCAGTATATATGACCATGTTCTTGTAATACGCCTTTATAAAAAAGCTATCTTACGACGCAGCTCCTCGTTGAGTTGCGTCGTAAAACAGGAAAGCTATTGAATATCTACGAATTTACTAAACGACACCACTTCTAATCTAGTCATCCTGCGGATGTAGTCAAACACTATTATATACCTTTTTACATTATACAATACAGATATAATGTAAAAATACAGGTATATTATATCTCGAAACCAAACATTTATATCATCTTCAATGATACCTCTGCGGCTCTTGATAGGTGATTGCCAATCTAGCATCTTCTTTTACTACTCGTCATCTGTTAGCACTACCGCCCATGTCAGCGGAAGTGCTATCCATCCTTGCCATTTTTCCGCTTGCGCTTCAATGATCAAGAAGCCTTTTGCTGGTTGAAAGCGTTTTCAAAAGCGCATTGCCTTGTATGAGGCCTGAGCATAAGTTGTGCTCCATATATCCTCTTATAATTAACGGCTGATGGTGATAAGGAGCATCATGATGTTGATGACAGGAATGCAGTTATTGACACGACTCCAGAAAGAAGTCGTTTGACTCGCTCTTTCTCTGAATTGTCTATTCCTGAAGCCACTTGTTTTTCCAATGCAAAGGTAGCGTGCTGCTGCGATGCCTGGGCATCTTGTGTGGTCGTTGGCACTCTTGCCAATAAAATAGCACAGAATCTTCCTTTTTTGACAAGCAAAAAAGAGTATTCAGCACGATTTTCATGGCTTATCCACATAGATACAGCCCTGCTCTTGATTGCATGTAAAAATTAAGTTTCACTTCAAAAATCAATTCAAAATGAAAAAGATCGAGAACAACTTCGCAGTTTCAGGATTCGTAGGTAATAACGCAGAAATCCGTCAGTTCGCAACATCATCAGTTGCACGTTTCTCACTGGCTATCAGCCGCCAAGAGAAGAATGGTGAAGAAACCACTCGTGTATCGGCCTTCATGAATTTCGAGGCATGGCGCAAGAATGAAAACGCTGAAGCTTTCAGCCAGCTGACCAAAGGCACTTTGCTCACCGTTGAAGGCTATTGCAAGCCGGAAGAATGGACCGATAAGGACGGTGTGAAACACAACCGCATCGTAATGGTAGCTACCAAGTTCTATCCTGCGGTTGAGAAAGAAGACACTCCTTCTCAGAAGTAGTTCATCCCACCTCAATAAGAGCGGCCTTCGGGTCGCTTTTATTATATCGCTGCTTCTCCTTTTATATGAATACATTTCCCTTATTAGATGTACATTCTCTTTTGTAATAGCCATTTAGCATTGCCGACATAGGCTGCGCTTATGTGGGCAAAGCAAGATGGCAATGGGTAGCCAAAGACAGAGTGTATGAATGCACTCCTTCTTCTTTTGCCTACCCATCTACCTTTTATAGGTTATCAACTTCCCTTTATAGGACTCACCTCGTGCCTCAAAAAGGCATAACGGACTGCAAGGAAGGAGACCTTCTTTTCCGTCTGTCATGGCATTTTGAGACATGGATGAACGGAACCAACTTGTGTAAACGCAAGTCCATTCCTTGATGTTCATCCGACTTCAATGAGTCATATCTGTGCCTTTATAGCTTTCCATGTATCTTATTTATACTAAACTTCCCACACCTCGCGAAGCGTCACGAACAGTTTGCCAATGAACCACGTGTGCATTTAGGGGGAACAAGTTCCTCAAAATACACTCGCGGATCTTTGTCAAAGGTCAAACACGAACGGACTCTCGGTCATCGTCGCCAAGGACGTGCGGTCTAAAGACTGCACTAATACTTAGCACCTCAACCGAAAGTCCGTTCGTCGAGAAGTTTGACTGGCTGTTCCGACTGCTTCACGCCCGCCCTTTCTCTCTTTTGTAGGGCAATCCTCTTATAGCTATACTTCAATCCTGTCACCTTGCCGCTGCGGATATGTTCTGCAAAGGTATTTGGTGGCTTGGTCAAACAGCAAGTCGGCCATGGGCCTGTGGCCTATTTAGCTAAAAATCTTCCTCCGCCTATGGCGGAGCGTATTTTGAGCTACCGATTTGCTTTATTGCGCCACCACCTTTTGTCGGCAGAAAATATCCCTTGGACAAGCTGAAAAGGCTATCCGAAATAAGGGAAATAAAAAATTTGAAGCTATGGCAAAAGTAATTGACGAAAGTCTGAAAAAACAATTAAGCAAGAAGATGGTTCACTTCTTGAAGTATTTCCCCGTCCGTATCAAGAACGTTGGCGAGGATGCAGTGGCAGCGAGAAATCTCATCTGGGCATTCAAAGACTCCCGGGATGATGCTTACGAGAAGGTGGCTCAAATGACAGCCGACCATCTGCAGGAGGAGTTTGGCGAGCAGGTTACTAATATGGTGTTCGTTTGTGTTCCGGCAAGCACCCAAGAGCAGAACCAAAGCAGATACGCACGTTTTTGTGAGCGAGTAAGCGAGTTGACCGGCATCGCTAATGGTTTTACTCATGTCAAGGTGTTGAGCGACCGCCTTGCCATCCATGAACATTGCCATGACAAAAGTGTGAGCAGAACACAAGTCATTGATTTTGATGCTGAGTATTTCAACGGAAAGAATGTGCTCGTAATGGATGACGTCGTAACAACAGGCACAAGCTATGCGCTCTTTGCCAATCAGCTTGAAACATTTGGAGCCAACGTCTTGGGAGGTTTCTTTTTAGGTAGAACAAGTTATAAATATAAGTAATCGATATGAACAAAGTATTTTTCAATTTAGAGCAATCAGCAGCTTTTACGGGGCATCGAAAGGTGCCCTATGGAAAGCAGCGCGAAGTCGAACTAAAGCTAAATAAAACCATCCGTGAGCACTACAAAAAGGGCATCCGTGACTTTTTGTGTGGCATGGCCTTTGGTTTTGACATGTTTGCAGCCGAAGCCGTTATAAACCTCAAAAAGGAGCTTCCTCATATACGGCTTATAGCCGTGGTGCCCTATAGAGGTCAGTGTGAACGTTGGAGCGCCATCTTACAAAGCAAGTACCGCGAGTTGCTTAATCAGGCCGACAGAGCAATCATTCTGAGTGAGCAGTACTTCAATGGTTGTATGCTTAGAAGGAATGATTTCATGCTTGCTAATACTAACCACATTATTGCTTTCTTCAATGGAAAAGAGCAAGGTGGAACGTACTACACGACACGAAAGGCGAAGGCAGCAAACAAGCAAGTGACCAACATCTACAAATAGTAAAAAGCGGGTGATAGGTCTGTATTCCAATCATATAGGCACTTCATCCGCTTCACTTTTATTAGTCGATACTAATTGTAGTACTGTAGTAAAAATAATCAATACTAAATATAGTAATTACTAAAATAAATGCGTACCTTTGTATGCGAATAGAGAATTTATAAACTATGGCAAAGATTATAGCTATACTAAATCATAAGGGAGGCGTAGGTAAGACCACGACTTCTATCAATCTTGCTGCTGCCCTCCAGCAGAAGAAAAAACGTGTGATGGTAATTGACCTTGATGGACAAGCTAACCTCACTGAGTCGTTTGGATATTCCATCGAAGAAGAAAAGACTGTGTATGGTGCACTCAAGGGTGAATACGCCCTTCCTCTTATAAAGACAGAGAGCGGCATCACGTTGGTGCCTTCTTGTTTGGATCTGTCTGCGGCAGAGTCAGAACTTATCAATGAGCCTGGGCGTGAAATGATATTGAGGGGCTTGATAGCCAAGCTCCCCGAGGCAGAGAAATTTGATTACATCTTGATTGACTGCCCTCCCTCTCTTGGTTTGTTGACTTTGAATGCGCTTACGGCAGCTGATTATCTTATCATTCCTGTGCAGGCTCAGTTCTTAGCCATGCGTGGAATGGCCAAAATTATGAACGTCATCGAAGTGGTACAAGAACGTCTCAATCCCAACTTGAAGATTGGTGGTATCGTCATCACTCAATATGACGGTCGTAAGACATTGAATAAAGGTGTAACCGAACTTATCAAGGACGCTTTCTGCGACAAAGTGTTCAAGACCATCATTCGTGACAATGTGACTTTGGCAGAAGCTCCAGTAAACGGCAAAAACATTTATCAGTATAACAAGAACAGCAATGGTGCACAGGATTACATGTCGCTTGCACAAGAGGTTCTCAAATTAAAATAAGGCATTATGGGCAAAAGTGATTTATTGAAAGAAGGATTAAAGGGAGGCTTAAACGGCCTCCTTACACCCACTTCTACTGCAAAGAAGGAGGAGAAGAAGGCAACAGGAACAGCTGCTGAAAAGCAACCGAAGGAAAAGGCTGTTCACTGCAACTTTGTTATTGACAAGAGCATCCACACTCGTATGAAGTACTTGGCCATAGACAAGAATATGTCGCTCAGAGAAATCGTGAATGAGGCCATGAAAGAATACTTGGAACGTAACGAAAAGAAATGAGCAGGACTTTTGTTATCACCGGCGGTGCCAAAGGAATTGGCCGTTGTATGGTGGAGTACTTTGCATCAAAAGGCGATAAGGTGTACTTTATCGACAACGATGCGAAAACTACGATTGTGGTGGGCAACCAGCTTCGTGGTAAAGGATGGGATGTGCATGATTTTGTTGGCGATATTGCCGACAAAAAAACACTTATAGACTTTGCCGCTAAGGTGTTTCAGGAGAACCCCGACGGCGTTCATTGCTTGATAAACAATGCCTGCCTCATGCGTGGTGGCATCTTGAAGGGATGCGATTACGAAGATTTCCTTTATATCCAGCAAGTCGGTGTCGTGGCTCCGTTCATGCTGAGTAAGCTCTTCAAAGACCACTTCTGTGGTGTGGGCTCAATCGTGAATATCTCTGTGTTGGGCTGCGACTGAATATCTCTTCTACCAGAGCCTTTCAGTCGCAGCCCAACACAGAGAGCTATTCGGCTGCAAAAGGCGGCATCACCGCTTTGACGCACGCTATGGCTGTGAGCCTCTCGGGTGTAGCACATGTGAATGCCATTGCCCCGGGGTGGATTGATACGGGCAAATATCATGACGAGAACTATCAGCCAGCCTATAGCGAAGGCGATGAGAAGCAGCACCCGTCAGGCCGTGTGGGTGACCCCATGGACATTGTACGCGCTGTGGAGTTCCTCTGCGACAATCGTAATTCATTCATCAACGGCCAATGCATCACCATCGATGGCGGCATGAGCAAACTGATGGTGTATCATGGCGATTGCGGATGGAAACTTCAGGAGAGTGAGGATTAAGGTCGATAAGCTGAATAATCTAACCTCATCACACAGATTGGTTTATCATCGCCATGAAGCAAACGGCTGCAATAATTCTTCTTGCCAGTGTCCGTGAAACCACATTTATCCATCACTCTTCCTGATGCAGGATTATCTATGAAATAGTCAGCCCATAGCGTTTGAAAGCGCTTGACGTTGAAGCAATAGCCAATCATAGCATAAAGCGCTTCTGTACAATAACCTTGATTCCAATAGGGCCGTCCTATCCAATAGCCTACTTCTGCATCCTCCTTTCCAATATCAATATTACTTTCGCCATACGGATAGTAACCCATACAACCAATGATTGCACCTGTTTGCTTTGACACAAGCGCCCAGGTGTAATCATTGGAGAAATATTCTTTTATCACCGCTCTGCTTTCTTCAATAGATGTATGTACCGGCCAACCAGCATGGGGACCTACTTCAGGATCGGAGGCCAAGGCGTAGAGCGCAGCGGCATCTTCCTTCGTCCAACGGCGAAAAATTAAGCGTTTCGTTTCAATCATAGCAGTACTTCGCTAAACATCCTTTTTAATTATTTCCTTAAATCTCGGCATTCGCTTACCATCTCGCTCAATCACTTCAAAGAAAATCAGAAAGCGTGCGAGCTATCTCACAATCACCTCCTGACGTAAAGCCGTGCAGGAAGAGAATCTTTTTGATAGGTTTAATCTTTGAAAATGGTTTTTCCATAGCCTACTTCTTTTTATTTGCTACATCCCAGTGAAACCCATAGTTCTCACCATTAACAGGAATGACTACACGCATAACCGTTCCTTTTTCCCGTTCTACGTTCATATACCCAAAGATACCTTCAGAAGAATGAATCGTTGTCTTTTTCAAATAGCCTTCTTCACGGATTTTCTTATCCTGTTCCATCTGCTTACTTAAAACCATAAGTTGCGTGGTAGCAGCCATATTTGCCTGATAAGCAGCGGTTGAATTATACGTAGTGACAGGCTGAGTATAAGTATAACCGTTATAACTTCTTGTAGTTACATAGGAAGTTTGATAGCCAGCCATTCCGGCATTAAGTCCAGCAGAAAGTCCATACAGGGCACTTGCCCATGCTTGCTGCCGTTTTATTTTCTTTTGGAAGGCTTCATTTGAATAAACTCTAAGAGTTTCGGTTGTGCCATTTTTCTTTGTAATATCAGCATGAATAATGTCGGGGGCAAACGTGTAGGAATCATTGGTCAGGTTTTGAACCAAAATACGAATCTGATAAAACTTACCATAATCATCCTTTATATACTTTATTGCTAAGACCTACAACAAATCCATTTCGAGCAATTATAGCCCATTCGTCTCCATCTCTAAATTCAGAAACGAAAGTAGAGTCATTCTCTGGGGGAATAATTGTCTGCGCAAAACTCAACAAAGGTGCGCAGACGAACAATAATACAAATAAGATGCTTTTCATGACTATTCTTTTGATTGACGTTTACCCAATGGACCTTTGAACTTACCTCTGTTCAAATCCACACCGAACTTATTCAAGATACGGAAAACAGAACTACGACTGGAGAAGCCACTTACTTTCCAAATATCATCGATGGAGTGACCGCTATTATACATGTTCACGATGTTCTTTTCACGTTCAGCTTTGGTCTCTGCCGTAACTGTACGTGTGTTCACCACCGTCTTGAGCTTCTCGACATGGGCAGAAGCCTTTCTTAGTGCAGCTGCTTCTTCAGGAAGAGCACCGAACATATTTAGAACATCCAATACAGTAGTTTCAGGAAACAATACCCCCTTGGAGTCAATTCGGTCATTGATTGAGATTACTCTAATGACTTTCACCCTGCAGAACTCTAAAAAGAATGCGAGTTCGCGTGAACCACGCAAGGCGTTACTAAACTTAGATATTACCAACTCATCACCACGCTCTAAGCAATCCATTAGTTGCTTCCACTGCGGGCGTAGTTTTTCCAAATCAGATGATTCTTGTACAATACGGCAGCAGCCATATTGCTCCATCCATTTTATGTCGTCATTGAAGCCGTCATAGTGGTCGGCTTTGAGTATGTACCCTACTTTTGCCATAGCTATTGTCCAAATATGATTTTTCTAGTATGCAAAGGTATATACTTTAAGTATAAAACAAGCAGTTTTACCCCATTATTATATTTTATTAATCACGTATTAGTGATATTTGTTGCTATATATTCATCTTTCATACTCTGATTCAAAGTATGAATTAGAATAATACGTAAACTTAAAAGGGTTATTGCTGTAATTCAGATGTTTGTACGTAATTTCGCAGCATCAAAATTAAAAACAAAATCTGAATTTAATAGATATAATAATGAAAATAGCCAATATCAACATGCAAGAAGGTGCTGGAGAAAGCTGTTGCAAATCAAATCGCCAGTTTTCATACTTTAGATTGCCGCTTCGCATTCAAATGTATGCCACTTTCTTTTCCATACTGTTTGCCACATTGGGACTTGTTTCGTGCTCTACTCCAAGCCGGAACTTGAGTTTTTCCAATTCTAATGAGGCTATAGAAGAATGCCGTGCTTTTCTGAAAGAACTCAAAGAGAAGGATAAGCCGGAAATCAACTCATTCATTTCCGACATGAAATATTGGGGGCAGTTGAGCGACTCGGCCATCTGCTGCATCCGAAAAGATACAGTTCAAAAGCCCCACTATTTTCCAATGAGCTCTTTTAGCCATCTGGATGATTCTATCAGAACGGAGCTTACCAGATTGGCATTGTCAAAAGAAAGAAGTTACACAGATGTACTACAGTTGAAGATAGAGCTATCTGCTTACGCTGAAGACACCTCTATAATTGCCGCTAAATCTGAAGCTGAGCCATTTTTCAATGCTTTGGAAAAACAAGCTGCATTCAAAGATGACAAACAGCTTATCGCCAAATATCAACAATTTCTTTCGAGAACGCTAAAGAATGGCATTCGTAAGAAAGCTGAGCTTATGGATTTCATCAAAGAAGAGGATTGCTTTTTCAAAGGATTCCTCTCAAATATGCACAAACTTTCAAGTCATTCTTTATCCGAGATTACGCATTCTACAGAAGAGGTCTGTGCTCTCATCTACCAAAATTCAGGTACGCCCGAACTTACTTCAAAGGATGCTGTGATATATATGGCTATGCGTACTAACCAAAGACTGTTGCTCAATGCACAAGTCTGCATCAAGGACGTTAAGGGTGGACGCGCTAAGCAAGCGACTCAATACTCGGCCTACATCTGGATGGTTTCTCAACCATTTGTACTTATCGATGATTTTGGCTTAGCACTGCTCACTGAAAGTCAAATGGCCACCTTCAAACATGTGGCACAAGATGCTCAGCCTACAATCAACAAATTGAATGCTCGTCTTAACACCAAAGAGAAAAGCGCCTTTGTGCCGCTGCTCTTGAAACTGTATATCGCAAACTATTAAATTAGAACATATGCTACGCAAGTATTTTGAAGAATTCATGGCTGATGTGCCAGAGCAATTGCCACAGCTTATTCACAAATCATGGATGAAGAAGCCCATCATTTATGACGAATACATCCTGCTTGAGTTTAACTTTCCCCAGGCTTTTTCGCTAGAGGATATTATGAACATGTTTGAAGACCAAATGGAGTTGATCATACTCTACCACATGGTGCCGTCAACCTCCACCTCGTTCGGTCATTGCTGTTGTGCCTACACAAACCCGGCGTTTGGTCACATGTATAAGATGAACGTCATGATTGATGGCAACGGTCTTGTTAACCGTGTAACAGTAACCATCTTCGATTCGCTTGAGTTTATGGGCGGTGACTTGTGTAATGACTTGGAGCTGCACGCTAAGACCGGTTCCTTCAAATATAGACAAAACAAGTTTGAGGTATTGAGCTACTTCATCAACTAAACAGCCCTTTATACGCAATTCATGAGAGAGTGCTTATATAAGGAAATCACATCGATTATCGATAGGCATAGTACATGGATTGATGTGGGGAAGACTTGCAGATATGTTTGCTTTGTTGTGGTCAGTTATAATCGAATAAGAGTAGTTCCATGCAGGACACTCCCCTTGCGGGCTTATCACAACAAGTGGCATTACAACTATGGCCATCTATGGTTCATACCGTTCCCTGAACTGGACAGGGCTGTAGCTGAAATGAAAAAGAGTAATCGACTTTTCAAGCAAAGGTTGCTACTCAATAAACTTACAATTGATGATGTAGAGGAAATCGTTTATCGTGCCACCTATGGCATCATCAAGTTAGAATTATCGGATATTGAATACTAAAAATAAAAATTGATATGGTTCTCAGTCTTTGTGCGATTATACTGTTGTTTTCCTTGCTGGCGCTCCTTGTAGTGCCGGCAAGGTTTTACAAGAAGAACTCGCTGCTTATGCAGAAGTTCTGTTTAAGGATGATCTTTGTAGAGAAGTTTCGTAAGCTCTACACATTGGGGCTATTGATGGCATTGATTATGGCACATTATGGTGCTCATGTTATAATGCCGAACGAACCTGGTGTATTGATCTCATCAGTGCTGTGTCTTATCTTCTTCAACTTCCGTTGGACAGAACGAATTTTGAAGTTGGTACAAAATGATACCAAGATTTACTCTGCCATGGGACTGCTATGTCTCGTGCTTCTGTACACGCCGCATCTGTTCAGTTTTTCTTTTTTTGTAGGCTTCATTCTTCTGGCAGCTACTTTCTATCCGTCTAAGGCTATCATGAAACGCATCGAGGATGATGCCTTTGTCGAAGGACTGCTGAAACATCGTGAAACGATAGTCAAACATTACTTTTAGCGCACCCTGTGAGCGTGCCATTTGGAAGTGGCACTACTCTTATGGTATTTGGCCTTATGACACACTCGCTTATCTCAATTACATCAAGAATTATTCAATGAAGAATATATCAATAGAAAAGACAGAAGTTCGTAGCAGCCTTGAGGTGTGGGACTTTATGCAGGATCGACAAAGCGACCGGCATAGTAAGTTGCAAGCCTACTGCTCTCTTCTGAACAAGGCTGCTGTACGCTACGTCCCAAACAGTGTACCCAAAGGAAGCATTCCTAAGCTTAAAGAATACCAGTTTGTCACAACCATCTCGGAGCTCGCCGAAGAATGGCATTGGCATCGAGCCACAGTAAGAAGTTTCTTAGACAAACTTACAACGCTCGGCCAATTGGACAAAGAACCTCTTGTAAAAAGCTTCGTAATCTCCATGCATTGTATGACCAACGGCAAGCCTTCAAATCTGGAAGTCGTTCATCACTTAGACTTTATGATAGACTACACCATTAGTCTATGGAGTTCCGGTAAAGCCAACAACCATGACGTAGCCAAGATGTGTGTACACATCACCGCATGTGGTATTGAGCATTTCAAATCGACCGTGCCAGATTGCAACGCGGATATGCTCCGTAACGCCGAAGATGAAATCATCAGAACCTTCATCTGTTCTTTGACCGCATCGCTATTCCATGCCAGCAAACAAAAGGTAGAGTACACAGTTCTATGTGACTTGCTTTATTCTTTCTTTGTGGAGCAGCTTTCTCAGAAATGGGAAGCTTTGCTGTTGCTCTTAGAAGAGTTGCCTCTAGTCGTTCTGAAAGGAGTGCCCACAACTCTCAAATTGGTTTCGGAGGAAAGTTCAAAATCATTCCAGCAAATCTGTTCTACTTATCGCCAACTCAGCGATGGCGGTTTGAGCCGTTCTAATGGCTCCGATGCAGCAGAGCAACATTCTGGCATATAAGTCTTCTTTGAAGCCCAATTAAGCCTGTTCTACGAGCTTTACGTGCCTCTTATAGTTCTTCCGATGGTCATATTGCAGTAATCCTGCGGACTTGGCTATTTTAGCGCACCGGGCTTGCCCGTTGTCCACGAAATAAGGAAGTGGGTAACTCAGTACCCCTCCGACTGAAAGTCTTCGGGAGAGTGTCCAGACAAGCAGCAAGCTGGGACAGGTAATTTTTCAACGATTAAGCATATCAGAGATATGAATGAAACAGCAAAACAGGTGCTCCATTTCAACGTATTGAAGGGATTCTCTTCAGGGCAGAGCGATGAGCACCAACGTAATTGGTCTGAGGCTGCTTGGAAGCACGCCATCAGCAAAGGCAACTACGATCGCAGTCGTGAGCGCCTGAACTTCGAGATTACCAAAGGTGGGGTTATCCGACCGATTGATAAGCGGAAGTCCATGCCTGAGCGCATGGCTGAAAATCTGAAGCAAAGGGGAATCAAAGACCCGAATGCAGGGTTGGCACAGCCTCGTTTCCGCACAGTGGTTGATTTCATCTTGAGTGGGTCTCAAGAACCTATGCGCAAATTGGCTTTCGGAAGTCAAGAGGTCGTATATGGTGCCGGTGACCACGAAGAGAATTATTCACTCAAACGGATGCCTGAATTTGAGAACTGGGCAAAGGATATGTACACATTCATATGTGACAAATATGGTGAGGAAAACATCATTGGATTCTATGCTCATTTGGACGAAACTTCACCGCATCTCCATTGCACAATCATGCCCATCAAAGATGGTAAGTTTGCGTTCAAAGAGATGTTTGCAGGTAAGGACAAATTCGAGTTCTCAGCTCGCACCAAAGCGCTCCATGATGAACTGGCAGAAATCAATCGTCATTGGAACTTGGTTCGTGGCACAAGCCTGTCTGGAACGCCTAAACGCAGACGCACATCCGAAGAGTATTTCCGTCACTTAGATGCCTGGTGCCTTTCTCTTGAGGAAGAAGTTAAGCAACATCAGAAGGTTCTCCGTGACTTGCAAACGGAACAAGCAATGGCAGAACGACGTGTGAAAGGTCTGACTTCTATGGTCACTAATCTCGAAGCTGAAAAAGCGGAAAAAGAGAAGACCATTGCAGAACTTCATCGACAGCTTCGAAATCAGGAAGGTGATAGTGCCGAGCTTTCTGCCAGACTCCGTGACTTGCAGCATGAACTCAGCGACCTTGACCTCAAACTGGCAGATAAAAAGGAGAAGCTTTCTGAGGCAGACCAGAAGCTGCGTGATTTGAACGAGGACCAATCGTACATTCAACAACGTACAGACGACCTTAAAGAAGAGTCGGCTAAGTACTCTGAGGAGATACGTCAGAATGTGGGCAGTTTCGTAAAGGATGCGATGCTGGAGAATCTGATTAACGACTTCCAAACTCGCCGAGAGTCTTTATCAGACGAGGAACTCAAATTCCTATCTGGCTCACCATTGATAGAGTTTGCAGAACATGGTTCTGAAATCCTTCATTGTGCCACTCTTCTCTTCTTGGGTTATCTCGACAACGCAACCACCTTTGCTGAAGGTCATGGTGGCGGTGGTAGTGGCAGCGACCTCAAATGGGACCGTGACGATGACGAAGACAGTCGTCAATGGGCACGGCGTTGTTTGAGAATGGCAAGCAAGATGATGCGTCCGGCTGGTGGAAAGAGCCGTAAACGCTGATTGTGCCATTCATAACGCTTGGAATAGAATTATAGCTTTTTCGATTTATGATAAAAAAGACATTATTCATACTGACACTTGGTTTCTCTTTTCAAGGGCAAATCAATGCGCGTGCGGTGTTGCCAACCGACAGCATCAAGCAAACGCACCTCCTTCATCAGGAGGAAATTTTGAAGCCGTTGGAGCCTACGCTTCTTCCTAACGAAGTGGCATATTCCAATTGGAAATCCAACTGGTTCTTCAACGTCTCAGGTGGCACTTCCGCTTTCATCGGGAGTCCGCTTGGCTGTGAAGATCTGTTTGGCAGGATGAAACCTACACTGGCAATTTCAGCTGGTAAATGGTTCTCTCCAACGGTTGGTTCTCGTGTTTCATTTCAAGGATTCCAATTTAAGGATAGCCAGTCGCAGACATGCGACTATCAGTCCTTGCATGGAGATTTGATGTGGAACATTACACCTCATTTCTATAATGCACGAGACCGCCCGAGGTTTGACCTTATACCCTATGTAGGGCTTGGGATTCTTCATAACGAATCTAACGGACATCATCCCTTTGCATTCTCTTACGGTGTGATTGGACAATACCGACTGGCTAATAAGATACACTTAACCATGGAACTTGGTGGCACCACTACATTCAAAGACTTCGACGGCCGCGGCGCTTCCCGGGAGTTAGGTGATCATCTTCTTGGCTTAACAGCTGGTATAACTTTCGACATCGGCAAAGTGGGATGGAAAAGGGTGATAGATGCCAAGCCTTACATAGTACAAAACCAATGGCTGATAGACTACGCCAATGCTCTTCGTGAGAAAAATCATAGTCGCAGCAAGCAACACTCGCTGGATGCGAACGTGATTGCGCAGTTGAAAAAAATCTTGGAGATTGAAGGCTTACTTGGTACTTATGGCGACAAGCTGAAGAATACCTCCATCGATGAAGAGAATGATGGTTACCCAAGAAATGACTACAGTGGCTTGAACTCACTTCGTGCACGTCTGGCCAATCATGGATGGAATGGACAATCCACCACTCATGCTGCCAGTCAACAAGTGAACACTCCTGCTGATAGTATAGCTGCAGGTGATTATCTTTCATTGATGGCTTCAGGAAGTAAGTGCATTGGTTCGCCCATATACTTCTTCTTCAAGATAGACACTGCTGACCTGACAGAATCCTCGCAGCTTCTCAATCTCGATGAGTTGGCGCGAGTGGCTAAAGCATACCATCTAAGAGTGTCTGTTACTGGCGCAGCCGACAGTGCAACTGGCACCGTACCAATCAACAATTCGCTCAGTGCTTCAAGAGCTGATTACATCTATAACGAGTTGGTAAAGCGAGGTGTAGATGGTAGTCGAATCAACAAAGTAAGCGAAGGTGGTATTGATGACTACAAGCCTACAGAGGCTAATCGTCATACTAAGGTATGTTTATACTATTAGTAGTATAAACTACAAATAGTGAATACTAACATTAAAACAATGGTGTTGTTTTTGCTTTTATAGAGAAAGGGCTGGCTCGTGATGAGTCAGCCCTTTCAACTAAAGAAGGTTATTCTATTCTTTCATTTCAAAGCTATCATTTAATAGCTTTATGCATTTTTCTTGATGGTCATAAATCTCTGTTGTTGTCCAGTTTTCATACTGGTAAATCAAAAGCATTTTCAGACTTTCAATTGTTCCGTTTAGATTGTTATGAATGAAATCAATCACCTTTGATCGTTTCATCTCGAAAGTTGAGTTTTGTAATCCAGAATTTTGTGAAGATGAAATCATAACAAGGTTGCCAAAGCAATTTTCGTCCTCATTGGAAAGAGAAAGAGTGCTGTTTTCTTTGGGAGTTTGTGGCGCTATATGTTCAATGGATCTATTACGTCTGAACACGTAGTTGTTTGCAATTTTTCTCGCGCTCTCGCTAGTAAATATTTCACGTCTCTTCTGCCAGATGATAAAATCCAATTTCCAAAACCAATATCTGTCGACAACCTTGAAGGATAACTGAGAGATGTCTTCAATAGCCTTTGAGGAGTGCCGCTTCTCGTCAATATGTTTTAGGAATAGGTATAGTTCCCTACAACTTCTTTCCTTACCATCAACAAACTTTAGAAGTTCGGGAAGCCAAAAGTAATATGTACGAGACGATGAATTTACAAATAGCATAGACTCATACATTTTCAATACATTGTCGTATTGATTGTCCATTTCATCGCTGTCGTTAGCAACGGCTCTTAGGGAATAATTCGAATCATCATTAGATATGGTTATCACATAATAATCATAGAGCAGTCTATATCGGAGCATGGTCAGAATGAAATCATCAGCATCAATGTCATTCCAGTGTTTCTTAAATGTATTCTGCAATTTATTTACATCAAAGAATTCTTCCGTCTGAATGCTACCGCTTTTTTCTTTTACTGAAATCCAGAGAATCTGCAGCAAAAATTCCGAAAAAGAAATAATAGAATGGAATCCATTCCCTTTCGATAGACGCTGCCTTTCAGGTTTGTCTGGACTGGAAGTAATATCACCAATACTTTTAAATTTGCTCTCGTATTCTTCTTCATCATAACACAGCTGATTAATGAATCTTCCTCTGAATAGTCCGTCCAAATCTTTATTTGACACAGCTTCGTATGCTCTTCTGAATCTTGCGATAAGTTCATCTTTCTTCTCATTCTTCCTTTGCCTAATAAGATATTGATCCATATCGCTGACCGCATTCCATATGCGGGTTAGAATAACCTTGTCATAATTGCAGACATCCTGAAGCATCCGAACCTTGAGAATCTCATGGTTTTCCAAATTCTTACCTGTAGAGTTCATCGTTTCGAAATATTTGTTCAAAGCCTTCGGGGAATACTGGTTTGGTAACTTTGATATGAAGAGAGACATATTCGAGTATACATAAGCCGAGAATTTTTTCCGACTTTCATCATCATCAAATTTCTCATTCAAAAAGTTTTGGATACAATCAAGGCCTACCTTCATAAATTGATTCTCGTAAACTAACGAAGGACTACAATTATTCCTTAGGAACGAATTATCCTCATCCCTTGATGAGAAAGTTAATCGCATTCTTCCACTCTTGGTTTTTAGGAAGCCTTTCCAATCACAATGAATGCAGTGGGTGCCGATTGTCTCCATGCCATCATATTTTGTCATGGCTATCCCTAATAGCATCGTTACAGTGAAACGCTGCTGGCCATCAATGAGTTCATTATTATCATTACTCGTTAGCATGCCTATATAATATGGAGTCTCTGGCGATTTAATGAATGTTCGATACATATCATCAAGGAGCTGGGTTATTCTGGGCTTATCCCATTCGAATAACCTCTGATAGATGGGAATGGAATATACATTATCGGTTCCGGCAATTTTTTCCGGAGTTAGACGAGTTGAAAATATCGAGTCGGCCATAGCTAAATAAGTTTGAATTTATTGATTACAATATGTTTTCTTATGGGAGCGAGATATTCGCGAAGTTGTCGATTGAAATCTCTCGCCACTGGAGAAACGTCGATATTTATAGAAGGAAGCGAGCGAACTTTTTTCTCCATTTCAGCCAATGCGAATGTAGGCGAAGTTGCACAATCAATCATATAGATAATTCCTGAATCTCCTGCTTGACGTAGTAAGCGGCTATAATCAGCCTTTTTGTAGTCGAAGCGGAACTGAAGGACAATTCGGCTGATTGCCAATAGCGCTTCGCTTAGATAATCAACTCCAAATTTCAGATAATAGGCGAACAGAAACGTTTCTATAACATCTCGAAACCACCAGTGTGTTCGATTGTCAAGTTTATGAATTGATTTGAATTCATCCGTCTGTACAAATAAATGATATTTATACTCAAAGCGCTTCACAAATGCAAAGAAATGTGTGCCGCCCTGAATTGATTCCTTATAAGAAAATTGCTCCCCGAAAGGTGGTATTTCATCTATCACAGGTGCGGCTTCATATTCATCCTTGATTTTGTACTTAGCGAAATCGTCCCAGTCTTCGTTGCCCATCCATTTGCGTAGCCTGAAGATATATAGGCCAAGCGAACGATAATACGGCTTGTCAATATCATTATCATAATGGAGATTCGCATCGCTGAGCATCTTATCCCATGACTTAGCTAGATGCCCCGCCTGCATATCGTCTGTGATAAATCTAAGATGATGAGCTTTGAGCAAATCGAAATCGCTCAGACTCTTTCCTCTAGAATTTTCGTTCGAGAAAAATGTATACGCAAGGTCTATTTGATCAGTATTGAGAATAAGCACACTGAACTGCAGATTACGAAGCAGGAATTTCACCTTTTCATGTCTACCAGTCAGCACGTTAGCATTGATGAAGTTATCGATGATAAATCGATTATAAGCCACGTAATGCATAGCTTCTTTGGAGGCGAAACTAAGTTTCAAAAGAGGAGAACCGTCATAGCCAAGTTTCCTTAGAATAAGGGATAATGTAACAAGCCTCTGCTGGCCATCGATGATGTCAAATACATTGTCATGATGGTGAAGGATGATGGCGCCCATCCTATATGCGCCCTCGGCATTGAGAATATCATCAAGCAACCTACGCACATTTTTTTCCTCCCAACAATATATGCGTTGATAGTCTGGTATACTGATGTTTAGATGGAATATGTCATCGAGCAAGAGGTTGTCAACCAAAGTAACCTCTTCATCCGTATTCCCATTAACAATTGGTTCTATGGTTATTGGGTCATAGTCGGAATTATCGTATGCAACTTCGATGATATTTTTATATTTCACAAGAAGTGGATCGATGATATTTACCATTTCTTGAAGATACTCTTTGAACTTTGAGCTGTTGCCATCCTCTATCATCTGATCATATCTACAAGTGCCAATATCATAGTCTCCACGAGGGAACCATGAAAGACGGTCGTCGTTTTGTGTCTGGAGATACAGATATTGTGCCAAATCAGCCCATTTTTGTTCATACCTGCCTTCTATATGCAGCTCCCAATAACCATTAGGACATATCTCGTAATGTATATGCCCTAATCCTTGAGGATGATATACAGTTGCAAGCTGAATGTATCTATTCCACCATCTTATACGCTTGAGATTGGGGTAAGTTTCTCTGTTTGGATACATGCTGTGTATTGTGTCATGCATCCAGTAATCAATGTATATAGGATCCATTATTGCATTGTATTTTACTCGTTAATAATGTCTGAATCTTTGATTTTCTTGATGGTATTCCCATTCAATGAGTACCAACCTGCATCGATGTCATCATAGATTTCTTCTTTGTCCCAATTTCCTTCGAAGTATTCAAAGAGCATATAATAAGGTTCATCTTCAATTATACTGGCCACGTAGCCTTTGGGGATTTCAAATGATTCACCATCTTCAACCTCCATTATGTCTCCATCATAGCCTTGTTGAAACATTATGGCATCTTCGTCAACGTCTTCAAATTCATCATACCCAAGATCTTCTCGGATATTGTCAAATGTAGGTTTAATGAACAGCTTCATACGTATTTCGTTTTATATTTTAGTTACAATAGTCGATTCAGTATCCTTATTTTCCTTAAGAAAGAGCCGTGCGCACATCTCAGCATCATCGCCAGCGCGGTGATGTGTTCCTTCAGGTATGCCAAGTTGCTCGCAAAGATAACCAAGCGTGTTACAGCCGAAATCATACACTTGTCGGGCAGTCTTCAAGGAGCACTGCCAATTAATTTCTGGTAGATGCAAGTGATACAGCTTGGCCGAATGTTCAAGGCAACTGCGGTCGAAGGGGGCGTTGTGAGCCACGAAGGTGTCAAATTCATCGAGGTATAAACGTTCTATCTCTTTCCATACTTCAGGGAAAGAAGGAGAATGTTCCGTATCTTCCGGGCGAATGCCGTGGCATTGCATGTTCCAATAGCTATAGAGATTCTCTTTCGGTTGCACCAACCATGAGCGTGTTTCTACCACTTCTCCATTGCGCACTACACAGATGCCCACCTCACAAATGGAGGCACGCTTCGGTGTGGCTGTTTCAAAGTCGATGGCTATAAAATTTAATCCGTTTTTCATTGTCTTTCCTCTTTATAGTACGACATTAGGTTCTTGGCAAAGTTGCGCATCTCGTTGCGTACCGATGCTGGTTCAAGCACCTCAATTTGATCGGCTTGTGCCAACAAAGACTGATACAAGTCAAAGGTTGGGCGAACGGTCAACTCGAAGTAGGATGCTTCATCCTCTTTCAACTCCACCAGTTCACGTTGAGACTCATGTATCGGCAGCGTGCGGAGATAATCAGGACCACCATTGTAGGCTTTCAGCACCACTCTTATAGGTTCTTCCTTAGAATGAATGATTCCACAGCATCCGCGGTAGTATTCATCGATGTCGAAGTCTTCTTTCATGCGGAAGGTAGAGCCGGTAGGCTTACAATCCAAAATGCGGTCGAGGGCATAGACTAAAAAGACGTCCTTGGGACGGTCACCGCCATCTTCTTTGTTCTTTTGGCAGTTCCGATTTGAGTAATATGGACTTCGTGCCAATACATACCATCGACGCTTTACCACTTTGAGGTAGTAAGGTTCAATGTCGAAATACCAAGGCTCTGGTTTTCCAAAGCCTTGATGCGTGACAGTGAGTACCTGATTGTTGCGCATGGCATCGGTGATGACGTTAAGCCATTTATGACCGGAAGGAACATTCTCGAAGATGATACGTCCTTTCAACTTCCTATCAGCCTGAATCTGATTCATGGCCGTATAAGAGTCAATGAGCCAAATGCGAAGATTGTCTTTTTCCAAATCTTCGGGATGGTCGATGTAATACTTATAACCACCCTTGATGTCGCAAGCAATTTCCACCTCAAAAATGTCGAAGATGGCTTTGCGATGGTTATGAAAAGTGCGGAGGGCGAGATCATCATCGTCTCCATAGCTCAGTCCGCTTCTATGCCAGAGGTCATTGACCTCCTCATAGGTCAGTCGGCCATATCGTCTGAATTGTTCTATTAGCCATACGTAACGGCCAAAGATATTTGCTGCCATACGCTATTTGTTCTTGTTTGCTTACAAAGGTATATAATATCCTATGAAAAATCGTGGCATAGGATAGAAATTTTGCTTTATACGCTGATTTTTAACGTATTTGCCGATTTTCAGTTGATAATATCCACTCATTTTACAGTGAACACCCACTTGAAGCTATTACGAGTCATAGTCTATATCCTTCCACTGCTTTCCTGTCTGGTCAGTAATATGCTGCACCTTAATGCTCGCTTCGACCCAGAAGTCATTGATGCGGAGCATGTCTGGAATGGAGAAAGCATGATGGCATACTAACGAATGAACCGCATGGCACATGCAGATATGCTCAAGCTTAGGATGACACAACCAACCTTCTGCCCACGTTGTACCATCTTCCAAGTCGTTGACACATTCCAATTGCTTGTCACTCATGTCCGGTGTATTTTTTGAATTGTGCTGGATAGAGCACATTTCAATATTCTCCCCAAAAGAGCCATTATAATATTCTTCATATTCACAGATGAGAGCAGCCATGTATGCGAAGTCAGAACCATAATAGTTATCTTCCTCCAGTCTCAATATGTCGTGATGATTGCTATCATCCTTGTCATACTCGGGATGACAGGAGAGAGTGCCCTCTACCTCATAGTCATCATCCCAAGAATAATCAGCATACCTGAGTGTATTCCTGTATAGCAAACACGTGCGTGCATACATCTGGTTCGTAAGTTCCAGCAACAAGGCGTTTAACTTCTCAAAGCGGTGAACCTCGTTATCTGTTGCACCAAATATCTTGTTGAGTATCAATAGACGAAGCTCAATGAGTGATTCAACTCTTTCGAACTTCTCATAGTTCTGTGCCCTAGAACTATAGAAAAGATAAGGGTCATCACCCACGAGTTCCTTGATGAGGATTTCAACAGAGAGAAGATGTCTCCTTAGTTCCGAATTATCTGTAATCTCGTTGATTCGCTCAATTGCGTTTCGTTCGTAATAGTTCATTTCTGCTCGCTTTTGTTGTTCTTATAATTGAACACCCATACAGGTATTCCTTTTTCTTGTGAAATCTCAATCATGTGCTTTGTCCCATGTGATTCTCCATCCCAAAAAGCGACCAAGGCATCAGCTATAGCCAGCATATCTTCATTGCGAAGGAAGCCAGCTCTACGTCGGTCATAATACCAACATGCTGGCATCATGATTTTGGGCAAACGGTTCTCATCGGCATATCTTATGGCAAGGGTATCAGCCCCATCAGCCATTCCCGAAATAATCTTCACTATGTTGCCTGCAAAGAATTTGTTGTTATTGAATAGCTCAAAAAGTCTCTGACGCATCATTTCGTAGTCATTAAAATCTCTGCCGCCGGCAACTATTACTTTGGGTGCGTCATGGTAGCCTTTTTCTTCAAGCTGTTCTTCTAAAGATCTGACGCGAATTAATATTTCGTCTAACTTGCACATGATATATACTGGATTATAGTCGTCCTTAATACGTTCTAACTCTCTATTCCCACCAGAATCTCGTTTTGTACAGCCTGATTAGGTGATAAAGACGCTCCATCTTTCGAACGTAGATGTCTTTTCCATGGAAAGTCTTCATACATTGCCTGTCTTTCTTGGCGTATTTTTCTTTCTTGAATTGCTGGATGGTATAGGCATCTACCAAACCATGAAGATTACGAAGGTTCATTCGTTTGATTTGAGCCTTGATAATCTCTTTGTATTCGAGAATATAGTCAAGTAAATTGATACACAGAACTAACCACTTTTTGCCGACATACTCTCCACTTGCATCTGCTACTCTCGAATGAGAAAGATAAGCTTCCATACAAACTAACTTCTGGCGTTCCAGCTTATACAGAAAATGACAGTCATACTGCGGGTTGCTTTTGGCCATACCTGTCAGTTCCTTAACAAGCGGAGTAAGATGTTCTTCCTCCCAAATTGCAAATTTTTGCATGTGATTGTATTCAGCACGATAATATTGAGCAAGACTCTTCTGGTCTTCTTCGTCCGCAAGCCTCTTTTTTGTATGCTCAAAGTCAATCCCTTCGCTTATGTACCTGTATTTATTGAAATCCAGTTCAACAGCCAACCATTCTTCAAACTCTTCAGGAACTACATTGTACAAGCGCTTTCTGTGAAGTTTTTTGCGACGTTCCTTGGGGATGTCCTCATACTTAACCTTTGGCAAGGGATTGTCTTCCTTGCCAAAGGTGCCTTGATAAACTAATTGTTTGGGTTCTAAAGCCATTGTTTTTATGTTAATGCCAAGTTTGTTGCTAAGAGGCGCACTATGAGAGTGTCACCTTTCAAATTTTCATTATCCACGACCATGTCTGTAATGAGGTGGATCTCTTTCTCAAACATGTCCATAAAAGTATGTACGTCTTCTAGTTCTTCTGCCAACAGTGGTTTCACACTATTGCATTCGATATGAAGCAATAATTTATCAGCACTGAATAGGTTGTACCCTTTGGCTATTCCGCAGCACTGAATTACAGCATCTTCCAATGCATTGGATAAACGCCCGGAACCATTGCCCATGCCTTCAACCAAGATGTAGTTGGTAGCGCCATTCAGAATGACTTTCACGTCGTTGATATCACACGCCAACAAGTGAACATTTTGGAAAAGTCCCAATTCGTTCGCTACTTCCTTGATGTTTTCCTCGCTTGGCGTGTGACTGCAAAACAGATTCTTCATCTTATGCGATTACTTCTAACTTCAAATCCTTTGCACGTTTTTCAACGAGAGCCGTCCAAAGACGGGAGTCCTGAAGCTTGCTGGATGGTATCTTGTCCGCATAGCGTTCCATGAAGTCTAAAGTGTAAAGTTCTTCCTCGCGCCAACGGTCAATAAGCTCTGACCAATCCCATAGGTCAATGAATCTATCAATCATCTGGTAGTTCAAATTGAGGTCACTGTTTCCTGATAACACCGACCAATCCCAATAAACCTTGAACTGTTCCTGGGTTTCTTCCGTGAGGATGGTTTCACACCCGGTATTGGAAAGTACCTTCCAGTCAATGCACTTTCTGAACTTATCCAACATGGCTGGTGTCCATACAATGTTACTGTTCTTGGAAATTTCTTTCCAATCCACTTTAGTTTTGTGCTTTTCGAGCATTTGCTCCGTCCATTGGAAATTCCCTGCGAGTTCTTTTCAAGCTGAATCATTGAGAACCTTCTCCATGAATTCATTTGATAGCTTCTTCATACGATTATCTGTTTTAAGTTCATACTATCCACGTTTACGGCAAATCCAACTTCTACCATCGTTAGTTGAGTAGAACAACCCCTTATCGGTTGTTCCGAGGATTTCCTTGCCGGCATCCATCAAGTCGCTGAATGCGCCTGTGTTCGATGAACCGCTATAGCGAACTATCCATGAACGACCTTGATTGGCTGAGTACTCGATTTTCTTGCTGTCTTTGGGTGAGATACGAAGCATCTCTTTCCCACGATTGATCATAATAGGCATGATGTTACAATTTAATTGTTGTTTGTCACTATTGACACTGCAAAGGTATGAACAGGGGTATGAAAGATTGAAGCAGAGGTTTTAAGAAAATGCACTTGAATCCCATTTTTAGCAAGAAAAAGTCCTGTTTTAGAGCTGATTTCGTTTGTCGTCCCCATCTACCGGTTATCATTTTCCGTTGCAAAGATACGGTGTCTGAATGAAGTCCAAGTACCGCTGCGCTACTCAACCCAAATTGGAATGGAAGCCTTCCACAAATCAAAGATTTGGGTTTTCCATCAAATTTCGATTGAGTTCCTTGTTCTCCCATTCTTTTCGCCCCGTCTGATATGCACGTAAAATCAATCCCCGATAGCGGAGCCGAAAAAGGCTTCAAAATAAGGGAAAGAATAAGTTTAAGTTTAACTCAAAAAGATACGATTATGCACAGCAAAATTTTCCAAATCACCACAGTGAAGGTTACGAACGAAGGACGTTTGACAGAGAACACGCTCACCCAAGGCGACGGCAGCTTCTATGATTATTGCATGGAGATTGAGCCAGACATCAGGAAGCAATGCATCGACATCTTGGTGAATAAAATACTCCCCAGCGGTATGTTTGAACTCACAGGAGAAGATACCCTCCTCTATAAAGGTGGTGCCGAGCAGTGGAAGAAAGAGTTTGTGGCCTACATCCAAGCAAAGGCCAGCGAACTGACTACCGAGAATGTACAAGATTGGATTGGCCCCGTTTATCAACTTGAGAAAGCGCTGAAGAACCCGCTCGAAACGGCCTTTCAATTCTACATGGACGAAGAAAGGTTCACGCGAAGCGCAGAAGAGTCATACGAGTTCATGCGCAGAATATGTGAAATGGAACCAGGCACAACACTCTATATCGGTGGCGTTGATTGACTATCACTTTTGAAAAAGGAAACGGAGGGACTAACCATCCCTCTACAATATAATAAGTATAAGGTATGGAGAATAGATTGATTACAGAGCAGTTAGCAGAACAAATAGCCAAATATCCGCTTTACTCACAAGATGGACTTGGTAAAGCAGCCATTTGTATTGGCATCTTAGAGTTGGCCAACATCAAATGGTATGTGCTGGAGGGACAACAAGAGGGAAACGATTACACGCTCTTCACGATTGTGGCAGGACTGGCCGAAACAGAATATGGCTACACTTCGGCCAATGAGCTTGCAAGCATCCAAGTGGATGGCTCAAAATATGGATTGGGGACGTTGCAGGTTCAGCAACAGGTAGATTTCAAACCAATAGCACTTAGCTCTATCTCAGATAGCAGAGTTAAGCAATTCCTTTCGAGGTTTGAAGATTAGAAAAAAGGTGAGCATTCACCACAATAGAGAGTTTCAAGGCAGGTGCAAGAGGTCTTGAGGCTCTCTTCTTTTTTGTACGGCAATCAGAATAGCTTGTTTTCGTCGCCGTGTGATTTCCGCCAAGCATCATACTCTGAATAGCTTGACCCCGAACTCCAAAAGCCAGATTTTCGTCTTCTTCTTTTGGGCTTACTTGAACTGCCGTTAAACAGTTTGGAAAGCAAGTAGCCTCCCAATAAAACCAATATTATTTCCATGACTATAAGTTGTTTATACATACACAAAGATACTAAAAATCAGCGAGAAAAATGAATAAACTCGTTACAAAGTGTGTGTCAGCAAGTATAAAAATAAAGTTCCAAGGCAAGCTTTGTTGCTCACCTTGGAACCGTTATTTTAGCGATGCCATGCGCTTCGAGCGACCACTTCTTCAAGTTCTGGTTTTGGAACTTCCTGCTGTGGCTTTTCTACTTTTGCTTCGGCATCCATCGATACGCTTTTATCATTGGTTTGACTCTGTTTGGCCTCCAGTTCCAATGCGACTTCATCGATACGCTGAGTAATGACCGAAGTTGCACGTTTCACATCCATGAGGGTTGTCTTGATAAAGCTTGGTGACTCTTTCAAGCTGTCGAGCCATGACTTCATATAGACCGCACTATCATCCTTCAGATTCTTGGTCATGCCATAACGCTGGGCAACCAAGGCGCTTCCCAACTCTGCCACCAATTCTTCCTTAGCGTACTCAGCTGAACCGAAACCACTCTCTGGATTGAAGCGATTGAACATCTCAGCAGTACCTGTTGAGTGGGTCATTTCATGAAAGGCTGTGCCGTAAAACGATTCGCCATCCTTGAACTGTGACTTTTCAGGCAACGTAATTTGGTTCTTGGAAATCGAGAAGTAAGCGTTGTCCTGGTGCACCAAGTTGATAGGGCAAATCCACTTATTCTCGGCAATCATTGCATCCATCGCTGGGAACTTGAAGCTTTCACCTTCTCCAGAGAATGGTCTCTGCAATTTGTTCTCAGATTCAAGCTTGGCATACAAGTCAGGACGAGCCTCCTTCAGGTTGGTTTGATCGACATTGAAGACTTGGTACACGTTAAGCTTCGGATATACGTTGTACTGGGCCTTTTCGTCATTGCTGAGTCTCTTATAGTCCTCGTAGTTAATCTTCTCCTTGGTGTCTTTATCAACAACAGTGAAGGTGGTGAGCATGACGGGAAAACTCTTCTCCCCTTTGTTGATGCCCACTCTTGGTAGAGGTTGGCCATCAGCATCGGTGATGGGCTTCTTTGCTCCTTGCTTGTCAGTCGTGTAGTTCAGGCCAACCGCACGATTAAACGTACAGAAAACAGGTAGCTTGTAGTTTTGCTTCTCACAAAGCATCATCAGGAGCAAGGCATTCATGCCGTTGTATTCGCGTCCGGAAAGGTTGCGTGGCCAGCGAAGTGAACCTTCAGTAAACCATGGTTGCTTCCAGCTATCGCTATTCTTCAACGACTCGATTTTCTCAATCATTAATGTTGCCCATTTGTTTATGTCAGTTTCTTTCATATTTATTTGATAATTAGAGTTCTTATCGAATTTTGTACAACATAATTTTGGATGCTCGTTTATATTATATAGTATTACTCATATAATTATAAGAGCATGTTAGAACAAATCATTATCCGCAAGTCATTCCTTAAAAAACATTTGGCTGCACCATTATTAAAGGAGCGAGAATACTTTCTAACTATGAAAAGTAAGGAAGGATTGTCCCGGCTAACACTATTGGGGTGGGCTGGGTATTCGCTCAAGTTTATCCAATATTTCGATCTTCATGATGGCGAAAAGAGAATTGTGTCACTTGATGATGTCGTTGAAGCTGCACGTCAATGGTCTTCACCCATTCCTGATCATTATCATTCTCGGAAACGTCATGATTGCCCTTCCTCAAGAATCAAATTCATTGAGATGGCTGTTGAATTCTTACTATACGTAGGTCTTTTAGATTCTCGTTACCAAGACGACATCATCAATTATCTCGCAGAGCGCAAATGGCACAGAGTCAGACTGATTGCCGCTCCCTTTTATAAAGAGAGAATGTCTTTCTTGATGGATTGCAAATCAAAAGGTTTTAAAAGACAGACACTTCAGCTTTATGCACAGTATCAACTTCATCTAATAGAGTATCTTGATTTAAAGAACTTCCGTATTGTTACCAATGAGGAAATCTCAAATGCAGCAAAAAAATGGCAAAACCTGGAAGACAAAGGTTCTCACAAGAAGAAAGGCACCAAGTCTAATTATAGTTTCTTCATCTATTTTGCAAATATGTGGCTTAAAGAGCTACATATGCTACCAGAATCAGGATCTCCTTCAATATCAGATATACGCATAAATGAATACCTTAATCACTTGGCATACAGGAGATATTCTCATGCCTATATTAAGGGAAGGAGATATATACTCACCTACTTTTACAAGATAATAGAAAAGGAGAACCAGGAACACCCTTTAACATTGGAAGATATAGATAAATACATTGAATACTACACGATTAACAAGGTTCAACGTAACACGCTGAAAGAGTACCTGTGTTGTATTCGTGTATATCTTCGTTATGCAGTCGAAAAGGGGTGGTGTATTACCGACCTAGATAAGGCGTTAATCACTCCCAAAGTATATAGTGAAGAAAATCTCCCTTCTTTCTTGCCGTGGAATAAAGTTCAAAAACTGTTACAAACAGTCAAAGAACAAACTGGTAAATCCGCATCGCGCGACTATGCTATTTTTATGTTACTTGCTATGTACGGTTTACGTTGTAGTGAGGTGGCAAACTTGAAGATTAGCGACATCGATTGGCGTAAAGAACAAGTCTATATTAAGCGTGCGAAGAATTGTCGACCACAAGTGTTACCACTTCTACATAATGTAGGAGAAGCTATTATCGCTTACCTAAAACAGGGAAGGCCAAATGACATAGGAAGCGATAGCTTGTTCTTTTGTACACCAGCCCCGATACGTCCTATATCTTGTACAGCCATAGCTTCCGTCGTATATAGGTATTTGAAATCCAGCGAAATGGACGTTAGGCACAAAGGTCCCCATTGTTTACGCCATAGCCATGCAACTTTCTTGATAAACGAAGGACAAACCTTAAAGGATGTCGGTGATTTACTGGGTCACAAAAGTATGGAAGCGACAAGAATATATGCAAAAGTGGATCTCAATTCACTTAGAGATGTTTCAAATATTAACTGGGGGGAGCTTCTATGAGTATAAAAGAAACTGTTGAGTCATTTATCAAGTTTCGTAGGTCTATTGGTCGTAAGGATCAGAGTACAACTTACTCTTTGAGATTATTTGCTAAGTTCATTGGAGAAACAACAGAATTAACTTCAATAACGGAAAGCGATTGTAATGCCTTCCTTTACAGAAAAGGAAATGTCATCACCAGATATTGGCATTCTCAGCACTGCATTCTGAAAAAACTTTTTGAGTGGGCTTTTTCTAGAGGACTCATTCAAAACATACCTATTCCCGTTTTTCTGCCTAAAGCTCCAGAGTATTATCCCGCTTACATATATACGGATGACGAACTGAAGAGACTGTTTGATTGTGCGCTTACATATCGCAAATATAGATCATTTGTTAATGAGCCAATATGTATACGATATATCTTGATGATCACGTATATGCTTGGACTCAGAATAAGTGAGACCTTATCCTTAAAAATAAAGGATATTGATATGGATAATATGTACGTGCATATACATTGTAGTAAGTTCTACAAGTCTCGCTTGGTTACTTTCAACGAACAAATATCAAAATTGATGCAAGAGATATTACAATGGCGAAGTACTCAAATGTCCCCAATGGTAGAGGATGCATATGTTTTCATTAATCAGAAGGGGAAACCTGTTAATTTTGTATCTTTACATCAGATATTTGCGACCATTCGTAAGAATGCAGGTCTTTATTTCCCTGATAGAGGACGTCATCAGCCTAGAATACATGATCTTCGCCATACTTTTGCGGTCGACGTCCTTACTAACTGGTATAAATCAGGAAAGAACGTACAGGATTTACTGCCGAAGTTGTCTATCTATTTGGGACATCTTAACGTGTCCTTCACTTCCGTCTATCTAACAAAGACGCCAACTTTGTTGCAGGAAGCAAACAAATTGTTTTATGCTTATAAAAACACGAACAATGAAGAACAGAAGAATTACTGAAACAGAATATCTTGGCTATTGGCTAAGACCATTCCTCATAGAGTACTTAATTGTCACTCGAAACCTTAGTCGTAACACTCAGATGAGTTATCGTGATACATTCCGTATGTTGGTATCGTATGTCTCTACATTAATAAGTATTGCAATAGACAATCTCAAAATCTCGGATATTACGACTGACGTTATTACGAAATTTCTTGATTATCTGGAAATTGAGAGAAAAGTTTCCGTATCTTCAAGAAACAATCGTTTAGCTGCAATAAAGGCTTTCGCAAAGTTTCTGGCGTGGAAATCTCCTGAACATATAGATTGGTGTCACCATGTCACTCTTATCCCTTCAAAGAAAACGGAAAAACGCATGATAACCTATATGGACAAATCTGAGATCGAAGCCTTGGCTGATGCACCATTGAAAACATGCAAATATCAAGGGATAAGAAGTCGAGATCATGTCATTATCCTATTCATGTATAATACTGGCGCCCGAGTGTCTGAAGTTATTGGTGTTAAAGTGAAGGATGTTGCGATGCCTTCAAAACGTGGAATGCCAATGGTGACATTACATGGCAAGGGGCGTAAAGAGAGAATATGTCCTTTATGGGAGGATTTCTGGGATTTACTCAAACAATTTATAGACAACAAGTTGCCTGACGATTACCTTTTCCTTAACCGATACAATCAGCCTATGAGCCGATTCTGTATTTATGAAATGATAAAGAAATACTCACAAGATGTAATCTTAAATCATCCCTCTCTTGCTAATAAACGCCCATCTCCTCACGTTATACGCCATACAACCGCCACTCATCTACTTAATTCTGGAGCGGATATTGATATGGTTAGAAATTGGATGGGACATAGCTCGATTGATACAACAAACATCTACGCCGAAATTAGCATGGAAAGGAAATTAGAAGTTCTCAAAAAATGTGAGCAGTCCGTTTCCGATACACCATCACGAAAATGGTCTGAGGATAAGGAGTTAATTACATTCTTAGATAGCCTCTAATTCCTCCAAAGATAGAATTATGTTGTGCAAAATGTCAAAGAACGATTGATTATTAATTGTTTAGACTAATGCCCAACATAATTCTATGTCAGACATAAATGATTTTATGTTGAGGTCAACATAAAATCATGAGCTCTGCAAACTTGTCCAGCGCCTTATCCTCGGCACTCACACCATCGGACTGATATTTCTTATAATCTGCCATATGCTTTCAGTTTAGAATGGACAATACGGTTGCTTATCCCACTTAGCCAACTCTGTCAAACGACAACCGATATTCAGTCTGTCGTTGTACACCGACAATTCGAGCTGCCCCTTGGCTTCGATGTTTGCTTTCTCCACCAACCAGTCCTCTCGATCGGGAGAGAAGCGAACGAAGCGCACCCATGTGAAGGCAAATTCTTCGCCCACCTTTTCTGTACTGAAAGCAGAGAACGCAAGGTAGGCATTGCCTTTCTTGTCATTCTTCATTTCAATGGTTTTTCCAAGCTTGCCACGGAAGTGCATATCTCCCTGAATCAAGTCGGGCTTATCTGCACCAACCTGCGTAATGGATGCTGCATTCAAGTTGAGATAAAGCGCTTCACCTCGTTTCTTGAAGGTCAAAACGCCTGTCACTTCAACGCGAGTGCCAATCGTTAAACCAGCGGTTCCTTCCGCTAATCCACCATCTTGAATGGCGCTTACTTCAACCAATTTTTTGGCTGCATTCTTCACTGGGATTTGCACGTTTACTCCAAAGGTAGTAAACTGCTTTCCTTCTTTTCCTGCACGTACCACCGGGATTCTACCGATAGTTCCGCATACTGTTACATTACACTTAATCATCTGATTATAATTTACTTTTTAATACCATGCCATCTGACCAAAGAGTGTAGTATCGTAGTAATGTAGTATTTGCTTTATTTAGTCATTACTCAAAGTAGTGGAACTTGTATTTAGTCGTCACTACAACGAGTATGTACTAATTCAAAGCCCAACCAAGCACCAACAATCAGGTTGAAAAGGGCATATCCTAATGCCGCATATAAGCCCAACCATAGGTATATGCCATAGCAAACCGCAAATAGAAGGGATAAGGCTATGAGCAGTGCGAAAGCCACACTGAGCAGTTGCGTCAACTTCCTTATTTTCGTTGCAGGTTTTGTGCCTGGCCTTCTTGTTCGGCCATTCGCTGTTCGTAATTCTGAGAGGCTTGTTGAGAGAGAACGATTGTGTTGACCATGCCGGCAATTCTCATTTCCTTGGACTCATTAGACAACGAGCTGTTGCCAAGTATCTGGGAAAGTCTTGCCATTTCAGCCGAACTCAGCTCATGCGCAACATTGACAGTGCCATTGTCTGCATGAAGCACGGCCTTTCCATTTTCACCAATCGTCAATCGACATTCCTTCATCGAGGGAACAAGCGATTTCAAGTCTATTTGGCGATTAGATACCGACTCTGAAATTTGTGCTTTTTGTTCCTCTTCATTTTGATTGTCAATTTGAACGGCCAACATAAGCAGTCCGCTGTACATGGCAGTAGCCATACTCATCACGGGGTCATTGCCTGATAGGCCGACGCTGCTATCTTCCGAAGAAAGGAGCTTCTTCATCCATTCATCGGGCGATAAGCTCGTGTCAATGGCAGGAATGGAGTTTGTCTTGTACTTTGCCAAAAGGTCGTTGCCGTTATGTAGTGCCTGCTGCGTGAGATTGCCTTTTTGAGCTATCTCGGCTAAATAGCTGGCAGGATCTACGTCACGACTGGTGCCATCAGCAGCAATATTCTTCACACTGAAGTGCAGGTGTTCTCTTGTAGTTCTGGTACCAGTGTTACCTGTCATACCTAACTTCTGTCCAGAGGAGACAACATCGCCAACCTTCACAGCAATATTACTCAGGTGCATATAGCTAACCTGAACCTTGGTATTATCAGGACGGTTGTATTCCACAGTTACGCTTTTACCACCGCCAGTATTGGCATTATGGTTGACCGCAACCACTTTACCATTGCGCTCCGTCGCCAGAATGTCATCCTGCTTTGCGCGAATATCGACACCCTTGTGCATCTGCTGCTTTCCACTACCCATCGGGTCATTGCGCATACCAAATGGCGAGGTGACGAAAAGGAACTCTTCACGTTTCAAAGGAAAAGAGTACTCTCCTGTGGGCATCATCGTTTGCGTTGAAGACGAAGCAGCAACCGATGGTGCAGTTTGTCGCGCATTCTGCTCCACACCAAACTGTTTGCCTTGGCTACGCATTTCGTTCATAACCATCTGGTCGTACTTCTGTAGTCCGTTTCTTTCAATGATAGATTGCAGATTAGCAGCGTACCCACCGCCTGTAGCATAACCAGCTCGTTCAATGCCATTTGCCCAGCCTTTATAGTCGTCAGGAGAAAGGCTGAAACATTGGTTGTAGCGTTTGTTGTTCTTCAAAAACTGAGAATGATGCTCGTATGAATCGCTAACGGAGTCGTACTTGCAGAATTTTTCATTGGGCCGATCGTCTGTATAGAAGGCATACTTGCCACCATTGTTCAACCAGGAGGAAGTAGCTTTGATGCCAAAGTGGTTATTCTCATTCTGAGCCAACTGACTTTGGCCATTGCTACTTTCCAGTATTCCTTGTGCCAGAATGACGGAAGCAGGAATGCCATAGCGTTTCATTTGCTCCATGGCCGCTTCCGCATACTTCTCGGCATATGCTTGATTCTTGCTCATACTTATTTATCGTTTCATGTGTGACTGCTGGGTTTCCTGTTCTCGCTGCTCACTCTGGCTTTTCTGCTGTTCCTGTCTTGGTGCCAGTTGGTCACAGATGGCTACTCGTTCACCAGCGCGGATTAGTTTGGGCAGGTAACTGTCGAGCGCATGATACGGAAAGCCTGCCATAGCAAGCGGTTTTCCTTCGGGGTCCTTGGTCTTGCTACTTTTCGTGAGCGTGATACCCAAAATCCTTGAAGCCTTTTCTGCATCCTGCATATAGGTCTCATAGAAGTCACCACAACGGAAGAGCAGAACGGCATCGGGATGCTTCTTCTTGAGGTCAAGGTACTGCTTGAGTATTAGTGAAGGTTCAGCCTTGGTTTCCTCACGAGGTTTCTCTTCCTCTTCGGCCTTGACCTCTTTCTTCGTCTCTTCGCTTTGCTTGACCACGGCGCTTTCACCTTGTTTCTGCTCCGTTTCCTTATCTTGCTTTTCATTGGCATTTTCTTCCAACGATTGACCTTTCTTCAGTACATCGGCAAAGAGTGTGGCAGCCAAATGGGTCTTGTAGTCATTCTTGTCTTCGGCCAGCCACATGCGCTGCCATTGGCTGGGTGATACAGCACGAGGCTTCAAGTCGGGAACGCCATCGATGGTAGCAGCACAGAGGATCACATCTTCCTTGGTCTTGAACACATTCACCTTTTGAATACGGTTGATGTCCAAGTCCTGCGTCTGATGACCGAACAAGTCCACCTTCAAATCAGGCTTCATAGCAGCCATAGCATAGTACTTCTGTGCCAGTTCCACACGAAGACTGTCCAAGGTATCTTGCGCCTGTTTCAACGTAGAGAAGAAGCGGTTCAAGTCGGCCTTATCAGGATAGATGGAGAACGCTTGTTGTCCTTCGGGCTTGATATACATCGCCCAGCGTTTATTGTCGTCCTGCAACATTTGAATGCGGTCGAATCCTACTTGCTTGGATTGTGCCACAGCCTCTGTTACATCCAGCTTACTCACATCTTCCAGTTCCCAATTTCTGAGTCGTGAAACCGTGATTCCTTTTCCTGCAAAATAGCTGTCATCAGGACGATAGCCCAAAGCTCCGTCAGGATTGTAGAAATTCACATTCTCAAAGCCAGCTTGCTCCAAGGCGCGTTTGATACGGTCTTTCGACATACCCGGCACTTCATTGTTTACTTCCAAAGAAGCACCTGCAGGTAGAATCACATCAGCAGTTTTTTTCGCTTCATCACGCACAAGCACCACCATTCGATTTTCCTTGCTGGGATGCTGTTTGATTTCGTCTGCCACAAAGTAATGCTTGGGCATTTGCTCCTGCATTTTTGTGGTTTGTGCCTGATTACGCATAGAGGAATATTCCACCTTTTGGCCTAACTCGGCTCGTTTGATGACCTCCAGCGCATTGTTTACATCACTCTCAAGGGCATCAATCAAACAGGGATTCTCTTTTAGTTCACGGTTCCAGTAGTCCACCATGGGCATACTTTCATTGGAAAGTTTACCAGGCAGTCCCAGCTCCATCATCTTGATAGCTGATGCTACCTCAACAACCAAGCGTTCTTGTTTGGTGGCATCTTCGGATGGAGCTACACCGTTTTTCATCACCATGCCTTCACGTGCCAATCGTTGCTGATGACCTGTGGCACTCACCACTTGGCGCAGCATTTCCTGCACGTAGTCATTGTAGTGGGCATAGTTGTTTTGAGGGGGCATATAGATGGCATCCTTTTGAGAATCGTAGTGAGCTACGCCACTACCATCCGCACGAACAGCCACCAAGTTGTCTCTCATTTTCTGTATGAACTCATTGATATGGACTCGAAGCTTCTTGTCGTCTTCAGGAGTCATGGCCTTAATCTGTTCACCACCATCTTTGGCCAGCACCGCCTCATACGTATTGGGGTCGGCCATGGGCAACAGCGTTTGATCAATATTGAAGAGCACACGGATTTCTCGGTTATGCACGCCTTTGTATTGCTTCTGTTCTTCTTTTGACAGGGTAAGATAGTCCTTACGAGGAATGATGTCCTCTGGATTATGACGGTTGACGTACTTACTCCAGTTGTACCAATTAAAGGGTACGCCTTTCTCGTGCTCCCTTACACTCTCTCCACGGTTCTTCGCATCGTTGTAGAGGGTGTACAGGTTTGTCTTATAGCCGTTGCGGTCGGCATTCAATCCCATCACAAGGGCATTGAACGGACTTACCGAAACGCCTTTGGGATAGAACTTAGGCATATTCTTTCCTGCTGCATTGAGCCAGTAACCTTTGCAGTCAGCAGCATCACCCAGCGCACTTGTAATCAATTCCACTTGGCGCTCCGCTGCATTCTTTTCTTGTAAGCTTTTATCTTTCATATTGCATGTATTTAGTTCGTTTTATTGAATACCTCTCGTGCGATGAACGGCTTCGTTTTCGGCTTCTCCGTAGTTGCGTTCTACCATTTGTCGCATCTGATCATTCTTAGCCAATACGGCATTGGCCAAGGTGTTCAGTGGTAACGCACCTGCTTGGTAGGCCTTCACCACATTCTCGGTGAGCTGTATGGTACAAGGCACACGGTCTATCGTGGCGATGAGACTGTGACCTTGAAGGATAGGATTGGAGATACGAGTGTTCAGTGGTTCATCAGGATAAACTCTGTATTGGGTATTCCCAACTCTCTGTACTTGGGCAGTTGCACCAAGTACATCTGCCTTTTTATTGTCCAAAGCTTCATGGCCGGCTTTGTTCAAGAGATTAGCACCACCCATGCCTATAAGTGTCCATTTCAAGATGGGGTTCTTGACGAACATTCCCAGTAAGATGGAAGCAATAGGCATTATGTTATCCCGAAGCCCTAATGACTTTGTTTTACCAGTGAAGATGCCAACCAACACATCAGGAAGCATCGCCAGCACATAGCCCATATTCTTGGTGATGTCACCAAAACCATTGAGGCCGACGTTGGCCAACAAACCATCCCAACCATTCGTATTGGTTTGTTCTGGATTGGTTTGTACCGTAGGTGACGCTTGCTGTTCTTGTGGTGCTGTTTCTTGTTGTGTTGAAGAAGCGTGCACTTCTTGCTTCGGTGTCTCTTTGGCTTTGGGAGCCTGCGCCGCTTTGCGTTGGGCTTCACCTTTCAGATAGGCTTCTTCTTGCCCAGGGGCTACTATCAGAGGCACATTCTTATATTTCTCATCACGCTTTCCTGTGGGAATAGTGGGCAGGCTATTCACGAAGGGTGAAGCGGGTTGTACAAATGTTTGTTCGTTCCATGCCATAAGTCTGAAATTAGGGTTAGGGATAAATAGCTTGTTTGACAGTCGGCTGTTGATGGCCTTCACGGTTGTGCTTTCAAAGGCGTTGAGCGTATTGGCCTGCTTTCTGAATCCAGCTATAACATCAGTATTACTGCCAAACACGCCCTTGCTGATACCGGCTTGCATAGCCTTGGCCTTCTGCTCTTGGGGAGTTGCTGTTTTCTGCTTACCACTCAGATAAGCAAAAGCCAAGTCACTTCCCACAAAAGTGGCGAAGCTTTTCCATGTGCCTACACCTCCCAAAGACACGGCATCGATGACAGCACCAGTAGCTTTACCAGCAACCTTTTCCGTGCCACTTGGACGGTAAGCTCGCTCTCCACGAGCTTCAATCTCGCTTGCAAGGGGTGACTTGAGCATTTGCTGTGGCAATCCCCAAATGGTGCTTTGGGCAGTTTTGCGCAAGATGTATTCAGCCGATGATTTAGGCATTCCATCTTTCACAAGCTTATTGACCATCAGGTCTTCCATGCGTTGTCCGACATAGGCATAAGCCATATCGCCGCCGAGCTGTTTGGAAAGGGCATCGTACTTGGGTCTGCCTATCTGTTTAACCACCGCTTCACGCCATTCTTCTGCCATGACGGCAAGGTCTTTCTGAATGGAGGGAGTCTGCTGGATTTTGGTGTTGCACATCCGCAGATAATCTTCCACGGTCTTGCTGTTCCACTCGCCAGTCAGTTGCACATGAGTCAAGGCATCAAAAGGTGATGCCACCATTCCTGTATTGGCAGCGGCAAGGATTCCTGCAGGACTGCGTTGGTAGTCGGCAAGTTCCTTCACTTGCTTGCGGTTTAGCTCATCCTTCACCTGCTTCATGACCGGGGCCAACTCCTCTGTGAAGTAGTGCTGCAAGCAATATTCTATGGCAGCGAATTGCTGCGGGTTCTTGATTTGACTCATCTGTTATACGTTTATCTGATTAAGCAACTGCTCTCTTGTTTGCTCAATGGCATGGTGATATACTTCCATCTGTTTGGGGAAGTATTCTTCCAACCATTGGTCTTTCTCGATTTGGTTCTGGAGGAAGAGAATGGCCAGTTGGCGAGTTATCTCCACCGACGATTCTCCTTCCTCTCGATTATTGAACCATGCTTTTGTCCACCAGCGTAGGCCTGAGCGGTCTGGATAGACGGTGACCAATCTGGGAATGTCGAAACTTTGCACATCGATGTCCTGTTCAGCCAAAGGGTCTATCACGCTACTGCTACTCAAGGCTTGCTCGTGGACTTTTTTTTTAGAATTTCATCCAAGGTGGAGAGATACACGTTGTGCCGCAGAGCAAGGTAATTCAAGAAGTCTGCTATCAGCAGGTTCTGTACCTTGCAGGCTATGGGCATCGCTCTGTTGCCAATGCCCAAGGGATTGGCAATGGAGGGCATATCCTCGAAGAAATAATGCTTGGAAGCTGATTGGCTGAAAAGGTTGCGAAGGGAACTCTCGGTACGTTCAGGCACTACGTAGATACCGTGATAGAGGTCTTGCATGTAGGACGGCAGGAAGCGAAGCATCAGCTCTTCAATTTCCTTCTGATCCTTGTCGTAGTCGGTAGCCATGCCCATTTCATAGGTTTCAAACTCGGACATACCGATTCGACCACTCTGTTCAACAGCTTTGAGATTGCCATAGAGCATAGTAAGGAACTCTAAGGGGTTCAGTTCTTCGCCATCGTACTTCACCTCAAAATGAAGCAGGTCACCGCTAAGTGCTACTACGGTGCCAGCCTTTACTTGTTGGCCGAAGTTTACATAGACATTGGCCAAGTGGGAATAGGTCACTTCGTACTTGCCGTAGCGTATCACTTGATAGATGCCGTGCGTTTGGTCATTGCCAATGCCAGCTACCGTTCCTGATGCCAAAGCAGCCAACAGGTAGTGGTTGGCACTGAAGTCCACACCGTGATGAAAGAAAGCTTCTCCCGTCACTGGGTGTTTCTGCTGGCCATAGCCTAAAGTCACTTCTACATTCTTGCCGCGTTCTTCAAAGGGCATACAATAGCCGCTGGACGAACGCAGAATCATTTCTTCTGTATATTTCATTTGTTTCTTGTTTGATTATCGTTTCATACCTCCCGAAGGACGTTGCTCCTCGGGCTGTTCGTTCATTCTTTGTTGCGCTTGGCCACCATTTCCTCCCAACATGTTTTGCATGTTGGAGTTATTGCCAATCAGCATCATGCCCAACATCGCACCTGCAATCTTCCCCAGCCACCCGAAGCGGCCAAAGGTGAGAAAGGCAGCTGCTACTAAGCCGGCAATGCTCAGTCCTGACACATTACCCTTGGCGAGGTTGCCAAAGAAGTTGCCAAACATATCTACGCCGTTACCGCCGAAGATGCCACGAAAGAAGTTGGTCATACCGCTCCATTTGCTGTTGACATCGCTCATGGCTCCGTTGACGGCATCAACGGCTTCACCAGCTTTGTTCTTCAACTCTTTTACGTCGTTGGCTGCCTCTGAAATGGTGTCAACGGCCTTTTCTCCAACCACGGCATCGCCTACAATTTCGACAACGCTTTTATCGGTGGTGAGTTTCTCCCATGCCACATAACCCGTGACACCACCTACGGCAGCTGTCTTCATAGCGCTACCTGCTCCTTTCAAAGTTTGAGCGGGATGAATCACTGTGTTGCCTAATGAGCGCCCACCAGCTTTGGCGAAGCCCCAAGTGCCTTTTGCGGCACCTCCAGCCATCTTTGCTATATTGCTCCAGATACTCATATTGTTACTTTTATTGGTTTATCATTATCGCTTGCCACTGCGCTTCCATCGCGCCATGCAGTCTTTCACTATTTGTTCTTTGTTCGCCCTGTCTTTGTTACTACCACCGTCAATTTCTGCCCAGATGTCGCCCATCGAGGTGTACTTCACGGCAATAGTGAGCCTTTGTAGCTTCTTGTTCATGACTTTGAGCTTGGGGCGAATATCGAACACGATTTCTACACGTTCCTTTTCGGTCATCTTGTTACCTGTCAGGCAAACGTGGCGTATATCGTTGACTATCTCGACGCTATTTAATATCAGCTCTCGATAGATTTTGTTCCGTTTCGTGGAAAGGGCCACTGCTAGTGCATTGCTGGGATGGGCTTCCAGTTGTTTTGTGAAGCCACCCATGTTATCAATCAAGCTTCTTTCTACACCGGAAGTAAATCAGATGATTACACAGAAATTGAACAGGCAGTTGGAAAGGATTAAGAGAGAATGGTTGAATTTGAACAATTAAGCTTTTTAGACGATGAAAAACCTTTATTCAAAATTAAAAATCCCATTATGTTGATTGAACTTTTTGCAGGAGTTGGAAGTCAAGCAATGGCACTTAGAGATTTAGGAGCAGATTTTGAACATTACAGAGTGGTTGAACTCGATAAGTATGCTATTAAAAGTTATAACTCAATTCATGGAACAGAATTTCCAAAAATGGACATTACCCAAATTCATGGTTCAGATTTAGGAATTGAAGATGTAGAAAAGTTTACATATTTGATGACATATTCATTTCCATGCCAAGATTTATCAGTTGCCGGGAAACAAAAAGGAATGGCAAAAGACAGTGGTACAAGGTCTGGATTGTTGTGGGAAGTGGAACGATTGTTGAATGAAGTTGAGAATTTGCCACAAGTGCTGCTTATGGAAAATGTGCCACAGGTTCACGGAAAGAAAAATATAGAAGATTTTCAAAACTGGATATCATTTCTTGAAAGTAAAGGCTATTCGAATTATTGGCAAGACCTAAACGCAAAGAATTATGGAGTTGCACAAAATAGAAATCGTTGCTTTATGGTTAGCATTTTGGGAGATTGGAAGTTTACATTTCCAGAACCAATAGAACTAAAAAGAGTAATGAAAGACTATTTAGAAGATGTAGTAGATGAGAAGTATTACATAAACAATGAGAAAGCGCAAAAGCTGATACAAAAACTTATTGACAATGGAACACTTCAAAATACAATTCCTACAGACGGACAGACGGACAGACGGACAGACGGACAGACGGACAGACGGACAGTTGACGGAACTGTCAATAAGCCAAAGGCAAGAGCAATTGGAAATTGTATCAAAGCAAGGTATGATGCCGGTATCAGCAATTTGCGGTCAGACGGAAACTGTGTTGTTGAAAGCAATAGACTTGTCACTTAACAACCCAAAAGAAAAAGATATTTCTAATTGTATTTTGTCTCATGTTTCAAAAGACGGAAATTCAATAGGGAAATATGCATCATTAAACAACGGAGTGATTGAATGCAAGATGTAAAGGTTATAGGTTCATTTGAAAGCAAGTTTGAGAGTACGAACCGAATTTATGACGAGGGGTGGTGTAGTCCAACATTGAGTACAATGCAAGGCGGAAATAAAGAACCGAAAATTTTACAAGCTAGTTCGATACGAATGGTGCGAACGGAAGAGGGCAAAGCATTGAGAAAACAATATGAAAACCACGAATTGCAACACGGATTTAATGAATATCGAGAGCCGGAGTTAAGGAAAGACGGAGTGACTAATACATTAAGTACGGTTCCAAAAGATAATTATGTTTGCGTTGCTATGCGTGGCAGAAATCCGGAGAATCCATCAGACAGAACGTCAGGAGTACATACAGAGCAATGCTTGGAAATAAATCAAAACGGAACGAGTAATACGCTCACAAGCGTTCAGAAAGACAATCTAGTGATGCAAACCAATAATTGCATTGATATACAATACAGAATACGAAAACTAACTCCGAGAGAATGTTGGAGATTAATGGATTTCAAAGATTATGATTTTGAAAAAGCACAAGAAGTAAATTCAAATACACAGTTGTATAAACAAGCAGGGAATTCGATTGTGAAGAATGTGCTTGTTGCAATATTTGGACAAATGATTGATGGAAAGGAAAATGTTTACAAGGAGGTGGTCTAATGCTTATGAAATGTATAAATTCTGGTAGTAGTGGTAATGGATATGCACTCATTTCAGATGATGAAGTTCTACTAATAGAATGTGGAGTTCCGTCGAAAGAAATGTTGCGTGCGATTGATTATCAGACAAGTAAAGTTGCCGGATGCCTTATCTCTCATGAGCATGGTTAAGGAGACCATGCAAAGTATATCAAGCAGTACATGAAATACGGTATCAAGTGTTACACCTCTGATGAGGTACAGGAACGTATTGAAACAATCTATGGAGAAAAAACGATAGGAATGAATCGTATGCACGTTGCAAAAATCGGTTCATTCCAAGTGATACCGTTCCAGTCACCACATAACGGTACAGAATGTGACGGTTTCTTGATTAAACATGAAAAAATAGGTTGCTTGCTATTTATTACAGACGCAGAATATTGCAAATATGATTTCTCAAAAATGGGTATCAACCATGCAATGATCGAGTGCAATTATTCCGAGGATTACTTAGATGTGGAAGAAAATCAAGGTAAAACAAATCATGTACTGCAAGGACACATGGAATTACAAACTTGTAAAAGGCTCATACAGACGATTAACAGTCCAATGCTAAGAAGTGTAGGCTTACTGCATTTAAGTTCACAGAATGGAAATCCTGAACGATTCAGAGAGGAAATAGAAGAATTGGTCGATTGTGATGTGGATGTATGGGTAGCAGAAAAAGGGATAGAAAGGGAATTACGGATAGAGCCGTTTTAAAGGAGAATGAGTAAACAATGTATAAAGAAGTTACAGTAAAAAAATATTTCTGCGGAAGGTGTGGAAAAGAAGTCAAACCACCAAAAACAGGAGCAATTGCACTAAATCGACTTATATTAGATCATAGCGGACAGGCAAAACCACTTTACCTTAATGGTACTGGTAACGGCGTTTATCTTTGCAGTAAGTGTATGAAAGAACTTGAACTATTTATAAAAAACAAATATCCAACTAAACAATCAGAAAAAGAAAAAATGCTTTCTGATAAATTGGAAGAAATTTCAGATATTCTTACATGTGATTTTTCTACATTACATGAGCATGTATCGGCTATACAAGAATATACAGGAGCGATTATTTCTAATATAAATGGTTCTCCATTTAATATAAAAGAAGATGGTTTAAACTATTTTTCCGCAGAATCAAAAAGTGCGAAATTGTTAAGAGAGTTACGGGAAATTAAGAAAGGCGAATAATCATGAAAGAAACATTAAAAGTCAAAGATATTCTTTCGCATTGCGAAGAATCTGCGAAAAAGTGCAGAATTTTAGCAGATAAGGCAATCGAGAATGTCGGTCATGGAGAAAGTGAAGAATCAGCGATTGGGGCGTGTGCGTTCTTCATGCAGGAGCAGAGAATGTATCGGCAGATTATACCGGACATTATAAAAGAGCTTGCAGAAAGTGATGATAAGGAATGAACAGCATTGTAATTGTCGGTCGGGCGGTCAGAGACGCAGAAGTGAGATATTCCACAGGCGAAAAGTCAACAGCATTTGGAAATTACACACTTGCAGTTGATAGACCGTACAAAAAAGACGGAGAGAAAGAAACAGATTTTATCATGTGCAAGGTAGTTGGGAAAACTGCTGAATTTGCAGAAAAGTATATCACAAAAGGTGTGAAGATGATCGTTCGTGGTCGCATGCAGATTGATAACTACACAGACAGGTACGGAAACAAAAGACAATCAGCGTATGTTTTCGTTGAGCAACAGGAATTTGCAGAAAGCAAAAATGCGAATCAGCAGAATAACAATGTGCAGGCTGGTCCGTCACCTTTTGGTAATATGCCTACCGATTCGGAGGGGTTCATGAACATTCCTGATGGAATAGACGAAGAATTACCATTTAATTAAAAGAAGGCGGTGACAAAGATTGAGTTATCAAAACTTTAGACAGATAAAAGCTATTGAGCAGAAGAATAAACAGCGGTTGCTTGAGGTTAATTCAAAATTAGACGATGAAAGCGGAATTTACTTTCTGGCAAGAGAAGATGAACAAGGTTTCCGATACGCTTATGTCGGACAGGCAGTACATATTTTAACGAGATTAGCACAACACCTATCTGGATATGAACAGCATATTGACCGTTCTCTAAAAAAGCATGGGTTGTACTCAGAAGATAATACATATGGGTGGAAAGTTGGATGTATGCACTTTTCAAAAGATAAACTCGATGAAGCTGAGAAGTATTTTATAAAAGCGTATGCAGATAAAGGTTACCAGTTACGAAACAAAACTTCTGGCAGCCAAGGCGAGGGAAAGTCGCAGATTGCAGATTACCGACCGCAGAAAGGCTATCATGACGGTTTGAAACAAGGTAGATTGAATTTGGCAAGGGAATTATCATCTATCGCAGAAAAGCACCTTAAAATCGAAATTAGAGATGACAAGAAGAACAATAAGATTTCACAGAGACAGTTTGAGAAGTTTAAGGAACTGTTAGGAACCGAAAATTATATGGGAGGAAATTAAATGTGTAACATGAACAAAATTTTAGAAAAAGCAAAAGAATTAGTAGCAATGTTGGAGGAAAAGGAAATATCGGATAAAGTTGAACTTTCCACAGTTTCTCCGGGCTGTGTGATTGACCTTGGGGAAGATGAATTTGTGGTGTTAGACCATGATGATGGCGGAACATTGATTATTTCAAAGGGTTTCATGGAAGAAAATGTGAAATTTGGTGATAACACTGATTTCAATGGTTCTAATGTGCAGCGTGTGTTGTATGAAGATATTCTTCCGAAGATTGAAGCAACTGTTGGAAAAGACAATGTTCTTTCACAGACTGTGAAATTAACAACAGTTGATAATCAGAATATTTATGAAGATGTGACTGGAAGAATCCGGTTACTGACATTTGATGAAGTTAGAAAATACAATCCGTTGATCGTGAATAAAGATTTGGATGATTATTGGTGGACAATGACTCCGTGGACAAGCAATGATAGATGGAAATATCCAATCGCCGTTGTTTCGCCGGTTGGCGGCATCGACGACAGGAACTGCAATCACGGCTACGGTGTTCGCCCAGTTTTGTATCTTAAATCTAATATCTTTGTATCTTTGGGAGGAAAATTCGATGAGAAATAAACTTGAGCAAAAATTAAATGAACTGGAACGGAAGTTAGACGACGGTTTAAATGAATTAAAAAAGTTAAAAGCAAAATTAGAAGCGGAAAAGCTCGCAGGATTAAAAATCGGAGATACCTTTGAATTAATTGGGAAGAAATGGAAGATTCTGGATTCGAATGAAAATGACATGCTATGCATTTGTATGGAATCTCTAGGAGGTAAAACATTTGATTCAGAATGCAACAAATGGACATCAAGTAATTTAAGAAATTATCTCAATACAGAAATATATAAAAAAATCTGTGAAGAAATTGGTGAAGAGAATGTGATTGAGTTTGAACGCAATCTGTTGTCTCTTGATGGTCAAACAGAGTACGGAGCTTGCAAAGATTTTGTTTCATTGATTTCGATTGATGAATACAGAACGTATCGAAGTCTGATTCCAAATTTTGATGAATGGTGGTGGATGCTTTCACCGTATAGCACAAAATGTAACGAGGATTCAAGTTATGTTTCCATTGTTTCGCCGGTTGGCGGCATCGGCTTCGGGATCTACTATAACGGCAGCGGTGTTCGCCCAGTTTGTATCTTTTCATCTACGCTCTTTGAATCAGAGGATGAGTAAATGGCAGAAACAGAGTTGCAGGTAATTTTAAAAGCAATGGAACTTTCCGAGCATACATTGAGACTGACATCGAACTGTAACCGTTATCCAAAAAAATATCGGTTTTCACTTGTAGATAAAATGCAAAATAAATGTCTTTGTATCTACGAATCGTTGATGGAAGCAAACCGGACTGACATAAGAGAATATAAACGTGAACGTCTGGAATTGCAGACCAAAGCGATTACATATTGCGATGAGATGTTGTTTTATATCGAATTATCTATGAAACTAAACATCATCAATACAAAAAGCATGGAATATTGGTCGAAAATGGTAAAAGATATTAAACACATGACGATCGCTTGGAGGAAGAAAGATAGAGGAAGATAGTAAAATCATAGGTTATATATCGTTAAACCGTTGTTTCGCCGGTTGGCGACATCAACAACAGGAACTACAATAACAGCAACGGTGTTCGCCCATTCTGTATTACAGACAGTCGGAGTAGGCAGCAAGCTGAAACCAGAGAAAGAGATACAAAAAGATGTATGACCTTCCCCAAATGGGTAAATACAAAGGAGTTTATGAAATGGACAAGGACATTATTACGAATTTTGAAAATCTGTACCGCGCTTATAAAAAAGCGAAACTTGGTAAAAGTCATAATGGAAGTTGTGCAAGATTTCAAAATATGAGTCTTGAGGGAATTCATCTGCTGAAAGAACAATTAGAAAACCAGACGTATCAGATTGGAAAGTACAGTCAGTTTAAGATTTATGAGCCAAAAGAGCGAGTGATAATGTCCTGCTCATTCAAAGATAAGGTTGTTCAGCATTGTTTGTGTGATAATATCTTGCATCCACGATTGCAAAATGTGTTCATTGAAACTAATTCTGCCGGGCAAGTTGGTAAAGGTACGTTATTCGGTATGGATAAGTTGAAAGAACAAATGCTGGCATTCTATAGAGAACATAGAATAGATGGTTGGATTTTGAAATGCGACATTGCAAAATTCTTTTACAGTATCAACCATGAGGTCTTGAAAGATATTGTGGATTACTATTTTCCGAATAGTTATACAACATGGTTGAACCACTTGTTTATTGATAGCACGAACGGTTTTGGACTTCCACTAGGAAATCAAGTTGCACAAGTATATGCCTTAATGATGTTGGACTGCATTGATCATATGATAACTGGAGAGCTTGGAATCAGATATTACGGTCGATATATGGATGATTTCTATTTGATACACTACGATAAATCATATTTGAAATACTGCCTTCTTTATATAGAAGAAATGGTTTCAAGTTTAGGATTATCACTGAATGGGAAAACACAAATTTGTCCGTTCAAAATGGTATTCGGTATCTTGGGTTTCATCATTATATGACGAAAGATGGAAAATATATTCGACGGTTGAATTCCGAAAATAAACGTAGAGCGAAGAAGAAAGTCAGAAATATGTTGCGATTGTTAAAAGCAAGGAAAATAAGTGAGAAAGAATTTCAAAATAAGTACGGTTCGTGGAAGAATCATGCCTCACATGGAAATACAGTGAAGCTGGTACATTCAATGGATTTGCACATAAAATCAGAGATTGAGAAAGGATAGGTTATATAAAACGGTAATTTTATGATAACGGAGTACCTCTGAAATGAGCGGCTGGATAAAAATACATAGAGACATTTTGTATCACGAAATATGGAGTGATAAGCCATTTTCAAAAGGGCAGGCGTGGATAGACCTTATTCTACTGGCGAATCATTCAGACAATAAATGCATGGTCGGGAATAAGGTGGAAGAAGTTAAACGTGGTAGTTTTATCACATCAGAATTGAAATTGATGGACAGATGGGGATGGGGCAGAAAAAAGGTTCAGTTGTTCTTGAAGTTTCTGGAAAGTGAATCCATGATTGTCCGAAGTGCGAACAACAAAAGAACAGCAATAACCATTGTGAATTATGATGTTTATCAATATCAGGGAACATCAAAAGAACAACAAAAGAACAACAAAGGAACATCAAAAGCACACAAACAAGAAAGAAAGAATGAAAAGAATGTAAGAAATTATAATAATTTCGAGCGTAGGAAGTACGACATGGATTCACTAGAAAGTAAGTTGATGGAGGTGAATATGAATGGCAAAATCAATAAAGCATAGTTTCAATGGAAGTCCAAGGAAACAGTCGATAGGATACAAGACTGGTAATATGGCAGCTTTTATGTATGCCGGTTCAAAACGAAAGAGAAAGAAAAGGGTGAAAGGAAAATGAAAAACGTGATTAGGAGTATCCGGAAAGGTTCTGCGCAGTGGAACGAGGAAGACCGGCTTAAGATAGCAACGTTGTTATTAAAGGCTGGATACTCTGTCAGAATTGGCAGACAGCAGATTCCTGATTCTGGCAATAAAAAGCAGATGGAGTATACAGTGGAATACTGGGAGGAAGAGTGAATGAGTTGGGCGAACAAAGCACATAAGCGGATAGAAAAACAGAAAGAAGATGAAAAGTTCAATCAAGATGTGAGAAATGCAATGGATTTATTTTTTTCTCATAACGGCAGATTATCTTCACAGGCATGAGTGATATTCAAAAAAGAGACTTATTAGGTTCATCGATTTTGCAGTTCAACAACTGCATTACGCGGAAGAAGATAGTAACTACTTTCTCTTGATGAATGAAGCGTTATGTGACGAAACCGGGATAAATGTTTTAAAGGGATTTGTGAGAAAGAAAAAGAAATATAAGAAGTGACAACAGGAATTTTGATACTGGCAGCGTTTCTGATCGGAGCAATGGTCGGGTACTGCTGCGGAAAGGATGAATAATATGGAAAAGGAATTTACAAAAGCAGATTTGAAAGATGGGATGGTTGTTGAATATAGTAACGGAAAAAGAAGACTAGTATTAAATAATCATCTTATCGGAAAAGACGGATATTATGAATTAAATCGGTATATGGAAGATATGAAAGACAAAGAGTCTTCTGAAAGAGATATTATGAGAGTATTTAAAATTGCTATTATTACTACTTTAGACAGAATATTTCACATTGAAAATCTCGATCTTATTTGGGAACGCAAAGAACCCAAACGTACGACTGTCGAAGAGATGCGAAAAAAATTAGAAGAATTGACTGGAGAGAAGATTGAGATTGAACCAAGTAGAGAAGAGATGATTGGTGCGTGTTATGAGTTCTGCAATAAAAGAAAATGTTTGAGCACATGTGCTTTGAGAAATAGCGGAACTTGCACTTTTAGAAACTATTCCGATGAACAATTAAAAGAATGCTACGAGAAGGCGATGAAAGATGAACGAAAAGAAAGTTAGAGAAGCGATATATTGCATGAAGTCATTTGCAGACGATACAGTGTGTGAAGAGTGCGATAACTATGATAGATGTGATCATACAATGGTTGCCGATAATGCCAGAACTGCAATCGAAGCACTGGAAAAGCAGTTGCCGAAGAAGCCGATTGAATATGAGGATAAATATTACGCTTGTCCAATTTGTGGAAATGTACTTATGCATAAATATGAAAAATACCCAACGATTCTTGCAGATAGGAAGAACGGATTACCATGTTGTTTGTCTTGTTTGCAGGTGATAGATTGGCCGGAGAGTCAGACAAGATTTAGACAAGAAAGGAATGGATATAAAAATAAAATTAGAGACAAAAGGAATGGAATTAAATATAAAAAAGGTCATGCAGTAGCATTTGATTTTGATGGAGTGATACACAAATATTCTAAAGGTTGGCAAGATGGAAGTATTTATGACGAGTATAACCCTGGAGTCTTAGATTTGATATTGCTTTTGAATACAATGAAGGTACCCGTGTTTATTTTATCAACAAGAGAACCAAAACAGATTAAAGAATGGTGGGATAAGCAAGGGTTTAGTATGAAAGCAGAAATTATTAATTCTGACGAAACATTTTTCAAAGAACTTAGTTTTGTTGGCATAACGAGAACAAAGTTGCCGACACAGATTTATGTGGATGATAGGGCGTATCGATACACAGGACAAACAGTAAAAGAGTTCCTACTTGATTTTACGGAGGTGGAGTGATGAAAATTCCGAAGAAAGTTCAAAGACTTATTGACCGGCGCGAGAAACTTGCAAAGAATTTGATTGACGTATGTAATGAATTAGACACATGGCTTGAAAAGAATGGCGCAGATTTTAATGATTCTGATTTAGTGGACAGCACGGTGACAGGATGCAGGATTTATTGTGAGCCGGAAAATGCAAAAAGTGATGTTGAAGATTATATAAAAAATAGAATGTGAATTATACTTAGGAGATGAACTATATGGAAATATTAGAGAAGATTTTGGAAGAGGTAACGCAATATACAAAAGATGTATACGAATGCGATCTTGACGATATCGTTGAGTATCAAAGAAGAAACAAAGAGGATAAATGTACATATATTGTACAAGGAATTGAAGAAGCAACAGAGTTTATCCGTTCACACATGGATGAAACTATTTCTGAAATGGAAAAAGTTGAAAAAGAGAAAGTAACAAGCGCAGAGATAATAACCAGACAAATTGATGGAAAACCATATTATCATATTAAGTTTAAAAAAGTCGGTGAAGATGAATACACCATAGGGTATAGTTCTTTCAAATTGGATTATGTTGTTAAATGGCTTAATGATTACTTTGAGTTTTACGGAGAAGCAAAGGTATCTTGTGATGATAACGGTTGGATTCCGGTACAAGGGCGGTTACCGGAAGATAATCATAAAGGAATCTATGATATGCAACTGGTTACTCTTGAAGATGGAGAAGTATGTATGGGAGTGTATAATAATCGCGAAAAAGAATGGTGGACTAGAAAACAAGAGGGAGAAAGATGGTATACAAATAAGCATAATGTTATTGCATGGCAACCTCTTCCAGAACCATACAAGGAGGAAAAGAAATGCTGAGAAAGGCCAAAACAAACGAAGCACAGCGCCGGAAGCAGGCAGAGAGCATCCGGCAACGCGGAATTGAGCAGATGGCAGAGCATGATCCATCCGCGACGGCAAAGCGTCAGATGAATCACAAGCCATATCAGGCTGCGGTGCTGATCCGGGAGCAAGGAGAGCAGATGCGAAGAGAAACAGCAGAATCTTGGTTAAAACGAAAAAATGTATTAATTTAATAGAAAGGAACTTAAGGCTTATGAGATTAGGAAAGTATTTATCCTCATTGACTAAGCCGGAACTTGAAGAATTAAGAGATTTATTAAATTTATCCGATGATGAATATCCGATTTTTGAAGAATTATCTCACGGTAGAAGCAAAGTATATATTTCCGATCAATGTAAAATATGTGTTTCTACCGTGGATAATCGGATAAGAGCAATTCGGAAGAAATTAGAACGGTTACAGAATGGTGGTGTTACCGGTGGCTGAGTTATCAAAAGCTGAATTATTGAATTATGCGGTAGAAAATGGTATAGTTGATATCAACACCATAACCAAGCAAATTGAGATGAATGAAAGAAAAAAATATCTTGAAATGCACAAATATGAAATTTGGCAAGGGGAAAAAGACAACAAATGGTATACTTACTTGCCGGATGATAAGAAAGGGAGGCGTTTACTAAAGCGGATTTCGTTGGAGTCGCTGCAAGAGTGTATTATTTCCTATTATAAAGAAGAAAAATATAATCCAACGGTATATGATATTTTTAAGGAGTGGATTGACGGTAAATTAGATCGTGACGAAATACAAAAATCTACTTGGGATAGATATTACAGACAATACGATGAAAGCATGAGGGACTTTGGAAAAAGAAGAATAAAATCCATTGAGGAATGTGACATTGAAGATTTTATACTTTCTGCTATCCATGAGAACGAGTTGACTTCAAAAGGGTATAGTAATCTACGGACATTAATTTATGGCACGTTTAAGAGGGCAAAAAAGAGAAAGCTGGTCGGATTTAGCATAACAGAAGTGATTTCAGATATGGAAATATCGAAAAAGAGTTTTAGAAAAAATATAAAACAAGACGAAGAGTTGGTATTTTCAGAAATTGAAAAGGACAAAATCATCAATCATATCAAGGATTCAGATATGGATATTATTTCTCTTGGTATACTTTTGTATTTTAAAACCGGTATGAGACCAGGGGAACTAGTAGCGATAAAACAGTCGGACATCAATGAACGTGTTATACATATATGCAGAACTGAAATTTGCTACAAAAATGAAAATAAAAAGAACGTATATGAGGTTCGTGATTTTCCTAAAACAGAAGCAGGGATACGCGATATAATTCTTCCCACCTCATCAAAATGGATTATTAAAAAAATAAAAATGATAAATCCTTTTGGGGAATATCTATTTGAATTAAACGGGAAAAGAATAAGAACATATAGTTTTACATCAAGATTAAAGTCAATATGCAAAAAGCTAGATATTAGTCCGAAGTCTTTAAATAAAATAAGAAAAACTTATGCCACCACTTTAATAGACAGTGGAGTAGAAGAGTCTTTGATTATATCTCAAATGGGACATACAGATATTGATACAACAAAAAAATATTATTACAAAAACAGAAAAAATCTGGAACAAAAAGAAAAGGCAATAGATATGGTTTCTAATCTATAAAGTAATCAAAAAGTAATCAAAGGTAATCATAATAAAAACTGAAAAACCCTTATTTTTCAATGAATTTTGAGGTTTTGAAAGGGGTTCGATTCCCCTCGGAGTCATTTGGAAAGTCCGTATTTACGGACTTTTTTTATTTTGCCAAATGGATTCCCGCGACTGTTCCGTCTGCGACTGCCGTTGATACTTGACGTACTTGTTTTACTCGGATATCTCCGACTGCATAAACTCCTGCTATGTTTGTTTCCATATTTTCATCAACCGGGATAAATCCGTTATCTAATTCTAATTCTGAATATAACTCTGTATTCGGTGTCGTTCCGGCGTAGACAAAGATACCGCATCCGCAGTCTGCGATCTTTTCGACAGAACCTGTCTTTTCATCGGAAATTTCCAACGCTTCTACCTGTTCTGCTCCATATACGGCGTGAAGTCTTGATCCTAAACGCAGTTTTATGTTTGGAGTTTGTTCTGCTTTGTTTTTAAACTCCTCAATGCAGCCGAGTGTATCTTCAAAATGAATGATCGTAACTTGTTTCGCAAATTTTGATAAATACAGAGCTTCCTTTACAGCTCCGTCCGCGCCTCCTACGACGTAAATGTTTTTGTCTGTATATTTTCTTCCGTCTCTTTGAGCGTTCATTCCCATCCCTTTGCCGGTAAGTTCTGCTTCTCCGGGGATGTTGAGTTTTCTGGGGGTTGTACCGTTTGCCAGAACGATTTTTTTTGCATCATAGGCGCCGTCTTTTGTGAACACTTTTTTAATGCTGCCCTGCAGCTCAACTTGCGTCACTTCTTCGTATATGATATCAATACCTGTATTTTCTGCCTGGATTTTCAGTCTCTTGGCAAAAGAACTTCCGGTTTCTTCTGTCATAATTCCCGCATAATGGGTAACGGTAGATACTTTTCCGATCAATCCTCCCACGGTGTTTTTTTCTGTGATCAACACTTTTTTTCCTCTGCTTGCCGCATAAATTCCCGCGCTGATCCCTGCCGGTCCTGCTCCGATGATCACTACGTCATACATCATAACTTCATCCTCTTTTCTTTCATAAATTGCATTTTAAAGTGTTCCCTTAATTCATACTATACACTTGGATAGTTATTTTGTAAAATTATAATAAACTATATATTCATAAATATTTATTATGATAATAGGCATTATATAAAGAGCGGATTATGGATATTTTCAAAATATAATATGAAGAAAACAGTATTGTAAAATCGTTATGAGAGCGTTATTTGAAATTTCATTCGTGACGTCTGTAATATAAATCGAATTTTGATTGTCTTTTTTTAAGAGATAAGCTATAATGAACGCAGAGCTTAAATTAACATTTTCGGTCAGATGCAGCTTGCTTATGAGATGTATCTGCGCGGAGAAGAGAATTGGAGGAAAACAATATGTTAGTATCAGCAACAGAAATGCTTCAAAAAGCAAAAGCAGGACATTATGCAGTAGGACAGTTCAATATCAACAACCTTGAGTGGACAAAAGCAATTCTTCTTACAGCACAGGAGTGCAACTCTCCGGTAATCCTCGGTGTATCTGAAGGAGCCGGAAAATATATGACAGGATATAAGACAGTTGTAGGCATGGTAAACGGAATGCTGGAAGAACTCGGAATCACAGTTCCGGTTGCTCTGCATCTTGATCACGGCAGCTACGAAGGATGTATGAAGTGTATCGAAGCAGGATTCTCATCTATCATGTTCGATGGATCACATTATCCGATCGAGGAGAACGTAGAGAAGACAAAAGAGCTCGTTAAGATCGCTCATGAGAAGAACATGTCCATCGAGGCAGAAGTCGGTTCTATCGGCGGAGAGGAAGACGGAGTAATCGGAAAAGGCGAGTGTGCCGATCCGCAGGAGTGTAAGATGGTTTCCGATCTCGGAATCGATTTCCTTGCAGCAGGTATCGGAAATATCCACGGAAAATATCCGGAGAACTGGGAAGGATTAAGTTTTGAGACTCTGGATGCGATCCAGCAGCTTACAGGCGATATGCCGCTCGTTCTTCACGGAGGCACAGGTATTCCGGAAGATATGATCAAAAAGGCAATCAGCCTCGGCGTTGCTAAGATTAATGTAAATACAGAGTGTCAGCTTGCGTTTGCGGCAGCTACACGCGAGTATGTTGAAGCAGGAAAAGACCTTGAAGGAAAAGGATTTGACCCGCGTAAACTTCTTAAACCGGGTACAGACGCAATCATGGCTACTGTAAAAGAGAAAATGGAATTATTCGGTTCTATCGGACAAGCTTAAGCAGCGGCGCAGCATATCTGACGTCTGCTTTCGGCGGCTGAATTTTTCAAAAAAATACTTGCCTTTTTTAGTTGGCGGAGTTATACTGACTGACAGAGACATGAACAGGGGCGTTCCAGCATAGCATGGAGTGCCCTTTTTGTAATAGCAACGAGCTAAAGCACGGGAGTGCCAGAGATCTTGGCGGCTGCTTACGATCCCGGAATGTTCTCTTCGGTGCTTCCGGTGATTTATGGTATGCCATAATCTTTTTTGTATTATATTGTAAAAGCAGTAATACATAGAGTAGTCTGATACAAAAAAGCGTTCATGCAGTCTTGTTAAAAGGTAGGAAGGAAAGGTGAATTATGAGTACAGAAGCAATCAATGTAGCTGAAATTTTTGGACAGAATGTTTTTGACGATACAGTGATGCAAGAGCGTCTGCCGAAAAAGATTTACAAAAATCTGAAGCACACGATCGAAGAGGGCAGGGAACTTGATCTGGAGACGGCCGATGTCATAGCTCATGAGATGAAAGAGTGGGCGATTGAAAAAGGCGCGACGCATTACACACACTGGTTCCTGCCTTTAACAGGCGTTACGGCAGAAAAGCATGATTCATTTATATCGGCTCCCCAGCCAAGTGGAAAAGTTCTTATGAGTTTTTCGGGAAAAGAATTGATCAAAGGAGAACCGGATGCTTCCTCGTTTCCGTCAGGAGGATTAAGAGCTACGTTTGAGGCAAGAGGGTATACAGTGTGGGATTGTACTTCTCCGGCATTTATAAGAGAAGACGCGGCAGGCGCGATCCTGTGCATCCCTACTGCATTTTGTTCTTATACCGGAGAGGCGCTTGATCAGAAAACACCGCTTCTTCGTTCGATGGAAGCGCTCGATACGCAGGCAATGCGTCTGCTTCGCTTATTCGGAAATACAACTTCAAAGAAAGTGACGCCGTCTGTCGGTGCGGAACAGGAATATTTCCTTGTAGATTCAGAAAAGTTTCTTCAGAGAAAAGACCTGATCTATACAGGAAGGACGCTGTTTGGCGCGATGCCTCCGAAAGGTCAGGAGATGGACGATCACTATTTCGGAACGATCAGACAGAGAATCGCATCGTTTATGAAAGATGTAAACGAAGAACTTTGGAAGGTAGGCGTTACGGCGAAAACTCAGCATAACGAGGCTGCGCCGGCTCAGCATGAGCTTGCTCCGATCTATGCAAAAGCGAATATTGCGGTAGACCATAATCAGATCGTGATGCAGACTTTGAAACGGGTGGCAAGCAGGCACGGAATGAAATGTCTGCTCCATGAGAAACCGTTTGCAGGGGTGAATGGATCGGGAAAACATAATAACTGGTCGCTGATAACAGACGATGGCATCAATATGCTCGAACCGGGAAAGACACCGCATGAGAATATTCAGTTCCTTCTTGTTCTGACATGTGTTTTGAAAGCGGTCAACAGACACGCGGAACTTCTCAGAGAATCTGCGGCTGATCCGGGAAATGATCACCGGCTTGGGGCAAATGAAGCGCCTCCGGCAATTATTTCCGTTTTCCTTGGAGAGCAGCTCGAGGATGTGATCGATCAGCTTGTAAGTACAGGGGAGGCGACACATAGTTTGAAAGGCGGAAAGCTGGAGACGAGTGTGCGTACTCTTCCTGATCTGATGAAAGATGCGACAGACCGGAACAGAACTTCTCCGTTTGCATTTACGGGAAATAAATTTGAATTCCGTATGGTAGGTTCGAGAGACTCGATCGCATCTGCCAATATTGTGCTCAATACGATCGTGGCGGAAGCGTTTTCGGAAGCATGTGATGTTATGGAACAGGCGGATGACGTTCAAAAAGCGATCCATGACCTGATCAAGGAATATGCGATCGAGAACCAGAAGATCATTTTTAACGGAGACGGATATTCACAGGCATGGGTAGAAGAAGCGCAAAGAAGAGGACTTCCAAACATTAAGTCTATGGTTGAGTCGATCCCGGCGCTTGTATCTGATAAGTCGGTAGAACTTTTTGAGAAATTCGGAGTATTTACACGCACAGAGCTTGAATCCCGCGCGGAAATTCGCTATGAAAATTATTCAAAGGCGCTCAATATCGAGGCTCGTACGATGATCGATATGGGAAGAAAACAGTTTATTCCGGCGATCATTAAATATACAAAGACGCTGGCGGATACGGTTAATTCGGTAAAAGCCGCAGGTGTGGATGCCAGTGTTCAGCTTGCGACGCTTGATGAGATTACCGTGCTGCTCAAAGAAGCAAGCCGCGCTCAGGCACAGCTTGAGAAAGTGACGGAGACGGCTTCTTCCATGGACGACGGTCCTGATAAAGCGGCTTATTATTATGAGACAGTGTGCCCTGCAATGGAGGATCTGCGTGCGCCGATCGACAAGCTGGAGATGATCGTTGATAAAGAGGCATGGCCGATGCCGTCTTATGGAGATCTGATATTTGAAGTATAATTAGAAACAATGTTCTTGCGAACGATGTTTCGATAAAGTGGAAACAGAGACTTTTTGAGATATGATTCCGAAAGCCTCTGTTTCTTTTTATAATTGACATCTGAAAAATCTCGGGGCATACTTATTGCAGAAAGAAGAGCTGGAGACTGTATTATTACCGGAATGCGGCAAAAACACACATTGTCCGAAATGAAAACAGGAGGTTGTACTATGATAGGAGGACACTTATTACACGGTGGAGACTATAATCCGGAACAATGGATCGAATATCCGGAGATATTGGAAGAAGATTTAAAGTTGATGAATAAGGCAAATGTAAACTGTGTGACGCTCGGAGTGTTTTCTTGGGCGGAGTTAGAGCCTAAGGAGGACGTTTATACGTTTGAATGGCTGGAGGAAATTATAGATAAACTCCGAGAGAGGAAGATACAGGTAGTTTTGGCGACTCCGTCGGGAGGAATGCCGCACTGGCTTACACAAAAGTATCCCGAGACGCTTCAGGTGCAGGCGGACGGTACGGTAAACCTGCCGGGGAAGCGCCATAACTTCTGCTATTCCTCTCCGGTCATGAGGCGGAAGGTAAAGCAGATAGACCGGGCTCTTGCGCAGCGATTCGGAAAGAAAGAAAATGTGATCCTCTGGCATATTTCCAATGAGTTCGGAGGAAACTTCAAAGATTCCACATGTCATTGTGAAAAATGTCAGAAAAAGTTTCGGGAATGGCTGAAAAACAAGTACGGAACACTGGATAAGCTTAATGCGTCGTGGTGGACGGGATTTTGGAGTCACAAATATACAGATTGGGATCAGATCCACAGCCCTTCTCCGCAGGGCGAATGTCTGACGACAGCGTTGACTTTAGATTGGAAGAGATTTTCTTCCGAGCAGATTACAGATTTTTGCAAAATGGAAGCCGATGCATTGAGAGAATTTTCCGATCTTCCGACAACGACGAATATGATGGGATTTTTCAAAGGAGTTGATTACAATACTCTGAAAAATGCAGTTGATATCATATCATGGGATAATTATCCGTTTTGGCATGAGAGAAAAGATGAAGTGCCGGAGGCGGTATATACATCTGCGGGTAATGCTCTTATGAGAAGTCTGAAAAGAGAGCCGTTTCTTTTAATGGAAAGCACGCCCTCTTCTGTGAGCTGGCGTTCTCACAATCCGCTGAAAAGACCGGGGATGCACATGCTTTCTTCTATGCAGGCAGTTGCGCACGGAGCAGATTCGGTTCAGTATTTTCAGTGGAGAAAGAGCAGGGGCGGCTATGAGAAATTTCACGGAGCAGTCGTAGATCATAAGAACGGTTCTGATACGAGAACATTTCGAGAAGTGACGGAAGTAGGAAAGCGGCTGGAGCACTTAAGCGGCGGGATCAAAACTTTTTTAAACAGGGCGAAAGCGGCCATTGTTTTTGACTGGGAAAACTGGTGGGCTGTAGAAGACACGAGCGGACCGCGTCAGGATCTTGATTATGTGAAATGTGTGACGGATCACTACCGTGCGTTTTGGGAGTGTGGCTTGGACGTTGATTTTGTAAGTATGGACGATGATTTTTCGGGATATCGGCTTCTGGCGGCGCCACTTAATTATATGTATAAAAAGGGATATTCCGAAAAGGTCAGAGCGTTCGTGGAAGCGGGCGGAACTTATGTGACAACGTATTTCAGCGGGATTGTAAATGAAACCGATCTTTGTTTTATAGGACGGCATCCGTTGGAAGATGTACTCGGGGTGGTTTCTGAAGAAATGGACGCGCCGTCAAAGGAGTTTGAGAATTGTTTTGATTATAACGGAAAAGAATATCCGGCGTATACGATGTGTGATATCGTTCATGCAAAAGCTAAGACGGAAATTTACTCTGTTTATAAAAAAGACTTTTATAAAGGATGTCCGGTAGTAACTGAAAATGCATATGGAAGCGGAAGGGCGTATTATCTTTCGGCAGAATCGGATCAGAGGTTTCTAAGTGCATTTTATAAAGATGTGTTTATAAAGGCGGGATTGTTGAAAGAAGCATCATCTGCCGACCGCATATTAAAACGACTTCCCCATGGCGTGACGGCTGCAAAAAGAGAGGATGAGACAGGAAGAAAAGGTCTTGTTTTTGTGATGAATTTTAATGACAGGCAGGTTCGTTTGGAAGGCATTGGAAAGCAGATTGATGCAGAAAGTGGAGAAGTATATGAAAATGTGTTGGAAATGGCCCCGTTTTCATGTACGATTTTAAAGTTGAAGTAAAGCGTCAGTATGAATATTGTCAGGCAGTGAAATCAGAACATTAAGATAACGGCAGACAGAGTAAAAGAACGTAAAACGTAAGCCGATGCGCGGCGCGGGAAAATAGTGGAAGAAAGGAATCGAGAAAATGCAGTCAGCAGCAGATTTGAGAAGTTTATTGAACAGGATCGATCATCGTGGATATCCTGCTTATAAAGATACGAAAGGAACATATCGGTTTCCGGGATATGTGTTGTCTATAGATCATGTACAGGGAGATCCGTTTGCGTCTCCGTCAAAGGTGAGCATACATGTAGAAGGAAAGGCAGCGGCATTTCCGAGTGATCTTTACTGTGGGAAAGATCAGCGGATCGCGCTTCAGGATGAATTGACGCGTCAGTTTGCAAAAAAGGCGGATCAGTTTGCTTTTCAGGCAAAAGGTTCGGGAAAAAGTGGGATGATCGCTGTAAGCCGCTGCGGGCAGGAAGTTTTGGAACGTACGGCCTGCAGACTTGATCCGAACAGTGGAGATATCATTTTGCGGATGGAAATCGGTTTTCCCGCAAACGGAAGAACGATCAATGCGCGGGAGCTTGAGAAGATCCTGTTTCAGTTTGTGCCGGAATGTGTAAAGGCCTCTTTGTTTTATAAAAATGCAGATGCGGCCCGTCTGCGTAAAATTATAGATCTTGCGGAAGATCAGAGGTATATAAGAGATCAGCTTCCGAAACTCGGACTTTGCGCTTTTGTGGCAAACGGAAGCATTCTTCCGAGAGAGTCCGGCGTTTCGTCTAAGCCGATGCGCGGCGCAGTAAAGTTTCAGTCTCCAAAGGAGCAGGAAGTGACGATTACACTTCCGCATGCGGGAGTCATAAGCGGAATGGGGATCAAAAGAGGGATCACGCTTATTGTGGGCGGGGGATACCACGGAAAATCTACGCTGTTAAAGGCGTTGGAAACAGGAGTTTATCCGCATGTTGCAGGTGACGGACGGGAGTATGTGATCACCGACGATACGGCGGTAAAGATTCGCGCCGAGGACGGGCGGAGTATTAAAAAGACGGATATTTCTATGTTTATCAACGATCTTCCAAATGGAAAGGACACGGTTTTATTTTGTACGGAAGATGCCAGTGGAAGTACGTCTCAGGCGGCAAATGTAATCGAAAGCATGGAAGCCGGAACTTCTCTTTTTTTGATCGATGAGGACACAAGCGCTACGAATTTTATGATACGGGATGAACTGATGCAAAGAGTGATTCATCGGGAGATGGAGCCGATCACGCCGTTTATCGAGCGGATAAGAGAATTGTATGAAAAACAGGGGATTTCCACCGTGATCGTAGCGGGAAGTTCAGGAGCTTATTTCCATATTGCAGATACGATCCTTCAGATGGATCGATACGAGCCGAAAGATATTACCGGATATGCGAAAAAGGAAGCGGAAGCATTTCCTGCGATCAGTCTTTCTCAAGAGCCGGCGCGGCAGCCTGATTTTAAGAGATGTCCGATCGCAAATGCAGATTTAAAGGGGAATGACCGGATCAAGATGAAGACGATGGGAAAAGAAGCTGTCATGATCAACAAAGAAATGATCGATCTTCGCTATGTGGAACAGATTGTTGACAGCGAACAGGTGACAGCGCTCGGATATTGTATGCGATATGCTCAAAAACATCTTATGAACGGAAAGAAAGATCTTCGTCAAGTGATCGCAGAGATGGAAAAAGTTATAGAAAAAGAGTCGCTTGATGCGCTCTGTGAGAGCAGATCAAGTATCGCATGTATGGCGATGCCAAGAGCGCAGGAAATTTTTGCCTGCTTTGACAGATACAGAAAACTGAAACTTTAATAAGCGTGTTTTCGCAGAAAAAGAAAACGATCAGGATGAAGCGGAAAGGAACAGTAAAATGAAATTTATACATTTATCGGATCTGCATATCGGAAAACATCTTTATCATTACAATATGAAAGAAGATCAGGAACACATTTTGGAGGAAGTGATCGGATATACAGAGAAGCTTCGGCCGGATGCGGTTGTGATCGCGGGAGATATTTATGATAAATCTGTTCCGTCGGCAGAGGCGGTCGCAGTGTTTGACGATTTTCTGACACGGCTTTCATCGGTAAGCCCTCAGGTGTCGATTTTGATCATCGCGGGGAATCATGATTCGGCGCAAAGACTTGATTATGCCAGCCGTCTGCTTGGAAGCCGCGGCATCTATATTGCGGGGAAAGCGCCTGAGACGGAAAAAGAACATTTGAAAAAAGTTGTATTAAAAGATGAGTATGGTCCGGTGAATTTTTATCTGCTTCCTTTTTTGAAGCCGGGATATGTAAGGTTGTTGTGTGAAAACGAGACGCCGGGCAGTTATACAGAGGCTGTCGATGCGGTTTTAAGGAGAGAGGATATCGACTTTTCGGAGCGAAACGTACTTGTATCTCATCAGTTTTATACAGGAAACGGCGAGACTCCGGAAACGTGTGATTCAGAACTTTTCAGTGTCGGCGGAATTGATAATGTAGACATTTCCGCCATCAGCCGATTTGATTATGCGGCGCTTGGACATTTGCACAAGGCACAGAGAGTGGGGGCGGAACATATTCGATATTGCGGGACGCTTTTGAAATATTCGGTCAGTGAAGCGGACTTAGAAAAGTCTCTTCATCTTGTGACGATAGGGCAGAAAAAAGAGGCGGTCACAATCGAAAAATTTCCGCTTCATCCGCTGCGGGACGTACAGAAAGTGCGGGGATGTCTTTCTGAAATCTTAAGTTCGGCAGATCCGAAAAAGCGGGATGATTATGTGAGCGTGACGCTTACAGACGAAATCGATCCTTATAGACCGAAAGAACAGTTGGAAAAAGTGTACAGCCGTATTTTAGAAGTGCGGACGGATAATGAACGGACGCGTAAAAAACTTGAGTTTAAGGATGAGGATATCCGCATGGAAAATCCACTGGAAACATTTTCGGATTTCTATGAAGAAATGCATGGAAGAAAGATGTCTTTAGAAGAGGCGGAAATGATGACGCAGATTTTTGATGATGTGAAAGGAGAAGAAAGATGAGACCGATCAAACTTACGATGTCTGCGTTTGGTTCTTATTCCGGTATGGAAACGATTGACTTTACGAAAATTCAAGGCGGGCTGTTTCTCGTTACCGGCGATACCGGAGCCGGAAAAACAACGATCTTCGATGCGGTGACATATGCTCTTTACGACAGGACAAGCGGCGGACGGCGCGACGGAAATATGATGAGAAGCCAGTATGCCGACGACGAGGCGGAAACATTCGTGGAATATACGTTTGCATATCGGGACGGGCAGTATACGATCCGAAGAAACCCGGAATATATGCGCGCGGGAAAGCGGAAAAATGCAGACGGAAAGATCCGCCTTGTAAAGGAAACGTCAAAAGTCAGCCTGATCATGCCCGACGGGAAGGAGTTTCAGGGGAAAAAGCGTGAAGTTGATCAGAAAATAGAGCAGATCATCGGATTAGACGCCGGGCAGTTTACGCAGATCGCTATGATAGCGCAGGGAGACTTCCTGCGGCTGCTGCATGCGGAATCAAAAGAGCGAAAGAAGATATTTTCCAAGATTTTTCAGACGCAGATATACAGAGACGTCCAGGAACAATTAAAAGAGCAAGGAAAAGCATTGTATATACAGTTAAAAGAAAATGAAGCCGATATTCGGCGTGAGATGGAGCGCGTCGATGCAGACGGATCGAAGGTGCAAAAGGTGTGGGAAGATTTGATTTCCCAGGAAATGCCCTCGGCAGAGGCTGTAACAGAAACGCTCGGCCGGATATTAAAAGAAGGAAAAGAAGCGTACGAAACGATGGAAGCCGAAGAAACGGCGCTTCGGAAAGAATCGGAGCAGCTCCATCTTATGATCGGGAAGAAAGAGGAGATCAACAGGATCTTCGGTCTGTTAGAGCGAACAGAATCGGAATATAAAAGACTGCAGGAACAAAGCGCGGAATATGAGCTTTTGAAAAATCACGCGCTGTTGGGAGAACGTTCGGAACAGGCGAGAAGATTGGAAGTGCAGGCGCTTCGTACAAAGGAAGATGCACGGAGGATCAAAGAAGAAATCGTTACTCTGAATGAGTGGATGGAAGAGCACAGTAAGCGGGAGAACAGGCTGAAAGAAGATGCGGAGCAGGCGGAGAGTGAGATGGATCGGATCGAACCGAAGCTTCGAGAACAGATCGTGCGTTTGCGTGAGATTCTTCCCAGATATGCAAAAGTACGGAAATTAAAAGCAGAGTATGAGAAACAGACAGTTCAGATGACACGCTGCATAGATCAGTGTAAAGCGGCGTCGGAAGATTATGAAGAAAAATACAGAATCTTTTTCGGCGAACAGGCGGGGATTCTTGCACAAGAACTTAAGGAAGGTTCTCCGTGTCCTGTGTGCGGGTCGGTGCATCATCCGCATAAGGCGAAAATTTCCGAAGGCGGAGTCGATGAAAAGACAGTAGAAGAGGCGAAAAAGATCCGTGATGAAGCGGAGCGAAAGAGAGCGGCGGCACAGGAAAAATATCAGGAAGTTCGCGCACAATTTGAAACAGAAGAAAAAGCGCTTTTTGGAGAAAGGTATTCTCGGGAAGATGAAAAACAGGCGGAAGACCGGCTTGCAGAATATGAGAGCCTGCTTGCGCAAAAAAGATCGAATTTGAAAAAGCTTCAGGACGCATACAGAAAAACTGCAGAAGAAAACCAACGTCAGGCAGGGCGGGCGGAAAATCTGGTTTTACAGAAAACGGAACTGGAAGAGCGGTTCGAGCAGGAACAGGAAATGTTTCGTCAGGAGATACGAAAGCAGCGGTTTGCGGATCAGGAGGAATACCGGGAGGCGAAAAAATGGATCGAAGGCTGGAGGCAGATGAACGATCAAGTAAAGACGTATGAAAGTCTGGTCGTTCAAAAGAAAAGCAGTGTTGAGACATTGAAAGGTCAGTTAAACGGTAAAAGGCGGCAGGAGACGGAAAGTGACGTCAGAAAGAAAAATGAGACAGATATGCTTTTGAAAGAAAAGAATGTGCGAAAACTGGAGATTCACGGGAAAAATATTACCCATCAAAGCGCCTGTGACAGCCTTAAAAAGTATTTTGCGGCAGAGGAGGAACTTCGGGAAAAGTATGAAGTTGTCGGTAATCTGAGCAGGACGGCGAACGGAAGTTTGACAGGCAGTGTGAAGCTTGATTTTGAGACGTATGTTCAGAGAAAGTATTTCCGGCAGATCATACAAGCGGCGAACCGAAGGCTTGCCAAAATGACTTCCGGAGGATTTATCCTGCAGTGTCGGGAATTGAAAGATTTAAGCAGTCAGGGGCAGGCCGGATTAGATCTGGATGTGTACGATCTGGTGACAGATTCTGTCCGCGACGTAAAATCTCTGTCAGGCGGAGAATCATTTATGGCGGCGTTGTCAATGGCGTTAGGACTTGCGGATATCATTCAGAACACAGCCGGAGCGGTGAGTTTGGAGACGATGTTCGTAGACGAAGGATTCGGTTCTTTGGATGATCAGTCGCGGGAGAGGGCGATCCGTATCTTGAAAGAACTTGCAGGAGAAAAAGGACTTGTAGGTATCATTTCTCATGTCAATGAATTGAAAGAGCAGATCGACTGGAAGCTGACTGTGACAAAAAGCGGCCATGGAAGCCATGCCCGCTGGATCATATAAGACTTTTATAAAGCTCTTTTTAAATACCGGATGCTGTATGCGGGCAGGACGAGCTGTCCGTTAAGTTCCTGTACGGAAGTGTCCTTGCCGCTTGTGATCGTTTCGTTTTCAAAGGAAAGGATCTGTTCATATGTGCCGTTTAACTCATGGTGTCCGGCTGTGAATTCACAGTCGGATGCGTTGACGGCAACAAGGAATTGCTCTTTTTCTGTTTTGCGCTCGAAAATAAGCTGATGATTTGTAATAACGATATTTCGATAAGAACCGCTGCACAGCGCATCGCTTTCTCTGCGAAGAGCGATCAGGCGGCGGATCAGATCGGTGAGATCGTTTGGCTTAGGCGCATCGAAACAAGGCCTTAAGGCATAATCATTATCAGGTGATTTCGTTCCTTCCTCTCCCCATTCGCTTCCGTAATAAATACAGGGAATACCCGGCATACCGAACAAAAGTCCGTAAGCAAGGGGGATATGCCGCTTGTTTGTCAATATGGAAGCAAGCCGCGTGACGTCATGGTTATCTGCAAAAGTCATGAGATGCTTTCCTCTGTAAATGCACCACTGCTCCGGTCCGTATTGGCGGTTTAATGAGTGGGCGATCTCGAACAAGTTCATGCTGTTAAAGCTGGAATATAATCCTTTGTAACATTCGTAGTTCGTGCAGCTGTGAAGCATTTCGTTGTTGACGATCAGGTTGTAGTCTCCGAATAAAACTTCTCCTACAAGAGCGAATCCCGGCTTAATCTCTTCGCAGAAAGAGCGGAGGCGGCGCATGAAGTTATGATCGAGAGAATAAGCGACATCAAGGCGCAGTCCGTCAATGCCGAAAGTTTCGATCCACATTTTTATGCAGCTAAGCAGATGGTCTGTGACGGCAGGATTTTGCAGGTTTAACTTCACAAGTTCGTAGTGTCCTTCCCAGCCTTCATACCAGAAGCCGTCGTTATATGCGCTGTTGCCGTCAAAATTAATATAAAACCAGTCTTTATACGGAGAATCCCATTTCTTCTCTAACACATCCTGAAATGCCCAAAAACCTCTGCCGACGTGATTGAATACCCCGTCGAGCATGATCTTGATATTGTGCGAATGAAGCGTTTCACATACTGTTTGGAAATCTTCGTTCGTTCCGAGGCGACAGTCGATCTTCGTAAGATCTCTTGTGTCATAGCCGTGATTATCTGATTCAAAAATCGGATTTAGAATGATCGATCCGATCCCGAGCTCTTCGAGATATCCGGCCCAGTCTGCAATTTTCAAAATCCGGTGCATTGTCACGCCGTCATTGTGCGTCGGCGCGCCGCAGAAGCCGATCGGATAAATCTGATAAAAAGTTTCATTGTAAGCCCACATAATTTCAGTCCTTTCAGTTATTATATTTTTGCTGTGATCAGATATATGTTTCCTCGTAAACGGACATCTGTACAGCCAACTGTTGATAGGTAGATTGTAACATATCAAGGCAGAATTGACATTAAAAAGTGTAGTAGATATACTGAATAAAGGCACAAAAACAAAGATAAAGGAAGTAAAAACGGTAAAAAATGAGTTTGATGGAAAGGATCCCCAAAGATTTTTATAAATTATTTTCAAGTAAATATACGGATTACTATATGCTGTTTCTCACGGCAATCTATGAGGAAATGAGTCTGTCTTATTCCGTGCTTGGATTGACGGAAAAAGAGTGCAGGGCAGTTATGAATGAAAAGATCGCGGCAGCGGCTCTTCTGTGGGATGAGGAAAATTATGATGAAGAGGGAGAGTTTCTTACACGTTCTAATATGGCGTCCGTGTGTCTGAAACATTTTCAGGAGTGGGGATGGCTGAAACAGGACTATGACGAGGCTTTGAACAGTTACGTTGTGACATTTCCTGAATATAGTCAGATGTATGTGGAGTTGTTTAGGAGTCTGCTTGATGAACAAGAGAGCGAAGAGCGGGAAAGCGTTATGACGATATACAGCCATCTGTATACATATAGTTCCGATAAAGAAAAAAATAATGAGATTTTAAAAAGCGCCCTTCGTGTTTCCAAAAAGCTTGTGCAGATGCTTGTAAATATGCAGGACGGTATGAGAGGGTATTTTGATGAACTGTCCCGTCAGAAAGATTTTCGGGGAATACAGGACGTCCTTGTAAAGGAGATCAATAACAGTGACAGCCGAAAATATGCGATCTTGACGACAACGGACAGTTTTTATCGATATAAAGAAGCTGTTAAAGAACTGCTTGACAGAAATTTACAGGAAAATGATATGAGCAGGCTGAAACTGTTGCGGGAACTGGAAGAGGTCCGTCAAAAGAAGATGAAAGACGAAGAAAACGCGGGAAAAGTTAAAGATCCGAAAAAAACAGATGAGGCGGAGAAAATAAAAGAACTGCGGCTGGAACGGGCGGCGGCAATGTGCGAGGAAGCGGCAGATACGCTGATACGAATCGAAAGGCAGTTTGATGCGATCGAAAGAAGATATAATAAACTGATCGAACAGAAGACGATTTTTGCGTCCAGGGCGGCTGCGAGAATACGGTACGTTCTTCAGGAAGGAGCAGAAGAAGACCGTACGGTTGCGCTTGTAGATCTGTTGAATAAAAGCAGGAGAAAAGAAGAAATATCGGAAAAACTGGCGGAGCGTATCCGCCTTAGCAGACATCACAGAGCGTTGACGGATGAAAGTCTGTACAAACGGAAAGAAAAAGGGAGAGAAGCGTTTGTTCCGGCTGCTGTTTCGGAAGGCGGACAGGCGGAAGAAAATTTGGAGTCGTTTGTCTTAAAACCGCTTTATACAAGGAAAGAGCTGCAGGAGTTCAAAGAAAGAAACAGTGTCGGAAACGTATTTAGAACTACGCGGCAGACGGTTCGGTCGGCTGAAGATTTGGAAAAATTGTTTTTTATATGGCAGGAAGCGACGGAAAATGCGTTTGGCAGTGGGGAGATCACCGTAGGAGAGGAAGAAGAAACCGAACAGGGAATGCGTTTTTCAACGCTGGAAATAAGAGAGGACTAAGTCATGTTTGAGTATTTGGAAAGTATTTCTATCACAGAAGGGGAACAGATAAAAAAGACGATACAGGCGTTGTTTCGCCAGACATGTATTTTGCAGGTGAAATATGATCCGGCAACACTTGTGCCGAAAGATAATGTACAGTATGAAATCTGTGTCCGGCACAGACATTTTATAGAAGACTATCTTTCGGTACTTGGATGTGAGCTTACGCATGATGCACAAGAGCATATTTTCTGTTTGACAGGCGACGGAGCTGCAAGGGAAAAACTGAATATGACAGAAACGGTGATCCTTCTTATCATAAAACTGATCTATAAAGATAAAATTATGGGAGAAGGGTTAAACGCTCCTGTGACAACGCTGAAAGAAATGCGCGAATACGGAAAGAATACGAACCTGATCGTAAGAAAATTGAAGGCAGATGAATGGAAAGCTTCTCTTTATCTGATGCGGCTTCATCAGATCATCGACGTGCCGGGAGCGGTGAGGGACGTAGAAGACGATACGCCGATCTATATTTACAGTACGATCAATCTGTATGTGACGGCGAAAGATATGAATGATTTGATTGAAGAATATAGAGAGGAGGCAGACGGATATGAAACAGCCGAAGAAAATTTTTACAAGAATGCTGATCAATAACTGGGGCGGCATCAGCCATAAAATGTTGGAATTCCACGAGTATGTGAATCTTTTCAGCGGAAAGAGCGGATCGGGGAAATCGACGGTTATGGATGCGATACAGGTTGTTCTGTATGGGAGTGTGTCTGCTAATTTTCTGAATAAAGCGGCAGATGATTCTAAAAACAAGAGAAGCGTTTTAAGCTATCTTAGAGGAGCGCAAAAAGACGGAACGGCAAACAGGGGAGACGTTGATTTTTGTTCACAGATTGTTCTTGAGATTGAAGATACCGCCACTCATATTGTGACTTGTGTCGGGGCGGCGTTCGAGGTGGCAAAAGGGGATACGGATCTGAAAAAATATACTTATTTCAGTCATTCGGGAAGAATTCCAAAGGATGAATATTTGGAAAATAACGTACCTTATTCGATCGCACAGATTAGAAAACTTACGGAAGAAAGAAGCAGAAGCGCCGATAACAGAGGCCGGGGTGAAGTAAATAAAGTGTATCCGTCGAAAGAAGCTTATCTTTATACGCTGTACGGGGAAATCTTCGGTCAGGTAGAACAAGGTCGTATGATCACGATGGAAAAAAGCGCCATTGCTCTGAAAATGACGAGTGGAACAGGTCAGTTTATAAGAGATTATATGTTTCCGAAAACGAAAGAAGATACGGTGGCGACGATCAGTGAACAGCTTGGCGCGTACAGAGAGATCAAAGAACGGGTGGAAGATCTGGAAAAACGGATCGAAATGCTGGATAAGATCCAAGTATATGACAGAGAACTGACGAATGTGCGTGCGGAGAAAGTACGAACGGAAACAGTGCTCAAATGCATTGATATCGAGGAAAATATAATTCGACTCAAAGGACGGGAAAGTGAGTTGGAATCCGTTGAAAAAGAAGCGGACGAGGCGAAAAAAGAACAGAAGATACTTCAGGACGAACTGCAGACGATACGGGATGAAAGAGCCCGGGTACAGGCAGAATTAAATAACAGCGATTATGGAAAGAAAGAACAGGAACTAAAAGATTTAGAATACAGAATTGCTCTTCTGGCGGATAATTCGGCACAGTGGCGGCAGATCGTGAAAGGATTGAAACGATGGGAAGAAGAGGATGTTGTCACTGATTATGTGAGCAACAGAGCTCTTCAGCTTATTCAGGAAATACGAGGCGGAGCGCTTACGGAAAAGTTATGTAAAGAACTGAGGACACATCTTGACTTGGCCCTTGATAATATTACAAATGAATTGTCGGAACTTCGTATTTCGATCCATGAAACGGAAAAAGACATCAAAGAAAAACAAGATGCTGTCGAAGATCTCCAAAACGACAGAAAACCGTATCCGTTGGAATTGAAAAAGGCGAGACAGGAACTGCAGCGTGCGTTGAGCGACAGGTACGGAAGGAAAATCGAAGTTCATATTTTCGCGGATTTGTTTGATATTACGGATGAAAAATGGAAAAATGCGATCGAAGGACGGCTTGGCAGGATTAAAAAAAGTATGATTACAGAACCGGCATACGCTCTTGATGCAGCGAAAATATTTCGCAGGATGCAGCAGTTTGAAGAAGTTGATCTGATCAATAGTGAGGCGGTTCAAAAGGATTCTCCGGAAGCGGACGAAAACTCGCTATATGAAGCGGTACACGCAGAAAGCGGATATGTTGACCGGTGCTTGAAACGTTATCTTGGAAGAATACAAAAATGTGAGACGGTGGAAGAGTTAAGTACGGTAAAAGACGGAGTTACACCGGACTGTTATTCGTACAGCGGATATATGTTCCGGCATCTGCGCAGGAAGGATTATACGAAAAATGCATGTATCGGTACAAAAGTATCGAAGGCAAAGCTAAGAGAGCTGCAGGAGGAAATTATAGATCTTCAAAGTTCGCTGATCGCAGATCGTCAGACGGAAGAGTCGTTGAAAGAAGCCCGGCAATTTGAACGGTTCGGTCAGGAACCGGAACATTTGATGCGTCTTGCGGGTGCGGCAGACGAACTGGCCGATCATTACCGCCGCCAAGACCGGCTCAAAGAAGAAATCAAAGAACTGAAAAACGGAACTTTGGCAGCAGAACTGCAGGCTAAAACGAAAGAACTTACAAGCCGGATTGAAGAAAAAGAACAGGCGGCAGGAAGGTTAAGAGAAAAAGAAATCGAAACAGGGAAGAAAAAGGGCAAACTGGAAGAGAAAATTAAAGCGCTGAAAGAAAGACTCGATTTTTTGATGAAGGGATATGTTCCGAATGATGAGATATTTGCCGAAGTGAGGTCGGCTTTGGAAACGAAGAGCGAAGCGGCTTATAAAAAAGAGATGACAGTGATGGCGGAGAGGCTTTTTGAGAAAGAAATAAAACTTCAGGATGAGCGGATAAAATCAAGAAATGCATTTAACAATACATATCCCGCATATGGATTTTCAGGTGTAGAACATGACAATGAAGTTTACGACAAAGTTTTGGAGCGATGCAGAAAAGATTTTGAGCCGAAATATAAAGAAGAATTTGAAAAACAATACGAGCTCGTGTACCATTCTCTGCGCGATAACGTGATCGCAACGATACACGGGGAAATCAAGTCGGCATACAGACATCGGCGTCAGATCAATAAAATGCTGTCGCAGATCCGTTTTTCGGACAGCATTTATCAGATTGATATCTCTCCGGCAAAAAATGAAAACGGACAGTTTTATGAGATGCTTATGGCAGAAGAACTGGACAGCAAAGTAATAGATCATAGTGGGTTTGACGGTCAGATGAGTTTGATGGAAGATGAATTTTTCAGAAAATATGAAAGGAAGATCGGACTTCTTACCGAGAAATTCATGCCGTCCAGAGAGGAAGACGGGGCAGGGCGTGAAAAGCACAAAAATGAAATGGAACGCTTTGCTGACTACAGAAACTATTTGGACTTTAATATGTATGAACAATCTATCGATGAAAACGGGATCGAGAAGAAAAATTATGTGGACGACATGGCGGGCGTCGATTCCGGAGGAGAGGGACAGAACCCGAAATATGTGGCGCTTCTTGCAGGATTCGCAATGCTCTATATGCAGCAGAGTAATCGGGATTCAAAGATTCGCCTTGTTCTTCTTGATGAGGCATTTTCAAAAATGGATAAGGAGCGAAGCGAAGTCTGCTTAAAATACGCAAGAGAATTGGAACTTCAGTTGATTGTCTGCGTGCCGGATGAAAGACTTCAGTCTCTGATCCGAAATGTGGACAGCGTATACGGCTTCCGCAGGTTTAGAAATCAGGTTACGATGATGCATATTGACAAAGGAAATTATCTCGATATGATCGCAGGGGAAAGCAGATCGGAAGAGGTGTAGAAATGTTTTTGGATGATGGAGCAATAGTTAAAAGTTGATAAAAAGGAAGGAAAATGTTGAATCGCATATGAGCGGCAATTTGTTGGCAAAGTGGATTATTGGGAAAGCGGAAAAAAGTGAAGCTTATCGGGCGGGAACGCTGACAGGCATGAAACATCCGAAACCGGACAGAGAAATGATCAAGGCAGCAGGTGGCTTGCCTGAGCTGATCAGACAGGCTGATGAGTTGGAGAAAAGCGGATATATCCGGACAGAAAAAAGCAATCTGGGCGCGGATATGAAAAAAATCTATTATTCCATAGATGTCATTCCAAAGCTGTGCGAAAAAGAAGGAATTGAAGATCCAAGAAAGCAGCAGCTTCGTTATATAAAACAAATAGAACAACTGCGCGCTGAGGTACAAGGCAGTTTTTTGGAAGGTTATTATGATGAGATCATAAGACGGTTGGAACTTGGGGAGATCGTAAAATCACCCGATATGGAGGACGTTGATTTTTTCCGATGTTTGAATGCAGTTGTGAATTTGAAAAAATCTCTGTGGATGCGCGTATTCAGTGCTGCTGTGCTTAATGACTCTAAGCGTTTAAAAAAAGATTATGAGAAAAAAGTGGTGAAAGTACTGGTCAGATCACCTTTGTATGAAGAGGGGATGACTGACGATGAGATATTAAGCGTTCATGGAATTCTCAGTTATGCACAGGTGATGGAATGGAAAGGTCCGCTTCTGTATAAATTAAAGGGCGGACAGGAGTATATAGAAGATAAGGCGAGGGAAAAGGAATATGAAATAGATACATCTCAAAATCAATACGGAACAGTGATTAATTCGCAGACATTGGAACGTGCCTTTCCCGTTTCTATAAAAGGAGTCCAAAGAATTGTAACGATTGAAAATAAGGCAAATTATGAAGAAATGAAATACAGAGAGGATACGCTTTATCTGTTCTGTCATGGATTTTATTCTCCGAAAGAACGGATTTTTTTGAAAAGATTAATGGAAGTGGCGGAAGGAGAGATACAGTATTTTCATTGGGGAGATATGGATATGGGAGGCATTCGTATTTTCCGGTTTAATAAGAAAAATATTTTTCCGAAATTGAAGCCGTATAAAATGGATCGAGAAGCATTTCAAGAAGCGCTTGAAAGAGGAGCGGGCATTCCTCTGGAAGAGAAAAAGAAAGAAAAATTGGAAAAGCTTAATGCGGGAGAATTAGAAGAGCTTAAAAAGTGTATTTTGGAAAAAGGAGTAGAAATCGAACAGGAAATTTTATTGGCGGAAAATGCGATAGCGGAAAATTGAAAAAAGTGCTGAGAAATGCAGGGGAAACGATAAGATTTGTAAATAGTATGATAGATTTTGTGAAAATAAGGAAAGAGGTTTTATAAAATAAGGGAAGAGGTTTTACAAAAAAGCTTGACATGTGTGAGAGCAGGGATTATACTATTACAGCATGACTAAAGGAGAAACAGTATACGCCATAGCCCCGGAGTGTGCTGATTTCACATATACAGGCAAGTAAATGTTATCTGATGATTTTATAGGAGGAACACCCATGAAAACTTATATGGCTAACCCTGACAAGATTGAAAGAAAATGGTATGTGGTTGACGCTGAGGGATGTACACTCGGACGTCTCGCATCTGAGGTTGCTAAAGTGCTCAGAGGAAAAAATAAACCGGAGTACACACCGCACATTGATACAGGAGATTATGTGATCGTTGTCAATGCAGCGAAAGTAAAAGTAACAGGAAAGAAACTTCAGCAGAAGATCTACTACAATCACTCTGATTATGTAGGCGGAATGAGAGAGACTACGCTGGCAGAGATGATGGCTAAGAAACCTGAGAAAGTGATCGAGCTGGCTGTTAAAGGAATGCTTCCGAAAGGACCTATGGGAAGAGACATGATCAAGAAGCTTCATGTTTATGCCGGAGCAGAACATGCAAATCAGGCTCAGAAGCCGGAAGTTCTGACATTTTAGGTAAAGGTTGAAAGGAGGATATAACAGTGGCTAACGCAAAATATTACGGAACAGGAAGAAGAAAAAAATCAATCGCAAGAGTATATCTTGTACCGGGAACAGGTAAAATCACGATCAACAAAAGAGATATCGACGAGTATCTTGGTCTTGAAACATTGAAAGTTGTTGTTCGCCAGCCGCTCGTGGCAACAGGAACAGCAGATAAATTCGATGTGATCGTTAATGTATGCGGCGGTGGTTATACAGGACAGGCAGGAGCAATCCGTCATGGAATTTCAAGAGCACTCCTTGAGGCTGACGCTGATTACAGACCGGTGCTTAAGAGCGCAGGTTACTTAACTCGTGATCCGAGAATGAAAGAACGTAAGAAATACGGTCTTAAAGCAGCTCGTAGAGCTCCGCAGTTCTCCAAACGTTAATCATACGTTTCGGGACGTACAATTTCAAAAAGATTTTACAAACCTCTCAGGGAATGCTCCTTGGGAGGTTTATATTTTTGAAAAATTATAGAATTATATTGATTTTTTAGGGAGAATTGCATATACTTATTATAGACAAAGAATTGTCTTAGGTGAGTTTCTACCATAAAGTGGAAACTTAAAAAAGCAGGTGAGTCTCCACCATAAAGAGAGAACCTAAAAAAGCGGTGAGTCTCCACCATAAAGAGAGAACCTGAAAAAGAGGCGAGTGAAGTCGTCTCTTTTTTTGACAGATGAGGAAAAATGAAATTTTATAATATCAAAGATGAATACATTAATTATTTGAAAAAATATGATGCAAAAGTTGCAGATAATAAAAAGGGAAAGCGGCCGTATGTAGGCGTGGTGCTTGAGATTGATGGAATAAAATATTATACACCATTTACATCGCCCAAAGAAAAGCATCGTAAAATGAAGAACACAAAAGATTTTAGGAAAATTAATCAGGGAATATATGGTGCAATCAACTTTAATAATATGATACCGGTTGTGGAATCGGCATTACTTCTTATTGATATTGATGCAATGGAAGATTCAAAATATCAGCGTTTGCTTCAAAATCAATATAAGTGTATTAAAGCTGATCGGGAACAAATTCAGTTGACAGCAAAAAGATTAAGAGATACTCTTTTTAAGAAAGATGAAGAATTGAATGGCAATGACAAGAGAATAAAGGAAAGATGTTGTGATTTGCCATTGCTGGAGGAGGTTGTGAAACATTATGGCAACCATTAGTAAAAAAGAAGTACATAAATTTTTAGATAAACACCCAGATATACCTTTCTCGGCAGCTAAATTTGAATATAGTTCATATCTTGAGTCTGAAGCTGTTGAATATGCCAATGCGATTTCAGCGAAAGCCTTTATCAGGAGGGAACTGAAGCAGATTAAGAGGAAAATTACTGGAATACGAAATAGTGCTGATGCCATGGATAAAAGAAAAAACTATGAAAAACGGGCAGGATATCTTTAGAGAAAATACGCTTTATTTTTTCTTGTACTGTGAAGAAAACTGTTGCAATTGGCTTATGAAAGAATACTCTAATATTCGGAATGAATATTTCAAATCTATGTTGTGCTTAGTAATTGGATTTCGAGGAGATGTAGAAATGCTTTCTTTTTTGACGAAAGAAACAGAACGTCTGGAAAGAATGTATCTCCAAGAAACATATGCACAAGGTCCAATACTTGCTATTCAGGAACTTGCTGTCAGATTTCTTAATTGAAGTCTATGAGGTGCTCTGAGGAGTAATGAGAAGCCCTGCGTTTGTAACGTGTTTGCAACACCACATTCCAAGAACCCAGTAAAATCAAGTGTTCCCAGTTACCTAAACGTTAATCATACGTTTTTGGAACGTACAATTTCAAAAGAATTTACAACTCCTCAGGACTCCGGTTCTGGGGAGTTTTTAAAAATGAGTTATTATTAAGGAAAATTATAAATAAAATCTTCGATTTTATTCTCGTCTTTGATATAATACATATATGGTAGCACGCTGATAACTAAGGCGCAGTGAATCATCATATTTCAAAGGAGCACGACAAGTTATGAGAATACAGGAGACGGTGAGGAAGCCGATGACGGAAGCAAAATATCTGAATGTGGATAATACAGACAGGTATCGTCCGATCATCCGGCTTTTTTATTTGAAATATGAAAAGCTGAAGTATTGGCTGTATCAGGAAGAGGTATATGAAGAATTAAAGGAAGATGCATACTTTAGAGAATATACGCCTGAGCAGTGTCAGCAGGACTTGGCGGCTTTGACTGCATGGGGGAATCTGGTAACAATTCAGGATACGAGAAAGGTTGCGACTATCGAGGAGTTTAAGAATAAAAAGTTCCGGTATCAGTTGTCTGAAGCTACGGTAGAAATTGAGCGAATGGTTATCCGGGTAGAGAATCTGTTTATTGAAAGTTCTTCGTTGGAACCTACATTATTGGAGAGACTTCGCATCAATCTGCGCAAGATTTCTGAGATTACAGAAGCAGATCAGGAGCATATCTATGCATGGTGGAATGATTTGAATAATGATTTTATACGATTGAATCAGAATTATCAGGATTATATGCGGGAGTTGAACAGTGTAAAAGCGGAAGAAATGATGAAAACGACAGAGTTTCTTGTGTTCAAAGACCGTTTGATCGAGTATTTGAGAAGTTTCGTGAGGAGTCTGCAGGTCAATGCCGCATTTATAGAACAATGTCTGAAGAATACGGACAGGCAGGTTTTGAGGTGTTTGCTGGAAAAAATTATACAGTATGAATTGTTGATTCCGAGAATCGATGTGGAAGTGAAGGAAGATTTGATTGCAGATAAAGTATATGGCCGTTGGCAGAGTCTGGAGGAATGGTTTACCGGAACAGACGGAAAGGATTCTGAGGCGGCAAAGGTATTTGACACAACGAATGAGATCATACGAAAGATTACAAGGTATGCGGCAAGAATCAGTGAAATGAGCAATGCGGGGGCGAATCGGCGGGAAGAGTATCATAAGGTTGCGGTGATGTTTTCAAAATGTAAGAATATTTTTGAGGCGCACAGATTGGCCGCTGTTGTATTTGGCATTGAAAAGCCGCTGCATTTAAAAGGGCTTCCGTGGCGTCAGACCGAGAGTATCAACAGCGGCGTGTTCGAGGAAGAACCGTATATCGTGACTGTGACGCCGAGGATTCGTACATATAAAGAAAAAGCAAAACGAAGCGGGATTGTTGATCGCTCGAAAGAAAAAGAAGAAATGCGGCTTGCTACGATTCAGCGATTAGAGGAAGAACGCAGGCTCTTGAAAAGTTATATTCAGGATAATCGTCTGGAGTTTGCAAAGCTTCCCGAGATAGAGCCGCATGTAAGAGATGTATTTCTGACATGGCTTTCCAAAGCATTGGAGAATAAAAGTCTTCAGGGGAAAACAGAGGATGGGCAGGTTTATCGTGTGGAAAAGTCGGATACAGAGGAAATCTGCATTTTGAAATCATCGGACGGTAATCTGCAAATGCCGGCATATGTGATTGTATTCGAGAAAAATGAGTGAAGGGAATTTAAAAAGAAGTCATGAGAGCATTGGAAATTCTGCTGGAACGGCGTTGGATTTTGAAGAGTCGGGAAAAAGAATTATATTATCAGATAAAGGATGAATTAGGAACGGTTAAGAAATTCTTGATGGAAAAGCTGGGGTATCAGGTAATCGTGAATCCTTATCTTGTAAAAGTGGAAAAGATGCCGGCGACACCGGAGAACTGGATGGGAATTCAAGAATTTACCCGGAAAATAGAATATGTTTTTTTCTGTATGATTTTAATGTTTCTGGAAGAAAAAGAAGCCGAAGAGCAATTTGTACTTTCAGAGCTGACAGAATATATACAGGGGCAGTACAGGGAGGAGCAGATTGACTGGACAGTATATCAGTATCGAAGACATTTGATCAAGGTGATCAAGTATTGTGTGAACTGTGGAATCCTGAATTTGAATGATGGAAGTGAAGAGAATTTTGCGAGGGATGATACGAGTGAAGTACTCTATGAAAATACAGGTGTCTCCAGATATTTTATGAAAAATTTCACACAGGATATTATGGGATATACGACGCCGGAAGATCAGGCGGAAAAGGAATCATTGTCTGACAGCGATACGGTCAAATTAAAGCAGAGGGAAGTTGAAATTAAAAGTCAACTAGAAGGATTAAAAAAGAATATTACAGGAAAACAGAGGCAGGAAGAGGAGAAAAAAGAAAAATATCAGGAAACAGAGCAGAAAATACAACTTCAATTTCAGAAAAATGAAATGCTTTGGGAAGAAATTGAAAACAGTCTGGAGTATATGGAAGAAGAGATGGCGGGGGTTCCTTTCGATGAATTTGCATTTATGAAGAAAGAGCTGACAGAGCAGAAAGGAGAGCAGTATTCTTTTCAGGCTCATTCAGAATTATTAAAGGATTATATGACAAAGGTCCGTCTTGGAAAAACGACGCTGGAAGAAGAAAAGGGTTGTCAGGAAAGATACAGTAGATTTTTGCAGGAATTGGATTCCTATCAGGAAGAAAAGAACAAAGCGGAACGAGAAGTCCTTCAATATGAAAATCAGTTTCATGAAGTAAAACAGGAGACAATAGAATCGGTATATCGTTGGGAAAAGGAGAATGCGGAGCTGCATCTGCAGTCAGATCTATTGCAGGAAATGGCAAGGGAAATTGAGAAGTATACAACGGAAACCGATTATTGGAATATCCGCGGATTGGCAAATGGTGAATTTGAGCGGAAAAGTCAGGAACTTTCGGGAAAAGTATTACAGCAGAGCAGAGAATTGTCCGACAGACGATTGGAGAAAGACGGAATTTGCGAAGAACTGGAACAGTGGAAGAATCAAAAGGAGCCGGAGCCGGAACGCAGTGAAGCAGTGGAAAAGAATCGACGGCTTTTGAAAGAAAAAGGAATTCCATATTTGCAGTTATATAAAGTAATTGATTTTGACGGAAAATTGGATGAAACACAGCGGGCATATCTGGAAGAAGCGCTATTGCATATGGGCATACTGGATGCGCTGATTGTGCCTGAAGAATATAGAGAACAGGCGCTGGCGTTGGATGCGGGGGTATGTGACCGTTATATTTTCAGTGATGCCGCATATGTAAGAAATAACATTATGGATTTTCTGGATGTAGACAACGAAGAGGGAGATATTCTTCTGTACCAGAATGTTTCCCGTATATTAACAGCAATCGGCTGGAAGGAACAGGACGAAGAGACGATAAGTGAGTCTATAGAAAAAAACAGGACATGGATCGATAAAAGAGGAAATTATGGAATCGGAATCATAGAAGGAACGGTTACGAAAAATTATACGCCATGTTTTATAGGAGCTTATGCAAGAGAGCAGTATCGCATAAAGAAGATACAGGAACTAGAAGCAGAGTGTCGGAGGCTGGAAGATACCATTCAAATAGCGGAAGACGAAATTACACAATTAAAGCAAAGGAAAAGCTGTCTGGAAACAGAGTGGAAATCATTTCCGAAAGAACAGGATCTGAAAGTGGCAGCAAAAGAATTAGAAAAGAAAACGAATATTCTGGAAGAAATAGAGTGTAAAGTACAGATCCAGAAAGGTATTGTAGAAAAAGAACGAAAAAGTCTGGATGCAGTTCGGCTGCGGGTGCAGGAAGTATGTCAGAAGTGTTATCTGCCCCCGCGTCTGGATGTGTTTACGGAAGCAGAAGAATCCTTGACCGAGTATAAAGAAGAGTTGATGAAAGTACAGATTTCCTATGGAAATTATAGGAATGGAATTAGTTCTGCAAAGGTGCAGAAGGAATATTTGGAAGGAATTGACGCCGATTTGGATGATATCCGCTACGATTTGAATCATATGATACGAAATGAACGGGAAAAGCGGGGAAGTCTGAATTCAGTGATGGAACAGCTTGCTTTGACGGATTATGAGGAAATCAGGGAGCGATTGGAACATTGCATAGAGCGATTGGAGAAACTGCCGTCAGAGATTGAGGCGAGTGTTACACAAAGCTCTCATTTGGAAACAAAAGAAAAACAATTTATAGAAAAACTGGGAGATATAGAAGTTTCAGTTGGAAAGTACAGACAGCAGAAAGACAGATTTTGCACTGCTTTTGAAATGGAATATCAGCTTGGATATGTAGAGTGTCCGTTTGCGGTAAGCGACGATGCGGAAGAACGGGCGGAGAAGATATGCAGGATGTTTATGGGGAGATTCGGAAATAAAAGGCACAGTGAGATTTTGGAGAATCTGCAAAATGTATATCATATGAATAGGGGATATCTGTTGGAATATCAGGTTACGCTGCAGTCATTATTTGAAGAACTGGATGAGGAGAGCGGAGTTTTCGACACAAGTATGAGACGAATCGATATTTCTGCTAAGTATAGAGGAATCACGATCAAGTTTAAAGAACTGATTGCCAGAATGAAAGAAGATGCAGAGGTACAGCGTCGGCTTTTGAGTGATAAGGACAGAGAGTTATTTGAAGATATTCTTGCCAATACGATCAGTAAGAAAATTCGCGGAAAAATTCAGGCCAGTAAGCGATGGGTTGAGAAAATGAACACATTGATGGAGTCTATGAAGACTTCCAGCGGACTTACGCTGAGTCTGCGTTGGAAAAATAAGCGGGCGGAGAAAGAAGAACAGCTGGATACGAGGGAACTTGTAGAACTTCTGCAAAAAGATGCCGAAATTATGCGTCCGGAAGAGGCGCAGCAGTTATCCGGACATTTTCGATCTAAGATCGAAGAGGCAAGAAAATCTGCAAATGATCTGGGAAATGTGCAGTCTTTTCATGCGATTATGAGAAATGTGCTGGATTATCGTCAATGGTTTGAGTTTCAATTGGAATGTCAAAAAACAGGAGAGAAGAAAAGGGAACTGACAGACCGCGTATTCTTTACTTTTAGCGGCGGAGAAAAGGCGATGTCGATGTACGTGCCGCTATTTTCGGCAGTAGTAGCAAAATATGCAGGGGCAAGACAGGATGCTCCGTATTTGATTTCCTTGGACGAGGCATTCGCGGGAGTAGATGAAATGAATATTCGGGACATGTTCCGGCTGATGGTGAAGTTTGACTTTAATTTTATGATCAACTCACAGATTCTCTGGGGAGATTATGATACGGTTCCGGCTTTGGCAATCTATCAGCTTGTCCGCCCGGAGAATGCGAAATATGTTACGGTTATTCGGTATGTCTGGAATGGAAATATAAAAAGTATGGTAACAGAAAAGGACTTGAGTCATGGATAAAACAGAAACAAACGATCTGTTAGAAGAATGCATGCTGTATTTCAAGGCGCGTCCGGTATATAAAAAACTATTTCTGAAAATGCGGGATAAATATGCCGGTCTTGGCCACTTTGGGGGAACGGCGATGCTTACGTCGCTGAGCAGAGAAGAGAAAAGTCAATTAGGAGGATTTTTTCAAAGGGATTATACAAGTAATAAGACAATAACAATTTCTGCGGATTTAATGAAAAAATGTTTGGAATCCAGTAAATTTGCGGGATTAACCTGGGAATTGATTCTGGAAACTTATTTTGGAGAGCCGCTGCAGGTAAAAAAGGAAATCGAACTGGCAGAGTCGAAAAGGCGAGAAGATTATTTTGCGGAGATACTGGAAAGTATTTCGGATGAAAGCGGACGAGAATGGCTGCGCAGCATATTGGAGGAAAAGAAAGAGGGATATTTGCTTATTACGCAGTTATACAAAGAAAGCCCGGAGGAATTGAGGAGCATTCTAACGTATGTAACGACAGGGATTGCAAAATTGAAAGTGTTTCAAGATAAAAAGCAGAAAGAATTGTTAGCTGTGTTTTCGGCAAATGTCACAGGAAATCCCCATTATTTTGATGAAGGGAAGACAGGGGAAAAACTACTCTTTAATTATCTTGGAGAAAGGAATTTCGATTTAAAACAAGAAGGACTTTCCAGAGCAGAGTATAAAAACAGAATCTATTATGAGGCAGGGATTTTGAAAGATGAAGTATCGAATGATGCGCTGGCATATGGGATTCACGGATGGAAACCGGACGGCGGTTTACATGAAGGCATTGAAGGTTTTCTTGAGAATAGAGAGCCTGTAAAATTGACGTTACAGACGATTGGAAGATTAGAGAAGGTCTGTGGACAGAGTAGTCAGGTATACGTTGTGGAAAATCCGGCAGTATTTTCTGTATTGATAAGGGAGTATCCGCAGCGGACTGTGATCTGCGGGAATGGGCAATTACGTCTGGCGGTACTTATTCTTATGGATAAATTTTCGTGCGACACTGTTTTTTGGTATGCGGGGGATTTTGATCCGGAGGGGCTTTTGATCGCACAGAAATTAAAGGTCCGATATGGAGAGCGGCTGAAACTTTGGAAGTATGAGGCGGATTTGTATGAAACATATTTATCGGAAGTAGAACTAAGCGACAGGCGGATGAAAAAGCTGGAGCAGGTGTCTGTTCAAGAACTGCAGGAAATAAGGGAAGCGATGTATAAGAAACGAAGATCGGCATATCAGGAAAGCATGATGGAAGCACTGAGGAAGTAATTGCCGTTTGGGATCATCTGACGCTAAAGGATTATAATATAAAATGCGATCAGGAGTGATCGAAGAAAACCAGATCTGAAAAAAGAAACGGTGAGGAAATCAAAATGTGGTATCAGAAGGATTGGTTTACAGGAAGTGATTACTATAATTTAAAAGAAAAACAGATTCATGCAGAAGAGATCGAGATTAAAAAGCCGCTCGAACAAAAATTTCATGAAAGGACAGAGATATATTATGTTAAGAGCGGTGACGCCGATATTTGGATCAACGGAGATAAATATCAAATGAAAGAGGGCGTTTTCTGCTGCCTTTACATGCATCATTTTTATAGAATCGAACAGATCAGAAAACCTTTGCGCTGCGTAAAGGTTTCTTTTCATATCGGTCTGTTTATGTTTTTGTGTTTTGAACAGCACAAAGAAAATGAAAATGAGGTGCTGATGTATGGCGTTCCCCCTTTATTTGTTTTGAATGCGCAAGAAAAACAGAGGGTTCTTCGTGTTTTAGACGACTTGTTGGCTGAAGAGCAGGAAGAAAAATTTCTGCTGTATAATATGAATATCTACCTTGCCATGCAGTTACATGCATTGTACTGCAGATACGCTATGGAGAGAAAGAAAAAAGAGGATTCCGAAAAAGACTGTGTATGGGATGTTATTCAAAGGGTGCTGTTGGGTACAAGCAAAACAGTACCAATGGAAGAGTATGCCAAAGCGGCAGGGATGACAACGGTAACATTGAATCGTAAAATTGTGCGGCGGTGTGGTTATACTTTTTTTCAGCTTCAGAAAATGGGAAAGATATTTAATGCCTGTGCCCTTCTGCATTTTCCGGATTTGAATATCCAATACATCAGTGATTATCTCGGATTTACTAATATCGAAGATTTTTACAGAGTATTTAAACGTTATATGAACGTGAGCGTCAGAGAATACCAGAAACAAAATGTAGGAAACGGTATGCAAATGCATTCGGAGGAAGAGGCACTGCAGATTTTGGTTTATCTTATACTTAATTTTCATGATCCGTTTCAGATGAAAGAAATGGAGAAAGTGTTGAAAAAGAATGCGCATTTGCTTGAAAGAAGAGCGCGGGAGGTGTTTGGACGAAGTGTTTTGGAATTGTTGGAGGAAGTAAGAATTCAGATTTCCTGCAGTTATCTTGTTGCTACAGACCGGACTGTTACACAGATCAGCAGTGACGTTGGATTTGGAAGTATTTCATCTTTTCAGCGCAGTTTTTTTAAATATATGAATCAAACGCCAAGTCAATTCAGATGTAGTATGAAAAGTAAATAATTGATAATAATTTTAAAATATCTGAATATCTATTTTCTGTACTTCGCCTTATAATGAAATCAAAATACCGGAGGTGACAGAAAGATGTTTGAACATTTATTTGCTCCAATTAAGATTCGTGATATGGAGCTGAAAAACAGAATTATTTTGCCGGCTATGGGAACGAGAATGGCGGCGGAAAACGGGGCAGTGACAGATAAATTGATTGCTTACCACGCTGCAAGAGCAAAAGGCGGATGCGCACTGAATATTGTAGAAGTAGCCGCCGTACATACGCCAAGTGCGCCGGCGCATTTTGTATCTATCAGTGAAGATTACTTGATTGAAGGACATAAAAAACTGACAGATGCAATCCATGAAAACGGCGGGAAAGCAGGAATTCAGCTTTGGCAGGGATCTATTGCCGCATGCATGGATCCGAAGGCGCAGATGCTGGTTGTTTCGGATATGAATTTTGGCGCTTATATGATCAAAGCCATTACAAAAGAACAGATTCAGGAAGTAATCGCATGCTATGGAAAAGCGGCTGCCAGAGCGGTAGAAGCCGGATATGACTGCTTGGAATTTCATCTGGCGCACAATTACCTTCCTCATTCATTTCTGAGTGCGGGCTTCAATCACAGGGAAGATGAATATGGAGGAAGTTTTGAGAACAGATGTCGATTCCCGTTGGAAGTAATTGATGAAATTCGCAAAAATATGCCGGAAGGGATGCCGTTGTTTATCAGAATTGACGCTCAGGACGACATGTTGGAAAACGGTCTTACGATTGAAGATGTGATTCGATTTTGTAAGATTGCAAAAGAGCATGGCGTTGATGTTCTAGATGTATCCAGAGGAAATATCATTACGGCGGCGTCTATGTATGAAGTTCCGCCTATTGATGTGCCAAATGGATTTAATATTGACAATGCGGCGAGAATCCGAAAAGAGACAGGGATGTTGACTGTCGGAGTAGGAAGGATCAATACGGCGGCGCTGGCAGAAGAGATCATATCTCAGGACAAAGTAGATATGGTTGTTATGGGAAGGGCGCAGCTTGCAGATCCGGAATTCGCGAATAAGGCGCACGAAGGCAGAATCGGCGATATTGTACATTGCGTAGGATGTAATCAGGGCTGCTATGATGGCTTTACCGATGTTGCAAACCGTCCTCATATTACTTGTATGAGAAATCCGATGATCGGTCATGAATCAGAGTACGATTTAAGTAAAACGGAAACTCCGAAGAAAGTATGGGTTGTCGGCGGAGGTGTTGCCGGAATGGAGGCTGCGAAGATCCTGCACGAAAGAGGACATGAAGTTTCGCTGTTTGAAGCTTCTGACACATTAGGAGGAGAATTTCTTCTTGCCGGAGAAGCGCCGGGCAAGGCTGAGATGAAGGCGGCGGCGTTTGAGATGGCCGAACAGGTAGAAAAACTTGTAAAGGTATATAAGAATACAAAAGTAGATGCACAAATGTTGAAGGATGCAGATGTGGACGCTGTTATTTTGGCAATCGGTTCTTCTCCGATTACGATTAAGTTAGAAGGTATGGATAAGTTGCAGCATGCATCAGCACCGGAAGTTCTCAGGCATGAAGTGTGTCCGAAAGGAAAAGTCGCTGTTATCGGAGGCGGTCTGGTAGGACTGGAAACAGCGGATACTCTTGCGACAGACGGATGTGATGTAACTGTTTTGGAAATGAAAGATGAGATCGGAAGCGATCTGGGCAGCCTTCGTAAGATTGCCGTTATGATGAAATTGCAGCAGATGCAGGTGAAAATGCTTCCAAACAGCAAAGTGTGTAAATTTACGGAAGAAGGAATTGTGCTGGAAGATGAAACTCTTGTGCCGTGTAATTGCGCGGTATTTGCTGTTGGATTTGCTTCAAATGATTCACATTTACTTGTGGAAGAATGTGAAAAAAGGCAGATTCCGTGCCGCGTGATCGGAGACGCAAAATCCGCAAGACGTGCTCTGGATGCGATCGCGGAAGGATTTGAAGCGGCAAGAACACTGTAGAAATATAGGAGGATAAAGCGTATGAGAACAATGTTTACCCCGCTTAAGATTGCGGGAATGGAAGTGAAAAACAGAACTTTTATGGCTCCGATGTCGCTGGGATATGAAAGTCAGGATGGTACTGTGAATGAGAAAATGGAAGCTTACTGGCTCAGGCGTGCGCAAGGCGGTGTGGGATGTATCATCGTAGACGCTACAAGTGTTGATCCGAATGTTCCGTATCTTGGAAATACACTTTGTTTTCGGGATGAAGAAAGTATCAAAAAATACAAAAGCTTTACAGACAAAGTTCATTCTTATGGCTGTAAGATCATTCCGCAGATTACGCATCCGGGTCCGGAAAGTATCAGTGCATTTTTCGGAGTAGCGCCAGTAGCCAGCAGTTCATATCCGAACTCTATGGGGCAGATGACAAGAGAGCTGGCAAAAGAAGAACTTCCGGGTATTGTCGCTCTTTATGCCAAAGCGTCTAAAAATGCGAAAGAGGCTGGATTTGACGGAATCGAACTGCATTGTGCCCATGCATATATGCTGCTCGGATCGTTCTTGTCACCTTTACGCAACAAACGTACAGATGAATACGGCGGAAGTTTGCTGAATCGCGCCCGTTTGTTGTTTGAAGTATTGGATGCGATCAAAGAAACCTGCGGAGAAGATTTCCCGATCGTTTTAAGAATGTCCGGAAGTGAAAGAGATCCGCAGGGAAATACGTTAGAAGATATGAAACGTTTGATCCCTTACTTGGAAAAACATGGCGTTGATTGTTTTGAAATCAGCGGCGGAACACAATATGAGCGTTGTAATAAGATTATTCCGTGTCATGGAGAAGAAGAATTTACGAACTTAAAAGAAGCTCGGGCAATTAAAGAAATAACAACAAAACCGGTGATCACGGTCGGAAAAATCCTGGATGCACAGTTAGCGGAAGATGTGCTTGAAGCAAATGAAGTGGATGGAGTTGTACTTGGCCGAGCTCTTTTGGCAGATCCGGATTTTGTGGAGAAAGCAGAAGAAAAACGTTATGATGAGATTGCTCCTTGTGCAGGCTGCGGAGTTGGATGTGTAGGTGAGCAGACGAAAAGACGTCCGGCATCTTGCGTGATCAATCCACTGGCAGGAAGAGAACTGGAGTTTGAAGAAAAACCGACAGCAGAAGAAAAGAATATTTTAGTCGTCGGAGCAGGAATCGGAGGACTTGCAGCAGCAAGGATTCTTGCAAAACGCGGACATCATGTAGTCGTATTTGAGAAAGAGAAAAAAGCAGGCGGTCAGTTGAATCTGGCATGCCGCGCTCCGTTTAAACAAGAAATTTCAAAATGGATCGTATATCTTTTGCAGGAATGTGACAGATATGGTTCGGAGATTCGCTATGAGACAGAAGCAAATGCAGATGTGATCAAAGCGGAGAATCCGGATGTCGTAATTCTTGCAACAGGAGCAGAACCTATCGTACTTCCGGTAGAAGGCAAGGAAACTATGATTCAGGCAAATGACGTATTGAGCGGAAAAGTTCCGATTCTCGGCGGAAATGCAGCGATTATCGGAGGAGGAATGGTTGGAATAGAAACGGCGGAATATGTGCTTCATCATTCCAGAGGAGCGGCAAGAGCAGCTCTTATCGAGATGACAGACAGCATAGGTCAGGGAATGGTTCCGAATAATCTTGTGCCGACTATGGCTCGTCTCAGACAGGAAAATGTACAGATGATTACAGGCGCAAGAGTAAAAAAGATTGATGCGGGAACAATTATCGCAGATACAAAAAAAGGTGAGATGAAATATCCGGGATTTACACATGTGATATGCGCGGTTGGCTCAAAGGCATGGAATCCGTTGTATGAAGAAATCAAAGACACTTATGAAACATATGTGATCGGAGATGCAAAAGAAGTGGCGCAGGCGCTGGAAGCTGTGCGTGGAGCATATGAACTTGGATATCGGTTATGATATCCAACATGGGAAACGACTATCGTTTACAGCGTTTACAATATAAGTAACAGCAAGGAAGAAAGAGGTGGAAATGCAGATGAAAAAAGTGAATTTCGGAAGTACGGGAAAACAGGTTCCGGCTATTGTCATGGGATGTATGCGCATGAAAGAACTGACCGTAAAAGAAGCGGCGAAGCTGGTTGATGCGGCAATGGCAGAGGGGGTCGATTTTTTTGATCATGCGGATATTTACGGAGGGGGAGTCTGCGAAGAGCGTTTTAAAGAGGCGGCGGAAGAAGCGAAAATAAGCCGTGAAGATATGTGGATTCAAAGCAAATGCGGAATTGTGCCGGGGGTGATGTACGATTTTTCTAAAGAGCACATCATAAAATCAGCAGAAGATTCTCTGCAAAGACTCGGAACAGATTATCTGGATTCTCTTCTTCTTCACAGACCGGATGCGCTCATGGAACCAGAAGAGGTAGCGGCGGCTTTTGAGGAGCTGCATACGTCGGGGAAAGTGAGATATTTCGGCGTATCGAATCAGAATACGATGCAGATGGAGCTTCTAAGCAGATATGTGAGTGAGCCGCTTATGGCGGATCAGCTCCAGTTTGGCGCTGCTCATGCGTCCATGATCGCGAGCGGAGTGGAAGTAAATATGACGACGCCTGGAAGCGTTGACCGGGATGGAAGCGTATTAGATTATTGCCGGCTGCATGACATTACGATTCAGGCATGGTCGCCATTTCAGTACGGAATGATCGAAGGAGTGTTTTTAAACAGCGACAAGTTTGCGGTTCTAAACGAAAAAATCCGCGAGATTGCAGGAAAGTACGGGGTCAGCGATACAACGATCGCCACCGCGTGGATTTTAAGACATCCCGCGCACATGCAGGTTCTTTCCGGCACAATGAATCTGCAGAGGCTTAGGGAGATCTGTAAGGCATGCGAGATCACTCTTACACGGGAAGAATGGTATGCGATCTATATGGCGGCAGGTCATATGCTTCCATAAACTGCGGCTTTCTCTGGACAACGAATATGAAGTTAAAGCGTGTGTGTAAAAAGGCGAATGCAAAAATACCGGGCGTCAACTTGCTAAAATGATAGGCGCATGATATACTTCTCCTGAAAATAATTTATTTCAGGAGGAGTATTTTTTATGGACGCAGACCCTGCGGGGAATTCTATTTTGTTTAACTTGCTGTTGTTGTTATTTTTCACTTTGCTGAACGCTTTTTTTGCCGGGGCGGAGATGGCGGTCGTATCGGTGAATAAGAACCGGATTCGAAGTATGGCGGATGAAGGAAATAAAAAGGCAAAAGTGATCGAAGGTTTATTTGAGGATTCGACGAAGTTTCTTTCGACGATTCAGGTTGCGATCACATTTGCGGGATTTTATTCGTCGGCATCGGCAGCGTCGGGGATTTCGCCTGTTCTGGCGCAGTCACTTGAGGCTGCAGGCGTTCCGTACAGTTCGCAGATTGCTTACAATGGGGTGACGCTTGTGCTGATGTTTTTTAACCTTGTGTTCGGCGAGCTTGTTCCGAAGAGGATCGCGCTGCAGAAAGCGGAAGCGTTTTGTATGTTTACGGTAATGCCGGTACACTATATATCGATCATACTGTCTCCGTTTATCAAACTTCTTTCCATGTCTACGAAGTTTGTGTTAAAGCTTCTTGGGATGAAAACGGAAGATGAGGAAGAAGCGGTGACGGAAGAGGAAGTGAAAGCGCTTTTAAAAATGGGAAATGAAAGCGGTACATTTGACGATGACGAAAAAGAGATGATCGATTCGGTGTTTAAGTTTGACAGAAGGACTGCAAGAGAGATCATGGTTCCGAGGCGAGAAGTGATAGCATTTGATATTGACGATCCGTTTGAGGAGATGATCGATGAGATCCTTGAGACAAGACATAATCGGATTCCGGTATATGAAGAAAACATTGATAATATTATCGGTGTGCTTCATGTAAAAGATATGATGATCGAGATGCGAAAACATCCGTTGAAGAAAGGAGATGTCAGGCAGATGCTTCGTCAACCGTTCTTTATTCCGGAAACAAAGGAAGCGGATGAACTGTTTCGGATTATGCAGGAGACACGGCATCATATGGCGCTTTTGGTCGATGAGTACGGTGGCTTTTCGGGAATTGTAACGATCGAAAATCTCGTTGAAGAGATCATGGGTGATATTAACGAAGAGTATGAGGAAGTAGTTCCTGAGATAGAGTGTGTCAGAGAAGATGAATACAAGATTGACGGAGGAGTTCTCATTGATGATTTGAACGATGAACTCGGACTGAAGCTTGAAACGGAAAATTATGATACACTGTCGGGATATCTTATTGAAAAACTGGGGCATATTCCCGCAAAAGAAGATCGGGATATCATAGAAACGGATGGTCTGATATTTAAAATCGAAGAAGTGAAAGACAACCGTATCACGCAAGTCCGTCTGCGGATGAAAGACTTGAAATAAAAACCTGTCTGAGTCAGACGATGGGAAAGTTTACAAGAAGACGAAAATTTGAACAGAGAGATGAAAGGAGATACAGTGTAATGAAGATGCTGTCTATTGAAGAAGAGCTGAAGAACAATTCTTATCCGGGGAGAGGGATCGTTATCGGGAAAACACAGGACGGAACGAAGGCTGTGACGGCTTACTTTATCATGGGAAGAAGTGAGAACAGCAGAAACCGTGTGTTTGTGGAAGAAGGAGAAGGAATCCGTACACAGGCGTTTGATCCGGCAAAACTGGAAGATCCGAGCCTTATTATTTATGCGCCGGTGCGTGTCCTCGGTAATAAAACGATTGTTACAAACGGAGATCAGACAGATACTATCTATGAAGGGATGGATAAGCAGATGACATTCGAGCAGTCACTTCGCTCCCGCGAGTTTGAACCTGACGGTCCGAATTATACGCCGCGTATCTCCGGAGTAATGCATATAGAAAACGGAACGTACAACTATGCAATGTCTATTTTGAAAAGTAATAACGGGAATCCGGAAAGCTGCTGCAGATATACATTTGCATATGAGAATCCGGTTGCGGGAGAGGGACATTTTATCCATACTTATATGTGTGACGGGAATCCTTTGCCGAGTTTTGAAGGAGAACCGAAATTGATCGGAATCCCGAACGATATGGACGAGTTCACCGAGACGTTATGGCACAGCCTGAATGAAGATAATAAAGTATCTCTTTTCGTGCGTTATATCGATATAGAGACAGGAAAGTATGAGACGAAAATCGTAAATAAAAATCATAAATAAAGATTACGAAATAAGGATTACGAATAAGGATCACGAATAAAGATCGCAAATAAAGATTATAAGGAGCGGATAAGAAGATGAAAGAATTAGAATTAAAATATGGATGCAACCCAAATCAGAAACCGTCCAGAATTTATATGAGTGACGGACGTGAACTGCCGATCAAAGTGCTTTGCGGACGTCCGGGGTATATTAATTTTCTTGATGCATTTAATGGATGGCAGCTTGTGTCCGAGTTGAAAAAAGCAACAGGACTTCCGGCGGCAACATCGTTTAAACACGTATCTCCGGCAGGGGCGGCAGTCGGACTTCCGCTTTCTGATACGCTTGCGAAAATTTACTGGGTAGATGATCTCGGGGAGTTGTCTCCGCTGGCCTGCGCATATGCAAGGGCGAGAGGCGCAGACAGAATGTCTTCGTTCGGAGATTTTATTTCGTTGTCTGATGTGTGTGATGTGGATACCGCAAAATTGATCAAGAGAGAAGTTTCCGACGGCGTGATCGCACCGGGATATGAACCGGAGGCTCTTGAAATATTAAAACAAAAGAAAAAAGGAAATTATAATATTATCGAGATCGATCCTGATTATGTTCCGGCAGCGCTTGAGCATAAGGAAGTATTCGGCATCACATTTGAACAGGGAAGAAATGAACTGAATATTGATAAGGACTTCTTCTCTGATGTTGTTACAGAAAACAAAGAGATACCGGAACAGGCGAAGATAGATCTTGCTATTTCCATGATCACTTTGAAATATACACAGTCAAATTCTGTATGTTATGTAAAAGACGGACAGGCGATCGGTATCGGAGCGGGGCAGCAGTCAAGAATACATTGTACACGTCTTGCCGGACAGAAGGCAGACAACTGGTGGCTGCGTCAAAGCCCGAAAGTGCTCGGACTTCAGTTTAAGGACGGTATCGGACGCGCGGACCGTGATAACGCGATCGATCTGTATATCGGCGATGAGTATATGGATCTGCTTGCGGACGGCGTGTGGGAAAATACATTTGCAGTAAAACCTGAAGTGTTTACAAGAGAAGAAAAGAGAGAATGGCTTGATAAAATGACAGATGTTGCTCTTGGATCGGATGCCTTTTTCCCGTTTGGTGACAACATTGAACGCGCGCATAAGAGCGGCGTGAAATATATTGCGCAGCCGGGCGGTTCTGTAAGAGACGATAATGTGATCGCTACATGTAATAAATACGGAATGGCAATGGCATTTACCGGAATTCGCTTATTCCATCATTAAGAAGAGGCGCTGTAACATGATTTTAGAAACGAATAGTCCTCAGGAAACGTTTTCGGCAGGGCGACAGCTTGGAGAAAAAGCATTTCCGGGGCAGGTGATTACTTTGACAGGAGATCTCGGAGTCGGAAAAACTGTTTTTACACAGGGACTTGCCAAAGGACTTGGCATCGAAGAACCGGTAAACAGTCCGACCTTTACGATCGTGCAGGTGTATGACGAAGGAAGACTGCCGCTGTATCATTTTGATGTGTACCGGATCGGGGATATCGAAGAGATGGATGAAGTGGGATTTGAAGAATATGTTATGGGCGACGGTGTTTCGCTGATCGAATGGGCGAATCTGATCGAAGAGATTCTTCCGGAAAACCGGACGGAAGTTATCATAGAAAAAGACTTGGAAAAAGGGTTTGACTATCGGAAGATCATAATCAATGAGATGAAGTGAGGTTCGATCGGATAAGACCGGATAAGACGGTATAAAGTTTGGCGGCAGTGAACTGCGGTTATGAATGAAGAATGGCGGACGAATGCCGGAAGAAAGCGAAAAGGAAAGCAGGATGTAAAGCATGAGAGTTTTGGCAATAGATAGTTCGGGTCTGACAGCTACGGTTGCAATAGTAGAGGACGACACGACGATTGCGGAATTTACAATAAATTATAAAAAGACACATTCACAGACACTTCTGCCGATGATTGATGAAATGGTGAAAATGGTAGAAGCGGATTTGAACACGATTGATGCGATCGCAGTTGCGGGAGGACCGGGATCGTTTACAGGACTTCGGATCGGATCTGCAACAGCAAAAGGTTTGGGGCTTGCGTTAGGCAAGCCCTTGATCCATATACCGACAGCAGATGCGATGGCATACAGTATCTACGGATGCGAGGATATTATATGTCCGATCATGGATGCAAGAAGAAATCAGGTTTATACAGGAATCTACTCTTTTGTTCCGAAAAAGGAGAGTGAAGATTCCGAACACGGACAGATGAAATATGCATTTCAGGTAATACGTGTACAGATGGCGGTTTCAGTGGAAGATTTGATACGAAGGCTGAATATCTATGGACGCAGAGTCGTATTCTTGGGCGATGGAGTACCTGTATATCGCAAGATGCTGGAAAAGGGTCTGAAAGTTCCGTATTTTTTTGCGCCGTCATATTTAAACAGACAGCGTGCGGCAGTGGTAGGAGCGCTTGGTATCCGCTATTTTAAGATGGGACGTTATGAAACGGCGGCAGAACATAAACCGGATTATCTGCGCGTTTCTCAGGCGGAGCGGGAAAGAGCGGCAAAAGAAAAAAATGCGGCTCCGGAAATCCGCCGTATGGTCATGGAAGACGGAGCGGCAATCGCGGAACTGGAGTATAGTTTGTTCCGTGATGCATGGAGTGAAAAATCAATTCTTGAAACGCTGAAACAGCCGAATGCGATTTGTCTGATCGCAGAAAAAGCAGACCGCACGGCGGGATATCTTTTGGCATATACGGCTGCGGAAGAAATGGAAATTGCGCGTATAGGCGTTGTGAAAGAGATGCGGAGGCAAGGGGTTGCCCGGGAACTTTTAGGCGCGCTTGAAAAGATAGGGAAACAGTCGGGAATTGAAAAAATATTGTTGGATGTGCGGTCAGGAAACGAAGCGGCACACAAATTATATACAAGCGAAGGATTTACGGAAGACGGGATCAGAAAGCATTTTTATTCTGACCCTGATGAAGATGCGGTTTTGATGAGCAAAACAGTTAAATAAAATTAATAATGCCAAAAACCGACAAAAACGGAATCGGTTTCCGATAGAAATTTGAAAAAAATTCAGATATACTTTGGGCATAGCGGAAACGTAAATTTCTATTTACAGGAGGATAAGATATGCGCCGATATTATTTGAAAGAAAGAGAAATGATAAAAGAAACCGAGGCGATTATCTGCAATCGGTGCGGAAAAGAAATTGTTGTCAGAAACGGGGAACCCCGGGAAGGCGTATTTAGTGCAGACTGCGAATGGGGGTATTTTTCGGAGAAGGACGGAGAAAGGCATCATTTTGATCTGTGCGAATCTTGTTATGATGATCTTGTGAGTTCTTTTAAAATACCCGTTGACGCAGAGTGAAAAATTAAAACAAAAAGAATGGACAGAAAAATAAATGTTAGATGTATGTTTGTTGGGATGCGGCGGGATGATGCCGCTTCCTTATCGTTATCTGACGGCGCTTATGACGCGGTTTAATGGAAGTAGTATGCTTATAGACTGCGGAGAAGGAACGCAGGTTGCGATTAAAGAAAAAGGATGGAGTTTTAAACCGATTGATGTGATTTGTTTTACACATTATCACGGAGATCATATAAGCGGTCTTCCGGGACTGCTCCTTACGATGGGAAATGCAGACCGTACAGAGCCGCTTACATTGATCGGACCAAAAGGACTTGAGCGGGTGGTGAGCTGCCTTAGAGTGATTGCGCCCGAGCTTCCGTTTCCGATCGTTTTTAAGGAGATAGAAGGCGCTGAACAGACATTCGAGATAAACGGATACAGACTGAAAGCTTTCCGTGTAAATCATAACGTACTTTGTTACGGATATACGATGGAAATTGACCGCGCCGGAAAATTCGATGCTCAGAGGGCAAAAGAACAGGGAATTCCGCTTCCGTATTGGAGCCGGCTTCAAAATGGCGAGACGATTGAGACAGAGGATAAAGTCTATACCCCTGATCTTGTGCTTGGCCCTCCGCGAAAAGGGATAAAACTGACGTACACGACAGACACCCGGCCTACGGACTCGATCAAAGAAAATGCGGCCGGTTCTGATCTGTTTATTTGTGAAGGAATGTACGGAGAACAAGAAAAAGCGGCAAAAGCAGTAGAATACAAGCATATGACGTTCTATGAGGCGGCGGCACTTGCCAAGGAAGCCGAAGTAGAGGAGATGTGGCTGACGCATTACAGTCCGTCGCTGACAAAACCGCAGTATTATATGGATGAGGTGCGCCGTATTTTTCCGAGGGCAAAAGCGGGAAATGACGGCATGACTGCGGAGTTGATGTTTGAAGATTGAGAGGCGTGAAATGAAAGAGATAAGAAACATTAATATTTTGGCGATTGAAAGTTCGTGTGATGAGACTGCGGCTGCAGTTGTCCACAATGGAAGAAAAGTTCTTTCAAACATTATTTCATCGCAGATCGATCTGCACAAATTATATGGCGGAGTTGTTCCGGAAATTGCATCGCGGAAACATATTGAAAAAATCAATCAGGTGATTGAAGAAGCGCTGAAAGAGGCGGAGGTAACATTGAAAGATATTGATGCGGTCGCGGTTACGTACGGCCCGGGACTTGTAGGGGCGCTGCTTGTCGGAGTGGCAGAAGCAAAGGCGATTGCTTATGCGGCGGGGCTTCCGCTTGTCGGCGTGCATCATATAGAAGGGCATATTTCGGCAAATTATATCGAGCATCCCGAATTAGAACCGCCCTTTTTGTGCCTTGTTGCATCCGGGGGGCACACTCATCTTGTATGTGTGAAAGATTACGGAAAGTATGAAATACTTGGAAGAACAAGGGATGATGCGGCAGGAGAAGCTTATGATAAAGTAGCGCGTGCGATCGGATTGGGATATCCGGGAGGACCGAAGATCGACAGAATTGCAAGAGAGGGAAACCCTGATGCAATAAAATTTCCGAAAGCAAATGTAGACGGTGCAAAATATGATTTTAGTTTCAGCGGTTTGAAGTCGGCGGTTCTCAATTATATAAACGGCTGCAAGATGAAAGGTGAAAGTTTTGATCCTGCGGATATTGCCGCATCTTTTCAGAAAGCGGTTGTGGAAGTATTGGTAGAGAAGTCTATGCAGGCGGCGGAAGATTACAGTATGCGCAAATTTGCGATCGCAGGCGGCGTTGCATCTAACACGGCGTTAAGAACGGCTATGGAAGCGGCGTGTGCAAAGCGGGGCATTCAATTCTATCATCCGTCTCCGATTTATTGCACAGATAATGCGGCAATGATAGGCGCAGCAGGATTCTATGAATATCTTGCAGGTACGCGTCATGGATGGGATCTGAATGCGGTGCCGAATTTAAAACTCGGTGAACGATAGAAAAATCAGAAAATATCAAAGATAGAGAATACCAAAGAGATGAGATGTTAAAGACGCAGAGAGTTTAAAAACAGAGAATGACAAAAAGATAGAATGTTAAAGAGCAGAGAGTTTTAAAACAGAGAATGCCAAAAAGATAGAATGTTAAAGACGCGGAGAGTTTTAAAACAGAGAATATCAAAAAGATAGGATGTTAGAGGCAAAGAGTGTTAAAGCCGAAGAATGTCATAGACAGAGAAGATAAAGGTGAGATTGTGGAAGCGGAAGGGGGTGGAACTATGACGAAAGTATATTGTACAGCAATCGTGCTTGCGGCAGGCAGCGGAAAGAGAATGGGAACAAAAGTTCATAAGCAATATTTGCAGTTGTGTGAAAAGCCGGTACTTGCGTATTCCCTGCAGGCATTCCAACAATCCGACCTTATAGATGAGATCATTCTTGTTGTCGGAAAAGGGGAAGAAGAGTTTTGCCGCACAGAGATTGTGGAGAAATATGGCTTTTTTAAAGTACAGAAAATCATATGCGGAGGCGAACAGAGATATCATTCGGTTTGGAACGGTTTAAAAGAGACAAAGGCGGGATATGTATACATCCATGACGGCGCCCGCCCGTTTGTGAATGAAAATATTATTCGCAGGGGATATGAATGTGTGGTGCGGGAACATGCCTGCGCGGCAGGGATGCCTGTAAAAGATACAGTTAAAATCGTAGACGACAATAATATTGTATCCCAGACCCCGGAAAGAAAATATGTGTGGATTGTTCAGACGCCCCAGGTGTTTGATACGGAGTTGATAAAACGTGCATACCGGCTGTTGGAAAAAGAAGGAGAAAGCGCTGTAACGGATGATGCTATGGTTGTGGAAACGATGTTGGGTGAATCGGTCAAATTGTATGAGGGATCTTATGAGAATATAAAAATCACAACTCCCGAAGATTTAAAGGTGGCAGAAGCGTTTGTCGGCAAATAAGTATACTCTTCAAAAATAGAAACAGAGAGTCATAGACAAATTTTGCGCCAGACACCGGCTGTATTGCGGATTTTTCCGAGAAACAGCCGGTATTTTATATCATATAAAGTAGAAAAAACAGTTTAGCAGAAAAATACGCTCTGCAATTATGGAAAAAAGCAAAAAAATCTGTAAAATATAAAATAAGGTCTTGACATAGGAAATGTACATGTGATATCATAACGTACGTTGCACAGGGGAAGTTCAATAAGCCGATTTTCACTGTTGTAAATATGGAGAGGTATCGAAGTGGTCATAACGAGGCGGTCTTGAAAACCGTTTGTC
>OHMN01000074.1_pt1 | contig 96546 bp, 83 predicted proteins | sample 1569361 | NCBI WGS metagenome assembly OHMN01 (sample SAMEA3541508, study PRJEB24748) | human gut metagenome | biome: human gut; feature: human-associated habitat; material: faeces | place: China | collected 2012
TGGAGAGGAAGGAGCCATGGATGGAGAATGAGGCGAAAAAACCGCTGGAGCTCTATATCCATATTCCGTTTTGTGTAAAAAAATGCGATTACTGTGATTTTCTTTCCGGACCTGCAGGAAAAGAGAGGCAGCGTGAATATTTCCAGGCTCTGGAAAGGGAGATCGCTGCTGTTCCGGATTTTTCGGACAGGGAGATCACCACAGTTTTTATCGGCGGAGGAACACCTTCCGTGCCGGATCCGTCTCTTGTGGGAGAGATACTGGATCAGATCAGAAATAAGTTTTTTATGGCCCCGGATGCTGAGATCACCATCGAAGCAAATCCGGGGACTTTATATAAAGAAAAACTTCAGATATATCTGGAACACGGGATCAACCGGCTGAGTCTGGGGCTTCAGTCCCCGCAGAACCGGGAATTAAAGATCCTTGGAAGGATCCATACGTGGGAAGAGTTTCAGGAGAGCTTTTTTATGGCAAGGGATGCAGGCTTTTCCAATATCAATATCGATCTGATGAGTGCCATTCCGGAACAGACCTATGCAGACTGGGAAAAAAATCTTCGCACGGTGGCAGGGATTTCGCCGGAACATATTTCCGCCTACAGTCTGATCATTGAGGAAGGCACTCCTTTCGGAGAGAGAAAGCTGAAATTACCGGATGAGGATACGGAGTACCGTATGTATGAGAATACGGCAGGGATCCTGGAGGAATATGGGTTTCATCAGTACGAGATCTCCAATTATGCAAAAGGCGGATGGGAATGCCGCCATAATAGGGGATACTGGCGGAGAATCGATTATCTGGGGCTGGGACTTGGGGCGTCTTCACTTCTGGATCATATGCGTTTTTCCAATACTGCGGATATGAAGGAATATATTGGAAACAGTGCGTTTCCGGATAAGATCCGTCAGAATATGGAGAGTCTTACAGAGGCAGATGAGATGGCTGAGTTTATGTTTCTGGGGCTTCGGATGACAGAGGGCGTTTCAATGAAAGAGTTTGCGGAATATTTCGGGAAAAATATGGAAAACGTTTACGGAGAGGTCCTGAAAAAACATCTGGAGATCGGAATGCTGGAACAAAAAGGAGACAGGATATATCTTTCGCGAAAGGGAATCCATGTGAGCAATGGAGTGATGGCGGATTTTCTGCTGTAGAAAAATTTGTCGATTTTTCCACCTTGACGAACGGATGTTCTGGCAGTATACTGATAAAAAATCAGAAGTTTTACAGCAGAATAAGAGAGGTAGATTCTGCTGTTGAGAAGAATACCGGAATATTTTTGTATGACCGGACAGAGTAGGAGGCAGAAGCAAACGATAAGAAGCGTTTTATCAGGATACGCGGAGCCAATGAGAATAATCTTAAGAATCTCAGCGTCGATATTCCCAGAGACCAGTTTGTGGTACTTACCGGACTCAGCGGCTCCGGCAAGTCATCTCTTGCATTTGACACCATTTATGCAGAGGGACAGAGACGTTATATGGAGTCACTTTCTTCCTATGCGAGGCAATTCCTGGGACAGATGGAGAAACCGGATGTGGAGAGTATTGAAGGACTTTCTCCGGCAATTTCCATTGACCAGAAATCCACGAACCGCAATCCAAGATCTACAGTAGGAACAGTGACGGAGATCTATGATTATTTTCGTCTGTTATATGCGAGAATCGGAATTCCACATTGTCCGAAATGTGGCCGTGAGATTAAGAAACAGACGGTAGATCAGATGGTAGATCAGATCATGGAACTGCCGGAGCGCACGAAGATCCAGCTCCTTGCGCCAGTTGTCCGTGGAAGAAAAGGACGCCATGAAAAGCTTCTGGAGAGAGCGAAGAAAAGCGGATATGTACGTGTGCGTGTGGACGGTAATCTGTATGAATTATCCGAAGAGATCGCATTAGATAAGAACATCAAGCATAATATAGAAATCATCGTGGATCGACTTGTTGTGAAGCCGGGAATTGAGAAGCGTCTTACGGATTCGATTGAAAATGTACTGCATCTGGCAGAGGGGCTGATGATTGTTGACATTATTGACGGGGAGCCGATGAATTTCAGCCAGAGCTTTTCCTGCCCGGACTGTGGAATCAGTATCGATGAGATAGAGCCGCGAAGCTTCTCTTTCAACAATCCATTTGGCGCATGCCCGGAGTGTTTCGGACTTGGATATAAGATGGAATTTGATGAGGACCTGATGATTCCGGATAAGAGACTGAGCATCAGCGAAGGAGCGATTACCGTAATGGGATGGCAGTCTTGTACGGATAAGAAGAGTTTTACCTATGCGATTCTTGATGCACTTTGCAAAGCATATGACTTTTCTCTGGACACGCCATTTCAGGACTATCCACAGGAAATCCATGATGTGATCATCCACGGAACGAATGGCCGTGAGGTGAAAGTTCATTATAAAGGCCAGCGCGGAGAAGGTGTCTATGATGTTGCATTTGAAGGACTGATTCGCAATGTAGAACGCAGATACCGCGAGACTTCATCTGAGACAATGAAGGCAGAATATGAAGAGTTTATGAGAATCACTCCGTGTAGAAAATGTGGCGGCCAGCGACTGAAGGCAGAAGCGCTTGCAGTGACGGTCGGTGGTAAAAATATCGCAGAAGTGACAGAGATGTCCATTGAAAACCTGCAAACATTTATGGGCAGTCTGGAGCTTACGCAGCAGCAGAAGATGATCGGAGGACAAATCTTAAAAGAGATCCAGGCAAGAATTAAGTTTTTGATGGATGTAGGTCTGGATTACTTGACGCTTGCCCGCGCTACCGGAACATTATCCGGAGGAGAAGCGCAGAGAATCCGTCTTGCGACACAGATTGGTTCAGGTCTGGTGGGAGTGGCTTATATTCTGGACGAGCCGAGTATCGGCCTGCACCAGAGGGATAATGACAAACTGCTCGGAACACTGAAGCATCTGCGTGATCTCGGGAATTCTGTCATTGTCGTGGAACATGATGAGGATACGATGCGTGCGGCAGACTATATTGTGGACATTGGACCTGGTGCCGGTGAGCATGGAGGAGAAGTAATTGCATGTGGAACCGCAGAGCAGATCATGAAGAATAAAAAATCCATCACAGGGGCTTACCTTAGTGGAAGAATGCAGATTCCGGTACCGGAGCACCGCGCGGATCCGTCAGGCTGGATTAAGATCAGAGGAGCAAGAGAGAATAACTTAAAAAATGTGGATGTAGAGATCCCGCTTGGTGTGATGACCTGTGTGACAGGTGTGTCTGGATCTGGAAAGAGTTCGCTTGTAAATGAAATCCTGTACAAACGTCTTGCAAGAGATCTGAACAGAGCAAGAGTGATTCCGGGAAAACATAATGCCATTGATGGCCTGGAGCAGCTGGATAAAGTGATTGCCATTGACCAGTCTCCGATTGGAAGAACACCGAGATCAAACCCGGCAACCTATACGGGAGTATTTGATCTCATCCGTGACCTTTTTGCATCTACAGCAGACGCAAAAGCACGTGGATACAAGAAAGGAAGATTCAGTTTCAATGTGAAAGGCGGACGTTGTGAAGCCTGTGCCGGAGACGGAATCCTGAAAATCGAGATGCATTTCCTGCCGGATGTTTATGTACCTTGCGAGGTTTGCCACGGAAAGAGGTATAACCGGGAGACACTGGAGGTAAAATACAAAGGAAAGAGTATTTATGATGTACTCAATATGACCGTGGAAGAGGCATTGCATTTCTTTGAAAATGTACCAAGTATCCGAAGAAAGATGGAGACGCTTTATGATGTGGGACTTTCCTATATCCGTCTCGGTCAGCCTTCCACACAGCTTTCCGGAGGAGAGGCGCAGCGGATCAAGCTGGCGACAGAACTGAGCCGGAGAAGTACGGGAAAGACCATCTATATATTAGATGAACCTACGACAGGATTACATTTTGCAGATGTGCATAAACTGACAGAGATTCTGCATAGATTATCAGCGGACGGCAATACAGTCGTAGTCATTGAGCATAATCTGGATGTGATCAAGACAGCAGATTATATTATTGATATGGGACCGGAAGGCGGTGACAAAGGCGGAACCGTTATTGCAAAGGGAACGCCGGAAGAAGTGGCTGAAAGTCCGGTATCATACACCGGAAAATATATCAAGCCGATGCTTGAAAAATAAGTATCTTCACAAATATTTAAGGAAAAAAGGGTTGCACTTCCTGAGAAAACGAAAGATAATGATATGGATAAAAGGGATAGCAGAAAGAAAGAGGTTATATCATGGCAGTAGATATTGGAATAGATCTGGGAACAGCCAGTATTCTTGTATATGTGAAGGGAAAGGGAGTCATACTCAAAGAACCTTCTGTCGTTGCATTTGACAGAGACAGCAATGAAGTGAAGGCAATCGGCGAGGAGGCACGTCTGATGCTGGGAAGAACGCCAGGCAATATTATCGCAGTGCGTCCTTTGCGTCAGGGAGTTATTTCCGATTATACTGTGACAGAGAAGATGATCAAGTATTTTGTTCAGAAAGCACTGGGAAGAAGAACATTTCAGAAACCACGTATCAGTATCTGTGTGCCAAGTGGTGTGACGGAAGTTGAGAGAAATGCGGTACAGCAGGCGACATTTGCGGCAGGAGCCAGAGATGTCTATCTGATCGAGGAACCTGTGGCGGCAGCAATCGGTGCAGGTATTGATATTTCCAAAGCATGTGGTAATCTGATCGTAGATATCGGGGGAGGTACGACCGATGTGGCCGTGATCTCTCTTGGAGGTACGGTAGTCAGTACCTCACTGAAAGTTGCCGGAGACGATTTTGACGAGGCAATTGTACGTTATATGAAGAAAAAACACAATCTGCTGATCGGAGACCGGACCGCAGAAGACATCAAGATTAAGATTGGAACGACGTATCCTCTGATCGAAAATGAAGCGATGGAGGTCAGTGGACGGAATCTGGTTACAGGACTGCCAAAGACAGTTACGGTGACTTCAGCAGAGACAGAACGGGCACTTCAGGGAACATCCAACCAGATTATTGAAGCAATTATCAGCGTTCTGGAGCGTACGCCGCCGGAGCTTTCCGCAGATATTCTGGAACGCGGGATCATGCTGACCGGAGGTGGAGCAAAGCTTCGCGGGCTGGAAGAGATGATTGAGGAGAGAACCGGAATCAATACAATGACTGCAGAGGAGCCGACGCAGGTCGTAGCAATCGGAACCGGAGAATATGTGGAACTTATGAGCGCAAGACGGGAGCTGTAAAGAATGCCGAGGCATTCTTGAACTGTCGGGCAGATTTGGGACAATAGATGGAAGAGATTAAGGGATATGTAGAGCACATTGTATACCGGAATGAAGACAACGGGTATACAGTATTTAATTTGAATAATGATGACGGAGACCTGACCTGTGTAGGAAAGTTTCATTACATTGAAGAGGGAGAACTGTTGGAGCTGACGGGAGAGTACATTGTACACAAAGTGTATGGAACCCAGCTTCAGGTAGAGACTTCGAAGGTATGTCAGCCGGAAGATAAGGTGTCGATTGAACGTTATCTTGGTTCCGGAGCCATCAAAGGTGTCGGACCGTCGCTGGCAGGACGGATCGTGAAGAAGTTCGGTGGTGATACATTCCGCATTATTGAAGAAGAACCGGAGCGTCTTGCCGAGGTAAAAGGAATCAGCGAGCGGAAAGCCAGAGAGATCGCCATTCAGGTAGAAGAAAAAAAGGATATGAGGGAAGCCATGATCTATCTGCAAAAATATGGCATTTCTACGACACTGGCGGCAAGGATTTATCAGCATTATGGTCAGAGCGTTTATCGCGTAATAGAAGAAAATCCATATCAGATGGCAGATCATGTGCCGGGAGTTGGCTTTAAGACGGCCGATGAGATTGCGTCGAAGGTCGGGATACATACAGATTCCGATTACCGGATCCGAAGTGGTATTTTCTATACATTGATTCAGAGTGTCAGTGAAGGACATGTCTATCTTCTTCAGGAGGTTCTGCTATATCGTGCCAGTCAGCTTCTCGATGTAGAGATTCAGCATATTGAAAAATATGTGATGGATCTTGCTATGGAGAAAAAAGTTGTTCTGAAAGAGTCTGATGAAGGGCTTCGTGTTTATTCCGCCCATTATTATTATATGGAACTCACGGTTGCAAAGATGTTGCATGATCTGAATGTAGATTTTGATGTGACACCGTCTGTTTTGGAGCATCGCATCCATATGATAGAAGAACAGGCAGAACTGGCACTGGATGACAGACAAAGAGAAGCTGTAATGGAAGCAGTGCGGCACGGAATTCTGATTGTGACTGGAGGACCGGGAACCGGAAAAACAACGACGATCAATGCAATGATCCATTTCTTTGAGGAAGAAGGAGCAGATATCCTTCTTGCAGCACCGACCGGACGTGCGGCGAAGCGCATGACAGAGGCAACCGGCTGTGAGGCTCAGACCATTCATCGCCTGTTGGAAGTCAGTGGCAATCCGGAAGATGATGATAAGAGAGATAATGTCGGATTTGGAAATGGATTTGGAAGAAATGCAGAGAATCCGCTGGAGTCAGATGTGATTATCATTGATGAAATGTCCATGGTAGATCTGCCGCTTATGAAGGCGCTCCTTGACGCAATTATGCCGGGGACCAGACTGATCATGGTCGGAGACGGAAATCAGCTGCCAAGTGTAGGCCCTGGAAGAGTGCTTAAAGACATGATCGCATCGGATTGTTTCCCGGTTGTAAAGCTGGAGAAAATCTTCCGGCAGGCAAAAGAGAGTGATATTATCGTAAATGCACATAAAATTAACCGTGGAGAACCAGTCATATTGGACAATAAAAGCATGGACTTTTTCTTTTTAAAACGGTCTGATCCAAATGTGATCATCAGTGTTGTAATTACGTTGATCCAGAAAAAACTTCCAAAGTTCGTAGATGCCTCACCTTATGACATTCAGGTGCTGACACCGATGCGAAAAGGAAATCTGGGCGTGGAGAGGCTGAATAAAATCCTTCAGCAGTATCTGAATCCGCCATCACCCCAAAAGCAGGAAAAAGAAGTGGGAGACCGCCTGCTGCGTGAAGGTGACAAGGTGATGCAGATTAAGAACAATTACCAGTTAGAGTGGGAAGTCTGCACGAAATACGGAATGACCATTGACAAAGGACTGGGCGTATTTAACGGCGACATGGGAATCATCAAGAATATCAACACTTACGAGGAGACGGTTACGGTTGAGTATGACGAACAGCGCCAGGTGAAGTATCCATATGCGATTCTTGATGAGTTGGAGCTTGCTTATGCGATCACGATACATAAAGCTCAGGGAAGTGAGTATCCGGCGGTTGTGATCCCGCTTCTTCAAGGACCAAGACAGCTTTACAACCGGAATCTGATCTATACAGCAGTGACAAGAGCAAGAAAATGTGTCACACTTGTGGGCAGTGATTCAGTATTTCAGGAAATGATCCAAAATACCAGCGAGCAGCGGCGAAATACAAGTCTGGCGGAGCGAATCCGAGAACTTGCATAGTGATCATAGAAAAATATAATAAAAAAAAGAATGTAAAATATAATAAAAAGCACGAAAAAAGCAGAGAAAGACAAGGAAAAATATGGTCAGAAAAGGTGTTGGATATTTTCTGGCCTTCTATCTGCCCTTTTTGTGGAAAGGTAAATCGTGGGGGAGTATGCCCTTTGTGCAGGAAAGCTGTGGAAAAATTAGAGATTCATGAACCGCGATGCCTGAAATGTGGGAAACCAATCCGCTGTGAAGAGAGGGAATTTTGCCATGACTGCTATAACACAGAACACATTTATGAAAGAGGGTTGTCGGTGTGGCTTCATAAACCTCCGGTGAACCAGGCAATTTACCAGTTAAAATATCATAATCAGAGATATGTTGCGAAGTATTTTGCACAGGAAATCTGTATAAAATATGCAGAAGAGATCCGAAGATGGAGACCGCAGGCACTTGTCCCGGTGCCTCTGCACAGAAAAAGGCGCAGGAAGCGTGGTTACAACCAGGCGGAGCTTCTGGCAGAAGAGATAGGGAAAATACTTGGGATTCCGGTCGTTACGAATCTGGTAAAACGGGTTCATTACACTGGTTATCAGAAAAAGCTGGATCCCATAGGGAGAAAAAAGAATCTGGAACATGCATTTGCTCCGGGAGGAGATCCGGACAGACTTCCGACAGATTTTCGACGTGTCATTATTATCGATGATATTTACACAACAGGGAATACCGTGGATCAAGTGGCAAAAGTATTGAAAACTATGGGGTTCCAAAAAGTTTACTTTTTGACTATAAGTATTGGACAAGGGTACTGAGATTTGCTATACTGAAAATGATGTTTCATCGATAAAAAAGGATTTTGAGGTGCATATATGTTAGATGAGCGAAAAGTCAAGCTAATGACTCAGCTTGCTCTGTATGATCAGACGCAGGGAAAAGAGGATTTTAAAATCAGTGAATACTATCGAAAAGATTATGCCGGAGTGCACATTTTATATACGGTTCTGTGGGTGACAATAGGCTATATAGCAGCCTGGGCAATTGCGATGATCGCAGGACTTGATACTCTGATGGAGAAGATGTCAACAGCATTACTGATTACGTTGGTTCTCGCGGCAGTTGTCGGATATGTGGTAGTTCTTGTGTCTTATATTGGAATTGCAAGCCACCTGTACAATAAAAAGCATCAGGAAGCGAGACAGCGGGTAAAGAGATATAATCACATTCTGACGAGATTGTTGAAGATGTATGAAAAGGAGACAAAGTAATGGACAGTTTATATGTAATACGGGAGAGAATGCAGGATTTGTATTCCAGATACTCAATTGTGGCGGATAAAGCAATACAATTTGTTCTGGCGGTCATGACATTTTACATGATCAACAATAATGTAGGATTTATGAAGACACTGGCATCGCCGGTGGTGGTACTGGCACTTGCAATTATTGCAACTTTCTTTCCACCAATCATTACAGTGATTCTGGCAACAGCACTGATCCTTGTACATATGTATTCAGTATCCATCGCAGCACTTGTTGTAACAGCATTGATTTTCCTGATCATGTATATTTTTTATCTTCGTTTTACACCGAAGATGGCAATCGTTGTACTTTTGACACCACTGGCATTTGCACTTAAGATTCCGGTTGTTGTTCCAATCTCATGTGCGCTTTTAATGTCACCGATTTCCATGGTGGCAGTGGGATGTGGAACGGTTGTATATTATATGATGGCTTATATGAAAAAAGCAGCCTCCGGTATGCAGGGCGGTTCTGTGAAAGGTATGATGGGACAGATTGGGAAATATGCAAAACAGGTCTTCCAGAATAAAGAACTGTGGATCGTCCTTGTTGCATTTATTATCTGTACACTGGTTGTTTATACGCTTCGCAAACAGGCAATCGCACATGCATGGACTATTGCAGTTGTAACCGGAGCTGTTGTGAATATTGTAGTAGTGGCAATCGGAGATGTTGCTATGGGAGTCCATGCATCTTACGGTTCATTGATTTTTGGAAGTATCGGAGCAGCGGTTATCGGAGTGATCCTGGAATTGTTCTTCTTCTCCGTAGATTATTCAAGAAGTGAGAATCTTCAGTACGAAGATGATGAATACTATTACTATGTAAAAGCAGTTCCGAAGATTGTAGTATCTACACCGGAGAAGACGGTGAAGCGGATCAATGAACGACAGGAAACAGAGATCATGGATACTGCGGAAGTTAGAAAAAAAGCAAAAAAACAGGCACAGGAAAAGGCACGTCAAAGCGAGCAGGGACAAAAAAAGAAAAAACGTCCGGCATCAAAAAGACGTAATGTTATGGATGCTGATGTGGATCAGGAGCTTTTAAGAAGAAGTTTTGAAAATGATCCTGATATGAGATAAAAAAGAATTTTAAATGGGAAGATAAATAATTATAGCAAAAGGGGGTGACCGGGTGAAACAGTATATTATGCATGTATTAGGAGCTGTCAGTCAGGAATTGTATTTTCCAGATGCGCATCTGACAGATATTATTGAAATCCTGATTTTGACATATCTAATCTATCATATTGCAATGTGGCTGATCAATACAAAAGCATGGATGCTGATGCGAGGAATTGTTGTACTTGGTATCTTTGTATTGCTTGCAGCAGTTTTTAAGATGCATACAATTTTATTCCTGGCAAGGAATTCGGTAACGGTACTGGCTACGGCGGCAGTTGTAGTATTTCAGCCGGAACTTCGAAGGGCTCTGGAAAAGCTTGGGGAGAAGCAGTTCCTGAGTTCAATCGTACCATTTGAGACGAACAAAGAAAGCAGCAGGTTCAGTGAAGATACCATGGACAGTATTATCGATGCAGCTTACAATATGGGCCGCGTGAAGACAGGAGCACTGATCGTGGTGGAACAGGCAATACATCTGACGGAGTATGAAAGTACCGGGATTAAGATGGACTGTCTCGTATCCATGCAGGTACTGATGAATATATTCGAGCACAACACACCACTTCACGATGGCGCTATCATTATCCGTGGTGACAGAATTGTATCTGCAACATGTTATCTGCCATTGTCTGATAACATGGGGCTTAGCAAGGAGCTTGGAACAAGGCACAGAGCAGCGGTAGGCATGAGTGAGGTCAGTGATGCTCTGATCATCGTTGTGTCTGAGGAGAACGGCAAGGTATCTGTAGCACAGGGAGGTGTGCTTGACCGGGCAGTAACGAGGGAAGAACTTCGCGAGAAGCTGACTTATATACAGAACAGAAAGCCGGAGAATAAGAATTTCCTGCAGCATATATGGAAAGGAAGGAATAAAGATGAAAAAAGGACTGATGAATAATTGGGGCCTTAAGATATTATCCTTCCTCCTGGCAGTGATGCTGTGGCTGATTGTGGTAAATATCGATGACCCGGTAACAACCCAGACATTTAATAATATACCGGTAGCGGTAACGAATGCAGAGGTGCTTGCGGCGACCAATCAGACTTATCAGATTGAGGATGGCACGCAGAATGTCTCTGTGACAGTACGGGCAAAGAGATCTGTACTTAATAAGATAAAAGCAGATAATATTAAAGCGACTGCAGACATGAAAGAGCTGACGCTTCAGACACAGATTCCGATCAGCGTTGAGATTACAGGAGTCAACTATGAAAGTGTAGAAGTATCTCCACGTAATCTTCAGGTAAAACTGGAAGATGAAGAGACGAAGAAATTCCCGATTGTTCCAAAGACGACAGGAACCGTCCGAGATGGCTATACACTTGGAGAGATTCAGGCAGTGCCGGAGATGGTATCTATCCGGGGACCGAAGTCTGTCATTGATTCCATCAGTAAAGTTGAGGCATCTGTCAGTGTGTCAGGATTATCTGAAGACGTTGTGACAAAATCAGAGCTTGTATTATACGATAGTGATAACAATGTGATTGACCAGTCACTTCTTGCCAATAACCTTGGTACGGAAGGTGTATCTGTCAGTGTACAGGTGCTTGAGACGAAGAGCGTTAAGGTTGAATTTGATACTTCACAGATTACAGCAGCAGACGGATATTCCGTCAGCGATATCAAGTATGAGCCGGATCATGTAAATGTGACCGGCAGAGCGGAAGAACTGAAAAAGTTGAAGAAGATCTCAGTTCCGGCATCGGCACTTAATATGTCCGGACTGACTTCTAAGACAGAGAAAGTTGTGGACATCACAGATTATCTTCCGGAAGATATTTCGCTGACAGATGAAAATGCCGGATCTGTAGTTGTGACTGTAGGAATTGACAAAGATGGAACAAAATCTTATGATATTTCTATGGGAGCCATCAAGGTAAATAACCTAGCAAACGGATTGTCGCTAAGCTATGAATCAGCAGATGTACTGGAGATTCAGATTCGCGGGCCGGAAGATATACTGGATCAATATAAGATCAGTGATAATGTAAGCATTGATCTTAAGAACTACCAGACGGCCGGAACTTACACAGTCCCGGTAACGGTAGGCGTTCCGGATGGCTGTGTGCTTGAGAGCACGGTATCTGTAAATGTTATATTGGAAGAAAAATAAGGAGCAGAGCTATGGTAAGTCAGAAAGTTAAAATCACAAATCCAACAGGACTGCATCTGCGTCCGGCTGGAATTTTCAGCAATATCGCAAACAAATTTGAGTGCCGGATCACATTTGAGTATGAGAATTCTATTGCCAACGCCAAGAGTGTACTAAGTATTCTTGGTGCCGGAATCAAATCCGGAGATGAGATTCTGCTGATCTGTGAAGGGGAAGAAGAAGAAAAAGCATTAAAAGCAATGATAGAAGCTGTAGAAAGCGGGTTAGGGGAGTAATAAATTGATTCGAAATATTTTATGCTATGCAGAGGAGTCTGCCCGGAGATTTCCGGGTAAGACTGCCTTTGCAGATGAAGAGACAGCGTGCACATACGACGAACTGATCAAAAGTGCCAGAGCAGTAGGAACAAGACTGGGAAGGGAAGTAACTCCTGGAAAACCGGTTCCTGTACTTATGGAGAAAGGCGTAAAAGCTATTTATGCATTTATGGGAATCGTATCTGCAGGCTGTTTTTATATTCTGTTGGATCCGAAACTTCCGACAGAACGTCTGAGATCAGTGTTGGATACATTACAGGCAGAAGTCCTGTTGACGGATCCGGCTTATGATAAACCAAGAGAGCGTCTGGAATTTGACGGCAAAGTCATTATGATGGAAGAGGCACTTCAGACACAGGAAGATGCGGAGTATCTTGATAATGTAAGAAAACAGAGCCGGGATGTGGATCCACTCTACGCAATCTTCACTTCCGGTTCCACTGGTGTGCCAAAAGGTGTAGTTGTAAGCCACAGATCGGTCATTGATTTTATAGAAGAATTTACGAGATTATTCAATATTACAGAACAGGATGTTATTGGAAATCAGGCTCCATTCGATTTTGATGTGTCGGTAAAAGATATCTACTCTACTTTAAAATGTGGAGCAACTATGCAGATCATTCCAAAGAAGTTTTTCTCATTTCCGACAAAACTTTTGGATTATCTGGTCGAGCGGGAAGTAACAACTCTGATCTGGGCAGTTTCTGCACTATGCATCATATCCACATTAAAAGGATTTGATTATAAAGTGCCGCAGAAGATCCATAAAGTTATATTCAGTGGAGAAGTAATGCCGGTGAAGCATCTGAACATCTGGAAGAAATATCTGCCGGAAGCTATGTATGTGAATGTTTACGGTCCGACTGAAATTACATGTAACTGTACATATCATATTATTGACCGGGAGTATGAACCAGGAGAAAATCTTCCGATTGGAAGATCATTTCCAAATGAAAAGGTATTTCTCTTAGATGAAGAAGACTGGGAAGTGACAAAACCTGGAGAAAAAGGAGAAATCTGCGTATCCGGTACTGCTTTGTCACTTGGATATTACAATAACCCGGAACAGACGGCAAAAGTATTTGTGCAAAATCCATTGAATCAATCTTATCTGGAGCCAATCTACCGGACAGGAGATCTGGCATATTACGGCGAAGATGGGAATCTGTACTTCGCATCACGAAAAGATTTCCAGATCAAGCATATGGGACATCGCATTGAACTTGGAGAGATTGAGACTGCACTGGAGACAGTGGAAGGACTAGGTCGGAGCCTTTGCATGTATGATGAGGCAAAGGGGAAAATTCTTGCATTCTATGAAGGAGACCTGGAAAAGAAACAAATCGTCCGGGCAATCGGGACAAGACTTCCGGGATTCATGATTCCGAATGTATTTGTGAAAGTAGAAGAATTTCCACTTACGAAAAATGGAAAAATCGACCGTAAGAAACTGGAGGAAGATTATGAATCAGGAAATCTTACAAGCTTATCTTAGACAGGAAGAGACGCCTGCGTATATCTTTGATCTGGATATGTTAAAATCCAGAGTCCGGATGATGAAAGCAATATTGGGAGAACGGGCAGAAATCTGTTTTGCAATGAAAGCCAATCCATTTCTGATCGGATCGTTAAAGGATACGGCAGACAAATTCGAGGTATGCTCCCCGGGAGAATTTCACATTTGTGAGACAGTAGGAATTCCAATGGAGAGAATTGTACTGTCCGGTGTGAATAAGGAAAAATGTGACATCACCCATGCGATGCATACTTACGGGAATGCAGGCGTGTATACAATCGAATCCAGGAAACATCTGGAACTTTTGGAAATGTGTGCAAAAAAAGAAAACATTACGATTCATGCACTGATTCGTGTGACAAGTGGAAATCAGTTTGGCATAGACGAAGAAGAGGCTTTTGACATTGTTTCTAAAAAGGACTACTACCCGCACGTGCGAATTGAAGGGATCCAGTGCTATTCCGGTACTCAGAAAAAGAAGTTTTCTAAGATTGAAAAAGAGCTGCATTGGCTGGATGACATACTTACCCGTCTGAAAGAAACATGCAATTATGATGCTGAAGTTCTGGAATATGGACCGGGATTTTATATCCCTTATTTTGAAAATGAAGAAGAGGTAGATGATGAGTCATTGCTGCAGCAATTTGCAGATACACTTGCAACATTAAAATTCCAGGGAAAAATCACTTTGGAAATGGGACGCTATATTGCAGCATACTGTGGTTATTACGTGACTCGTATCGTAGATCAGAAAGTCAACCACGAACAGAACTACTGTATCGTAGATGGAGGACTGAACCATCTGAATTACTATGGACAGGCAATGGCTATGAAGATGCCGCATCATAAACACATTCCGGACACTCCGTTGGATATATCTGATGAACAATCAGAAGTTCTTTGGAATATCTGTGGTTCTCTGTGTACGGTCAATGATGTACTGGTGAAACAGATGCCACTGAAACATGCAAAGATCGGTGACGCTCTTGTATTTGAACGGGTGGGCGCTTATTCTGTAACAGAAGGAATCTATCTGTTCTTGAGCCGGCGCATGCCAAGGATTCTGTTCTGGTCTGAAAAAGATGGATTTACAGAGGCCAGAAAAGCAACAGAAAGTTATCCGATTAACACGGAATGCATAGAAAAAATGAAAAATTAGAAAAGGAGATTACAACTATGGAAAAATTAATTGAGATTTTAGAGGACATTCAGCCGGATGCTGACTATGAGACATGTACAACATTGATTGATGACGGAATTCTGGATTCTTTTGCAATCCTGTCTATCGTAGGAGAACTGGAAGATGAGTTCGATGTATCAGTAACACCTGCTGACATTATTCCGGAAAACTTTAACTCAGCACAGGCACTTTGGGCTATGGTACAGAGACTGCAGGCTGAATAAGAGAATAAACGGGGACACGAGAAAGACAAAAAGTACCATGTTGACACGAGAAAATGCCTAACATGGTACTTTTCTATGTTTTGCGATAACATTTTTTTATCGCAGATAGTCCGGCCAGTCTTTGGCCGGATGATACATCAGAAAAGTGGAAAGGCTGGCTAAAAAGTCTCCGACAGATGGTCTTGCGGTCATGCGATATCCAACAACAATCTGGAATAAAAATTGGTTCTTCTCCCAGATGACTGCAATCATTGTACGGATATTCCGTTCAACGCAAGGAAGCGCAATTTCGCAGGATTCGGCAACTTTTGGGTAAAGTCTGGTAGTAAGAGATGTCAACAGCTGTTGGTCCGCCAGAACATATTGAAGAGCTGTTACGGCTGGCGTAAAGCCGGCATAGACCGGAGAAGCACCAAGAGTCCGAAGCAGCTGTTCAATATCCTGTGCTGAGACATCAGAACCAGATAAAGGAACCAAAAAAACCCCTCCTTTTCAACAAATCTCATCTTATTATAACAAAAACGAATAGGTATGCAACATTTAAACTAGAAAAAGAATAGTTCCGTATTATGAGACAAAATGTTATAATTGAAGCAGTGCCAGAGGATTTGGTTCATAAATTGACGAAAGAGAAAACAGGTGACAGCATGCAAGTAGGATTGAACATTAAGATTAAAAGAATCGGAAGAGGGTATACACAGGAAGAGATTGCAGATGCCATCGGTGTCGCCCGTTCTACATACACAAGATACGAGTCAGACAAGAGACTGCCGGACATATACAAATTATGTGCACTGGCAGATTATTTTGATGTATCATTGGACGACCTGGTGGGAAGAGACTGGAAACCGAAAAAAGATCACAAAGGGCGGAACATTGCGATCAAACCACAGCCGAAATGTATATAAGGTAAGAGACGGAAGCAGAATAAAGGCAGAGGGACATGATATCCAGTGATTGTAAAAAGACATTCACTGGATATGTTTTATTGCGGGAAAATACAGTGTGTGGTATAATCATGGAAGTTTAACAGGTGAAATAGCAGTCGGAGAGTATGATTATCATACCGCGGCGTTACCGGTTATTGTATATAACATTGCAAATGATGACAGTATTGCATCTGTAACAGCGGCGGTTTGGCACAACGAAGATCAGAGTGATTTGCAATGGGTGGAGTTACCACAGAACGAAGATGGGACATATTCGACAAATGTGAACATTGCCAATTTTAATTTTGTATTGGGAGGGTATCATATACATGTATATGCTGTAAATACAGATGGACAGTAGTATTTCCTCGGAGAAGGAATGGGAAGTGTGCAATAAAAAGATGAAAAATATAAAACAGTATTTAGACTTGACTTTTTGGAAATTTATTTTAGTTGGAATTATAAACACACTTGTGGGGACAACAGTAATGTTCGTAGCATATAATCTGTGCCATCTGAATTACTGGGTATCGTCAGCATCCAATTATGTTGTGGGCAGTATCGTGAGTTACTTTTTAAATAAATATTTTACCTTTCAGGATAAGAAAAAATCCTGGAGACAGGTGGGAATATTTGTAGTTAATATTACAATCTGCTATTTGCTGGCATATGGATTGGCAAAACCGTTTGTCAACTGGATACTCGCCGGACAAGCTACAGTTGTCCGCGATAATGTATCGATGTTGGTCGGAATGGGAGCATTTGTAGTGTTCAATTATTTGGGACAGAGACTGGTAGTGTTTAAAAGATGAGTCTGAGTATAAATACGAAGCTATGAAAAGCTAAATATCAGAAAAATGAAATAATGTAAGCTAAATAAAGAGTAAAATCGATGGAAAATTAGCTGTGAGTGAGAAAGGGAAAATATGTCACTTATATCAATGAAATTTTTAACGTTTGTTGCAGTAGCAGTTATCGGATACTACTTGATACCGAAAAGGTATCAGTGGGTCTGGCTATTGGCATTCAGTTATATATATTATGCATCGTCAGGTATGAAGTATCTGGTGTTTTTGTTGTATACAACAGTTGTGACTTATGGAACAGCAAGAATGATATATGGAGCAGATCAAAAGTTTGCAGATCAGAAAGAAAAGATAAAAACTTACAAGAAAAGTATTATGTTGTTAGCGTTGATCTTGGATTTTGGCATGCTGGCAGTGTTGAAATATACGAACTTTACAATTTCGAATATCAACACATTGTTTCATGCGGATATTAGAATGGTGAAATTCCTGCTTCCACTTGGAATTTCCTTCTATACCTTCCAGTCAGTAGGTTATATTCTAGACGTATATTGGAAACGTTATGAACCAGAAAAAAATATATTTAAATTCGCACTCTTTGTATCATTCTTTCCGCAAATTCTTCAGGGACCGATTGGACGGTATTCTAATCTGGCTCATCAGTTTTATGAAGAACATAGTTTTGATTTTATGAGAATAGAACGTGGTGTTCAGAGAGTTTTATGGGGATTCTTTAAGAAGATGGTCATTGCAGACACTGCAGCAGTGTTCGTAGACGCAATATTTGACCAGTACCAGACTTACAATGGTCTGGCAATTTTCGGAGTACTTGCATACTCTGCACAGCTTTACGGAGATTTCTCCGGTGGAATGGATGTTGTAATTGGAATTGCCAGTATGTTTGGAATAGAAATGGACGAAAACTTTAAGCGTCCATATTTTTCAATATCTATTACAGATTTCTGGCATCGCTGGCACATTACACTTGGAACATGGATGAAAGATTATCTGTTCTATCCTTTGTCTCTTTCAAAAGGAATGGGCAAATTCGGCAAGTTCGCGAAAAAGACATTTGGAAAGACTTATGGACGGGCATTACCAATCTGTGTGGCAAATATTGTGGTATTCCTTGTAGTCGGTATCTGGCATGGTGCCGCTTGGAAGTTTATCGTGTATGGTCTGTATAATGGTATTATTATCGGATTTAGTGGTCTGATGGCAAAGAACTATCGAGACTGGAAAAAGAAATTTAAAATCAACGACAAGTCAAATGGCTGGCATATATTCCAGATTGTAAGGACATTTATACTGGTTAATATCAGCTGGTTCTTTGACCGGGCAGATACAATTCCGCAGGCACTCACAATGATGAAAAATGCAGTGACTGTGTGGAAACCGGTGCAGGTTTTGGATATTCGAATTGGAACTTCCGGACCAGCTTATACAATAATGGCAATTGGGATTTTGTGTATAGGTTGTCTGGTGCAATTTATTGTAAGTTATAAACAGGAGCGCGGAATGCAGATTCGAGAAAGTATTGCAATGCAACCAAGACTGGTAAGGTGGGCTGTATATATGGCATTGGTTCTGTCAATTTCAGCAATCAGTTTACCGGCAAATACAGCGGGAGGTTTTATCTATGCACAATTTTAAAAAGTATATGTATCCCGTTTTATTTCTTGCTGTGATTTTATGTATCAACGAAATTTTGATGTTGGCGTTGAAACCATATACCTGTTTTCGAAATGATATGCATAAGCTGGAAACAAATCAATACGATGATTTGTTTGTGGGCACTTCTCATGGCAAAGCGGGAATCAACCCGGAGATTGTAGATAAGATTACAGGGGAAAAAAGTTTGAATCTTTGTCTTGGGGGAGAAGAGGTTCAAGACAGTTACTATATTATAAAAGAGGCATGCCGTGTAAATAAACCGAAAAAAATTATCTATGAATTAGATCCGGGATATTGGGTATCTACTGCAACACTTGGACCAGAATACCGGACGGTATATGATGAGTTCCCGATGTCTGAAGTGAAAGTAGAATATTATCTGGACAAAATATGGAATGTAGATTTTCGAACAACTCTTTTTCCATGGTATTTATATCGAAAAGGAATCAAAGGCGCCGGAGCAAGATTTACATCAAAATTCAGCCATGCTTACAAAAATTATGATGATAGCTTTTACAATGAACCATCACAGGCTTATATAAGCCAGGGACAGATTCGGATTCACAGAAGCGATGCTCCTAAAACAGAAGCTAATCTAATCTTATGGGAGGAGAAAAAATTAAAGTCAGATGCTGTGAAATCGTTTGAAAAGATTGTGAAGCTTTGTAAAGAGAATAATATTAAGTTGACTGTGGTAACTACTCCGGTTCCGCAGGAGACATTGGAAAAATATCATGATAATTTTGAAAATGCGAATAAATTCTTTACCTCACTTATGGAAAAAGAAGGGGTAGAATATTATAATTACAATTATCAGGAGATTTCAGGATTTGACAGATCTTTGAATGGATTTTCGGATTATGAAGGACATATGTATGAAGAGCAGTCAGATGTGTTCAGCGAGGAAATAGGGAAAATAATGAGAGATATGTAAGCTGCAATGAATTCGGTATTTTTAGGAATAAAAGGAGAACGATGACTCATGGGAACTAAGGCGGTATTATACATAGTCATTCCATGTTATAATGAAGAAAAAGTGTTGTCGATTACAAGTGGAATCTTTCTTGAAAAAATGCAAAAATTAATCCAAGACGAAAAGATAGATGAAAAAAGCAGGATTATGTTTGTCAATGATGGGAGCAAAGATAGAACTTGGGAAATCATCCTAGAACTTGCAAAGAAAGATGAGCACTTTATTGGAATCAGCCAGAGTAGAAATCGAGGACATCAAAATGCGGTATTAGCGGGATTAATGGAAGCAAAAGATTGTTGTGATATTACAATATCTATAGATTGCGACGGACAAGATGACATTAATGCCATGGATCAGATGATTGAAGAGTATTATGATGGATGCGAGATCGTATATGGAGTGCGAAACAAACGGGAGACGGATACAATTTTTAAAAGATGCACTGCACAGGGGTTTTATAAGTTCTTAAATGCGATGGGGGCTGAAGTTGTATATAATCATGCGGATTATCGCCTTGTATCCAGCCGGGTACTACAGGAATTTGCAAATTATAAAGAAGTGAATTTGTTCCTCCGAGGAATGTTTCCTCTCGTTGGATTTAAAAGCACTTCTGTTTATTACGAAAGGCATGAACGTATCGCAGGAGAGAGCCATTATCCACTTCGAAAAATGCTTGCATTGGCGTTCGATGGAATTACAAGTCTTAGCGTAAAACCAATTCGAATGATAACGGAACTTGGAATTATTATAGCAATGTTGAGTTTTGCTGGAGTTATTTGGTCAATTGTTATGGCATTGCTTGGAAGAACAGTTGCAGGATGGGCAAGTATGGTATGTATTGTTGCTTTTATCGGAGGAGTACAGTTGATTTGCACCGGAGTGATTGGGGAGTATATTGGAAAAATATATATGGAAGTGAAGCATAGACCTAGATATATAATCAGCGAGAGGACAATGAATCAAGAAGAAAAATAAAATCAGGCAACAGAGGTAGAAAGGCCAAAGGAGGGGTATGAATGATTAAAAACAAAAAAGTAAAAAAGTTTATATCAATCTGTTTATGTATGATATTGCTTTTCGGAATGGGAGTTCAACAGACATTTGCAGAAGGTGAAAATTCGGAAGTAGAAAAAAGTGAAGAGATTATACAAGATGAGCAAGACGTAGCAGACAAAAATATAACTATAGATAATGAGCAACCAGATAATCAGGAAGAAAATACAGAGGTGTCTGATACGGAAACTTCTCAAGAAGATAGCGAACAGCAAGAGGTATTGGAAATCAGAAAAGATGAAATAATAACTTCTATGGATGAAGATGGAAATATTACAGAGATAGAAAGTGAAAACGGAACTCTGGAAGATGAAGGAATTTCATTATTAGATGGAGAAAGCTCTGCAAAGATAGTTAACTTTAATACTAAAGGTAGTGCTGTAACGGAATACCAAGAATATGGTACAGGGTATGATGGATATACGAACGGTATGTACGGTGCTGATGCAGCATATTTAGGGGATGAAAATGGAAAAGTTAAGTTCATGCTGTCAGGAGTTATAGGACTTGTAAATCCTGGAGAAGTTCAGGTGGTTGATATAAATCAAGCAAGCTCTCTTAGTTATTATACAGTTAGTAATGGACGTTTGATTCACAAAATTACAACTAATATAACCAAAGCTTCATATGCTTCTTCACTGGATAATGGTCCGGCGCCAAACTACTTACAAGAAAGCGGAACATATTATAGTTATGATGGTCATTATTTTTATACCAGAGAGAACTTTAGTAAAATGATTGATGATTATAACGGGGGAACAAGAACTAATGCCATTAATGCTGATAACCCATATTATAATTATTTTCAGTATCTTCCATTAAGAAGTAAGACAGCTTATACAACTGATCAACTGAACAATGTTCTGAATAGTAAAATAGCGGGAAGAACTTCGGCAATGACTAATATGGCTGGTACATTTTTGAATTATCAAAATCAGTATGGAGTAAATGCACTGATTGCAATTGGCGTTGCTGCAAATGAAAGCGCATGGGGGACAAGTAATATTGCCAGAAATAAAAACAATCTATTTGGTCTGAATGCAGTGGATACTTCCCCGGGACAGAGTGCCAATACATATAGTAGTGTTGATTCATGTGTAAAGACATTTATGGAAACTTACATGTCAAAGAGATATTTAAATCCTAATGCCGGGGTATATGCGGGAGGCTATTTGGGAAATAAAGCGAGTGGCATGAACGTAAAATACGCATCAGACCCATATTGGGCAGAAAAGAATGCGAATATTGTATGGATGATAGATAAGACATATTCAAATTCAGAATACGCAAATTATACATTAGCTGTGAAAGATACTATTGGCACGGAGCATACTAACCTAAACGTCAGGAAAGAAGCATCTACTTCTTCGACAAGGATACATACAACAAAGAAGTATTCGAACCAATCATTTATTGTTCTAGGAAATCAGAATGGATTTTACAAAGTGCAAAGTGATGGGGCGTTAAACAGTGAGCGTTCTGCAATTTCAGATTCAGGCAATTATAATTATGACAATATGTATGTTTATGTTAGTGACAGCTATGTAAAAATCGTACTTGAAGGTAAGAATGGAAATGGCGGAAACAGTGAAGAAATAAGTGTTCCGGATTCTGTAAAAGATGTATTAGCTTATCAAGTTAGTGTAAAAAATCAGGGGTGGTTGGATTCAGCCGGAAATGGATTGACTACAGGAGAAAAAAATCTACCGATAGAGGCAATGAAAGTAACAGTTCAAAATTTGGAAGGTGTTGGAGTGGAATATCGTGCGCATGTAAGCAATGTGGGCTGGCAGGACACTGTGAATAATGGAGAACAGGCAGGAATTGCAGGACAAGGAAATACTATAGAAGCGATTCAAATGAAATTAAATGGAGAAAATGCTTCAAAATATAATATTTACTATAGGACATATGTTGAAGAGTATGGTTGGTTGGATTGGGCAAAGAATGGTGAATTATCAGGAACTCAGGCATATGGTTATGCTGTTCGTGGTGTACAGATTGCTTTACTTCCAAAGGGAACAGATATTAAAGGTGATTCATTAACTCCATTTAAGATAAATAAAATTAATCTTCAATATAACGCATATGTTCAAAATGTTGGGTGGCAGAATAGTGTTGGTAATGGAGAAATATCTGGAACAGTAGGAAAAGATTTAAGGGTAGAAGCATTAAAAGTAAAGACGGAACAAGTTGATATTGGTGTGAGATATCGTGTATATGAAGAAGATAAAGGATGGCAGGAATATAGTCAGGATGGAGAAATATCTGGAGCAGTAGGAGAAGATAGAAGAATAGAAGCTGTGCAAATAGAGCTGACAGGAAACAGTAAAGATAATTATGATGTGTATTATCGGGTTCATGTACAAGATAAAGGCTGGTTAGGTTGGGCAAAAAATGGAATGATAGCCGGAACTATTAATTATGATTTAAAAGTGGAAGCTTATCAGGTATTGCTGGTTCCGAAAGGGACACCTGAGATTTCAAACGGTGCAGATGCATCAATCCAGAAACCAACAAGTGTACAATATAGTGCTCATGTGCAAAATATAGGTTGGCAAGACTATGTTGCGGATGGAGAAATGGCTGGAACAACAGCTAGAAATTTACGTTTAGAAGCATTGAAATTGAAATTAAAAGGTCAGGAGTATAGTGGTACAATAAGATATTCCGTCAGAGTAGCCGGACTGGGGTGGCAAAATTACGTGGATTCCAATAATATTGCAGGTACGGTAGGTAAAGATAAACAGCTTGAAGCAATTAAAGTGGAATTGACAGATGATATGCAAGAGCATTATGATATTTACTATAGAGTACATTTATCAGATTTTGGCTGGTTAGGCTGGGCAAAGAATGGTGCTCCGGCAGGAAATGAAGGATATAATAAGAAAATAGAAGCAGTTCAAGTACAATTGGTAAATAAAGATGAAAATGCACCGGGAACTGAAGAAAATCCATTTATGCAAAGAGAAATAGAAACTTCTGTAGTATATTGTGCACATGTACAGGATATTGGCTGGCAGAGTGAAGTGAAAGATGGAGAGACAGCGGGAACGGTAGGAAAGAGTAAAAGGCTGGAAGCTTTTAAAATTAGTTTAGAAGATCAGAATGTAGATGGATCAATACAATATCGTGCACATGTACAAGATATTGGCTGGCAAAGTTATGTGAATGCAGATGAAATTGCAGGAACAGTAGGAAGAAAAAAGGCTGTTGAGGCAATTCGTATAAAATTGACCGGTGAGTTAGCAGAAAAATACGATATCTACTATCGAGTACATTCAGCAAATTTTGGCTGGTTAGGCTGGGCGAAGAACGGAGAATCTGCTGGTAGTCAAGGTTATTCAAGACAAGCAGAAGCTTTAGAAATCAGATTGGTTGAAAAAGGGAAAATGGCACCAGGAAATACCAAGAATTGCTTTTATAAACGTTAATTAAAATAAGTAATATAAAGGAGGAAGCAGATGAGGAGAAAAGGGAAAAAAATTCTGGCAATATTGTTAATATTACAATTTGTCATGTTTATGGGGTTGGGGACATATGTTCAAAATACATATGCAGAAGAGCCGGTAAACAATCAAATTGAGAAAACAGAACAGTATCAAGGTGAGGACTCAAATGATTTAGAGGATGTTCAAGAAGAGAAAAAAACAGAGGAAGCACAAGGAAAAAAGAAAACAGATAATTTAGGACAGAAGGAAGAAGCAACAGTAGAAGAAGATGATACTGTTGAAGGACAGCAGCCAGAAGAGAATGTATCTGCAGAAGTGGCAGAGCAGAATTCAGAAGTGACGGAACAGAGTCCAGAATTGAATTATCAGGCGCATGTAAGTAATATCGGGTGGCAGACAGAGGTAAAAGAGGGAGAGATTGCAGGAACTACAGGAAAATCTCTTGCGGTAGAAGCTTTACGCTTAAATATGGTTTTGCCAGAAGGAACAGAGGGCGGCATTGAGTATGCAGCACATGTAAGTAATATTGGATGGCAAAAATCAGTACAAAATGGAGAGATTGCAGGAACTACAGGGAAATCTAAAAGCATTGAGGCAATCAAAATAAATCTGACTGGTGATATTGCAGAAAAATATGATCTGTATTATCGAGTACATTCAGCAAACTTTGGCTGGCTTGGCTGGGCGAAAAATGGAGAATATGCAGGAAGTGCGGGATATGCAAGAGCTGTAGAAGCATTAGAAATCAGATTATACAAGAAAGATGCAGAGGATAAACCGCTGCAGGAGCAAAAGAGCTATAAATCTGAAACCAATGAAGGAAGAGTGAGCTATCAAGCACATATGCAGGATGTCGGCTGGATGAGCAAGGTAACAGATGGAAATTCTGCAGGAATTCCAAATGGAAATAAAGAATTACAGGCTTTGAAAATAAATGTAGCAGACGATTTGAGGGGTTATGGACAGATAAGTGGCTCGGTAGTATATCAGGCACATGTGGAGAATGTGGGCTGGCAGAAAGAAGTAAAAGATGGTCAGCTAGCAGGAACGGTAGGAAAAAATAAGCATATAGAAGCACTTAGAATAAAATTAACAGATCAGTTGGCAGAAAAATATGATATCTATTATCGAGTGAATATAGAAGGAAGAGGCTGGCTGGACTGGACTGTAAATGGCGGAGATTCAGGAAGCACAGGATTGGATCTTGCTGTAAGAGGAATAGAAATTAAAATTTGTGCAAAAGATGGAGAAGAGCATCCGGAAGTTGGAGCAAATGCTTTAGTTACAAGTGATAATTTTGGAAATATTGTATATCAGGCACATGTACAGAATATCGGCTGGAAGAAACAAGTTGCAGATGGAGAAAATGCAGGAACTGTCGGAAAAAATCTTGGAATTGAAGGAATAAAAATTAATTACCAAGGTTATGGTGAAGAACCAAAAACAGAAGGTTCAGTAGTATATCAGGCACATGTAAGTAATATAGGCTGGCAGTCTGAAGTGGCAGACGGTCAGCTCGCAGGAACTGTTGGGAAAAAACAGAGAGTTGAGGCTGTTAAAGTAAACTTAACAGGAGAATTATCTGTTAAATATGATATTTATTACAGAGTACATGTTGCAAATTATGGCTGGTTGTCATGGACAAAGAACGGAGAGACTGCAGGAAGTACAGGATTTGGCTGTGCAATCGAAGGTATTGAAATCAAATTATATCCAAAAGACAGTTCAGATGCACCGGAAATGGGAAGAAGTGCATTGACAAAAGAAGATATTCCGGTGGTAGTTGGACAGGCACATGTATCTGGTGATGGTTGGAAAGATGTTCAAAATGCAGAACAATTATTAGGAACAACCGGAGAAAGTAAAGGTGTAGAAGCTGTTGCGTTAAGTGTTGAATCTGGCGAAAATCAGTTTACAGGTGGAATTGAATATCAGGCACATGTACAGGACTTTGGCTGGCAAAATTGGACTAGTACAGGAAATATAGCTGGAACAACTGGACAAGGAAAACATATCGAAGCAATGCGTATTAAGCTTACAGGAGAAGTAGCAAAATACGCAGATGTGTATTACCGGATGCATGTTGCTAATTTTGGCTGGCTTGGCTGGGCGAAAAACGGTCAAGATGCCGGTACAAGTGGATACGGTTATCAGGTAGAGGCAATACAGATTAAACTTGTTCCTAAGAATACAGCAGCCCCAGGAAGCACTTCCAATGCATTCAAAAAAGCACCACCTCGTGTAGAAAATGAAATGCAGGCGAGAGCTAACTTCTACAGTAGTTCAACACCATATCTAATCCTTGTAAACAGAAGCACACATAAAGTCGGTGTGTTTAGAGGCTGGCAGGGAAGCTGGCAGAATGTTTTCTACTGGGATTGCTCAGACGGAGCGCCAAGTACACCAACAGTAGAAGGAATATTTACAGTCGGAATCAGAGGATATTATTTTGATTCAGGTGCATCAAGATGTTATTGGTATACACAGTTTAGAGGTAATTATCTGTTCCATTCTGTATTGTATAACAAGAACGGAACATTGAGAGATGGTAGACTGGGAATGCCATTGTCGCATGGTTGTGTACGATTAGATATTAATAATGCAAAATGGATATATGACAATATTCCATCAGGAACGACCGTAGTTGTTTATCACTAAAATATAATATATTTATGAAATAGAAGTAATGCGCAGATTAAGAAAATTTAATCTGTGCATTATTTTTGTGCGAAATATACAATTTAAATATGAAAAATAGTAATTGTTAATGAAAATGTAGAAAAAGTTGTATGGATATGATATTATGTCGACAAGGACAAAAAAAGGAATGCATTGTCTTAAAGAAAAGGAGAAAAAAGTATGATATCAAGAATGGAAAGAAAAATCCTTGCAATCGTATTGACAGTTATGATGTTTGTGACAACTATTTATACTGGGGGCGTAACAGTCAATGCAGCAGATTTCGAGAAAGTTCAAATTACTGAGATATCAGCTGGGGTAAAGATTGATACAGAGATAAAGAAAGATAATGATATGGTTCTGTATCATTTTGTGCCGCAGGAAACGGGAAAGTATCATTTCCATTCTATAGAATCAGGTGACACACAAGGAGTTATCCTTGATAGTAATAAGCAAATTCTAAAAGATGCATCTGATGATGGGCAGGCTAATGTTGATTTTAGTATAAAAATGGGACTTACAGCAGATGAATCATATTATCTGGGAGTAGATTATTATTTGGATATTGAAGAAGGAAAAATCACCTAGATAATTGAAAAAGAAGAGAAAATTAAGAATGAAACAGAAGAGACACAGGTGCCAGAGGTTTCAGGAGATTCAATAAATGCACAGAAAGTGAAAAATGAACTAGAACAGGAGACCGCGAATATAGATAGTGAAGAGAATCAAATTCAGAATGAAGCGAACGATTCGTCCGTGGCTGCCTATGCGATTAATGAATAGGATGTTTCATTAAACGATGATAACAGCAGTCTTAAGATAGATCATTATTACGGATCTGATACGAATGTTGTAATACCAGAGACCTTGGATTGGACAGGGACAGATGGAGTAACAAATAATTATCCCATTACAAAGATAAGTGAGTATGAGTTTATGGGTTGCTGGAATGTTACCAGCATGACGATTTTTTCTAATATAACAGAGATAGGAATGAATGCTTTTTCAAGTTGTTATGCCCTTGAAAATGTTGATTTTTCGAAAGCAGATAAGCTTGAGAAGATAGGCGGTGGAGCATTTGGCTATTGTGATAAACTTGCTGAAATACACTTGGAATATGCAAAGAATCTGAAAATAATTGATGAAGCAGCATTTTATAATAATGGGATTGAAAAAGTCTTTTTGCCAGATGGTGTCGAAACTATTGGCAAAAACGCATTAAAAAGAAAAGATGGACAAAAGACATATGTATATGGAAGAACAGGTTCTACAGCAGAAGAATATTGCAAAAATGAGAACGCTGAGTTATTTAGTGATGTATGCGTATTCCGTGATTACGAAGGGGTATATTTGGTTCACCCAGATTCATGGGAAGAATATTATGAGACAGGAGAAGGAACCTATCATGTTGAACTGGAATGGCCTGTAAGCTCAGATAGCTCTGACGTTGAATGGAAAAGTTCAGATGAATCCATTGCAACAGTAGACAGCAAAGGTTTAGTTACAAGAAAGAAGAAGGAAACAGTAACAATTACTGCTGTCAGAGGTGAATTTAGTGATTCTGTAGTTATTAAATTTTTGAAAGAATCTTTCTCATCAAAGGATGGAGTTTGGAAATACAGAAAGTTGACAGATTCTACAATTGCTATTTGTGGTTATACGGGAGAAGGAACAAAAAAAGTCATGATTCCGAGTGAAATAGATGGATATACGGTAACAAGATGCAGCAGTTTTATTTTGCAAATTGGGAGGATGCACGAACAATTATATAATTATGATATTATTATTCCACAAAAAAATAATATCGGTTATGTAGGAGCAAATGCATTTGGATTGGCCAACAAAAGCAACTAAGAAATGTATTGATACCTTTAAGTGTAACTACGATTGGAAGTTATGCATTTAGTAGTTGTGATAATTTGACCAGAATAGTTATTCCTGAAACAGTAACGAACATTGAGAAACGTGCACTTGGATTTTATTCTTCAGGAGCTTCGCTGGTAGGAACACAGAAAGATTTGAACCTTGTGATTGCAGGTGTTAAGGGCTCTGAGGCTGAACGTTATGCGAATGAAAATGGTTTTACCTTTGAAGAAATTATTCCAATCACTGGCATTAAAATTAGTCAGACAGAACTTGTACTTGAAAAAGGTGAGAGCAAAGGTTTGAGTATAAGTATAGAGCCGGAAGATACGACCGAAGATAAAACCGTAACGTGGTCATCTGATAATGAGAGCGTTGCTAAAGTAGGCGAGGATGGAATTGTAACAGCTGTTGGAAATGGAAAAACGAAAATTACAGCTACAATAGGCGAGTACACACAGACTTGCACAGTTACAGTATTTACACCGTTGGCTGAGGAGCGGGTAACGATTTCGACAGACTCAGCAGTATATTCAGGTGAAGAAATCAGACCATCTGTGACAGTTAAAGATGGCGAAAAGATTCTGGAACAGGATAAAGACTACACAGTTGGGTATGAAAATAACATTAATGCTGGAGATGCAACTGTAAAAGTTACAGGTATAGGAGACTATACTGGAACTGTATCTAAAGGCTTTAAGATTCAGAAAGCACCAATCGTTGACTCTATGGTAACACTCAAAGAAACAACACTTGTATATACAGGAAAAGAACTGACACCAGAGGTTGTTGTAAAAGATGGTGATCGAATTCTTGTTAAAGATATAGATTACATACTCGACTATAAGAACAACATTGACGTGGGAACTACTGCACAGGTTGTTGTTATAGGATGTGGAAATTATATTTCTGGGGTAACTAAAGAGTTTGAAATTGTTGATACAATTCAGCTCTCTGATTCTATGGTTACATTAGAGAAAGATGAGTATTCTTATACTGGAGAAAAGCAATCAAACCTGTTATAAAAGTTAAAGATGGAGAGAATACGCTTGTTGAAGGCAAAGATTACAAAGTTTCATATTCCGATAATGTAAATGCCGAAACCGTAACGGTGAAAGTAGAAGGAATCGGAGCTTATGCCGAAACGGTAGAAAAGAACTTTACGATCATGACGACTGTATCATACAGGACCCAGGTTCAGGACTATGGCTGGGAAAAGTCATATACAGAGAATGGAAGTATCAGTGGAACAGTTGGAAAGAACAAGAGATTAGAGACCATTCAGATTAAAGTGGGTGGAGATACAAATCTTGGTATTAAATACCGTACCCATGTGCAGGATTATGGCTGGCTGAACTGGGTAAAGAATGGAGAAATCTCTGGAATGGCAGGTTGTGGAAAGAGACTGGAAGCATTACAGATCATTGTAGTGGAAAAAGGAGCAAAGATTAATACTTCATTAGGAGGTATCAAATCAGTCATATGTAATTAAATAATACTTTTATTTTAAGAAGACCATCCTGTATATTTTGCAGGATGGTCTTCGAATTCTCTATAAAAATGAAGCAGTTGAGCGTTATCTGGAATTGCTTGTTAGTTCTTCACGTGTTATAATTACTAAAGCTTACATATAGGTTGAAATGAAATGTGTTTAATAAATGGAGGATTATAGAGGTGAGTATGGCAACTGACAAGCATACTTTTGTTATATGTGCGTATAAAGAAAGCGTATATTTAGAGGAATGTATCAAATCATTAAAAAAACAAAAAATGCAATCTAATATTATAATGATAACATCTACGCCTAATAAGTATATAGATAATTTGTGTAAAAATTATAATATTGAATTGAAGGTCAATGATGGAGAGGGAGGTATTGTTCAGGATTGGAATTTTGGTTATAATCAGGCAAAAACTCCGTATGTAACAATTGCACATCAGGATGATATATATTTTCCAGATTATTCAATTAGGGCAGTGAAAATGCTGGAACAGAGTAAAAAACCATTGATTTACTTTTCGGATTATTGTGAAGTGAGAAATGGGAAAAAAGTAATAAGTAATCAATTGTTGAAAATAAAGAGAATTTTGTTGTTCCCACTCAGAGCAAAAGCATTACAAAACAGTCGTTTTGTGCGAAGAAGAAGTTTGTCATTGGGAAGTGGAATCTGTTGTCCGGCTGTGACATATGCAAAAAATAATCTTCCAAATCCCGTGTTTCAGGTTCGGTATCGTTCTGATGAAGACTGGGAGGCATGGGAGAGAATATCGAAATTAAAAGGGGCATTTTTGTATGACCCAACGATACAGATGGGGCATAGAATTCACGAAGAATCAGAAACATCAATTATTCTTGGGGATAATGCAAGAAACAAAGAAGATTATGAAATGTTTTGCAAATTTTGGCCAAAATGTATAGCAAAAATATTGGCTAAATTATATTCGAAGAGTGAAAATTCAAATAAAATGAGCTAGGAGAACATATGAAAAAGTTAATCATAATACCGGCATATAATGAAAGTTCTAATATTGAAAAGACAGTTGAGGCTATAAAAGAAGAAGCCCCAGAATTTGATTATGTAATTATTAATGACTGTTCAACAGATAATACAAGACAAATCTGTGAGAATCATCATTACAATATAGTGAATTTACCAATCAATCTTGGTATTGGAGGTGCTGTTCAGACTGGATATCGATATGGATATGAAGAAGGTTACGATTTGGCAGTACAAGTTGATGGAGATGGACAACATGATCCGAAGTTTTTAGATGAGATGGCAAAATATCTTGAAAGTCATAATCTGGATATGGTTATAGGGTCTCGATTTATTAATAAGGAAGGATTTCAATCTTCAGGAGCAAGAAGATTGGGAATAAAGTATTTTACAGTTTTGATAAAGATTTTAACAGGTGCAAAAATCACTGATCCGACATCAGGACTTCGCATGGTTAATCGCGATGTTATGAAAATATTTGCTTATGATTATCCGAAGGATTATCCAGAACCGGAAAGTGTTGTTGCAATATTAAGACAGAAGAAGAAAGTAGAGGAGATTCCTGTTATTATGAAAGCAAGAGAAGGAGGGGTGTCTTCTATTTCACCTAAAAAATCTGTTTATTATATGATAAAAGTAACATTGGCAATTTTAATTGAGCGTATTAGAAAATAATAGAAGGAGAAAAATATGAATTTGCGTATTCAGATTATTATAGCTGTTGTCATTATTTTGGCACTGTTTGTAATTATTAACATGATAAGAAAAAAAGCATTAGAACTTCGATATGCTTTGACCTGGCTGGCTGTAGGAGTGATAGTATTAATATTAGATATATTTCCAGGGATTATGGGCTGGATGTCTGGTGCTATGGGAATAGAATTACCGACAAATATGTTGTTTTTTATGGGATTTTGTTTTTCGCTGACAATAATATTTGGATTGACAATTGCGGTTTCCAGAATGTCTATAAGAATTAAGAATCTTACACAAGAAGTTGCCCTGTATATGAAAAGAGAGGAAGAAAGAAATAAGACGGTCGAAAAATAGGTGCAGAAATGAATGATAAATTAAAAAAAAATACAATATGGAATACAATAGGAATTACATTTAATTCGTTTAATTCATTGTTTTTCTTAATTATAATTAATCGAATTAATGGGGTGAATACTGCGGGAATATTTAGTTTTTCATTTTCTATTGCATGTCTATTATATATAGTTGGAATATATTCAGGACGTATTTATCAGGTATCTGATACAAAAAAAGAATTAACGGATATGGAATATTTGGTGCATAAAATTATTACATGTCTGTTGATGGTGGGATTGAGTATTAGTTTTATTATTATTCGTAATTATTCTATAGAAAAAAATATTGTTATAATAATTTTAACCCTCTATAAATGTTTAGAAGCATTTGATGACACTTTGTATGGATATTTACAGAAAAATGATGAATTACATATAGTGGGGAAATCACTTTTTTTTAAGTCAATTGTAGGGGTTATATTTTTTGCAATCGTTGACATAATAACACATGATCTTGTTATATCATGCATTGCACTGACTTTTAATAGTTTACTGTTTGTTATTTTCTATGATATAAGAAAAGCTGTTCGTTATATAGAAAAGAATAAAATTAGATGGAATAGAGTTTTAAAACTATTTAAAATAGGATTTTCTGTATTTGCATTCTCTTTTTTGGCGGTATACATTGTAAATATACAAAAATATATCATAGATATATTGCTGGATGATGCTGCACAAACCGTTTTTGGAATTATTGTAATGCCTGGAACTATTATGAGTTTGTGCGGACAATATATAACTGCTCCATTATTAACAGAAATAGTAAAATGCTATAAACAACATCAATGTGTTGAATTAAAAAAGATTTCTCGGAAAATTGTAGGAATATTACTTATTCTTGGAATACTAGTAGAAGTTGCTGCATGGTTATTAGGAATTCCAGTGTTGAATATTGTTTATGCAATAGATTTAAATCAGTATAAAATGGATTTGATATTTATAATTATGGGTGCATTATTTTATGCTGTGGCTGGAATATATTCAACGATATTAATAACGATGAGAAAAAATAATATGCAGTTAGTTATATATATTGCAGATTCCATTGTAGGAGTTATTATTAGTTATTATATGATATCTATGTGGAAGCTTCATGGCGCAACAGTGGGATATGTTTTAACTATGACGTTCCATGTAATATTATATAAAATATATTATATGAACGAATATAAAAAATGGACACAAGAAATTCGCTAAGAATGGAAAGAAAGGGGTAAAGAGTAAATTATATTTACTATTAAAAAGTTAGCATTATGAAGAAAGTAAATGTGTTATTACCAACTTATAATGGAGAAAAATATTTGGAATATCAATTGCAAAGTGTTGTAAATCAAACATATAAAAATATAGATGTATATATAAGAGATGATGGGTCAAAAGACAATACAATGGAGATTATAGATAGATTTTGTCAGAAAAGTTATGAGGGAATAAAATTTATCAAGGTAGAGTCTGATGGTAAAAATTTGGGATATCCAGATTGCTTTTGGGAATTAATAAAAAAAGCGAAGGATGCAGAGTATTATGCTTTTTGTGATCAGGATGATTGGTGGAATCCTAAAAAAATAGAAATAGCTGTCAATGAATTAGAAAAAATTCCAAAAGAGAAACCGGCAATGACCTATTGTGAATTTGAGTATTATGACAAAGATATGAATTATATTAGACCGGGAGATAATTATTCGGGTGAATTGACATTTGAAAAAGGAATTTATTATACATTTGCACCGGGATTTACACAGGTGATAAATAAGGCACTTGTGGATAAATTAGACTTGGATTATATTTTTGGCAAAAATCTTGCACACGATATATGGTGCCAGTGGATTGCGTTAACAATGGGGGAGATTGTGACTGAGCATACAGTATTGGCTAAATATAGACGACACGAAGATGCAGTTACTGCGGCTAATGCTAGTAAAAGGAATGAAATAAGCAGATGGATAAAAAAAGAAATTTTTGGAGATGAAATTGTAAAGTGGAAGAGAAGTCTTTGCTATTTCAAAGATGAATATTATAATGAGATTAATGAAAATGAGCAATATGTTTTAGCGTTGTTTGCTAATGAAAATGATACATTTACTAATAAAGTAAAAAAAATCTTTTATAAAAGGAAATTAAGACCAACGGCAGGAGGGAATTTTGCGCTGAAGATATTATTCCTTATTGGAAAATGCTAAATGAGGTGAAATTATGAATATATTATATACAACGAATGATAAATTTGTGGCAAAAGTTGCAGCAAGTATTTGTTCTGTTTTCGAAAATAATAAACAAGAAAAAGATATATGCATATATATAATAGGACAAGGAATATCCAAAGAAAATATCCATCGTTTTGATAAATTACAAAGCAAATATAATAGAAGAATCGAGATATTAGAGATGAAAGAAGTTTCTGACTATTTAGATTTTTCTTTTGATACTAATGGATGGAATCCAATCGTTTTAGCTAGATTATTGCTTGATAAATTTTTACCAGAAGAAGTTGAAAAAGTATTATATATCGATGGGGATACTATTAATTTAGCTTCGCTGGCTGAACTATGGCAATTTGATTTGCAAGAAAAGGTGTTGGGAGGTTGTATTGAAGCTACAGTCTCTAAAAAGCAGAAGATATATTTAGGTATGGAAAAGATACCGTATATAAATGCAGGCGTTCTATTAATTGACTTGAAAAAATGGAGAGAAGAAGAGACAGGTAAAAGAGTTTTACAATTTTATCAAGCAAATAATGGGAATTTATTTGCCAATGATCAAGATGCTATAAATGGAAGTTTGAAAGGGAAAATATATTATTTACCTCCGAAATATAATTTTTATAATATATATTGGTTTTATAATTATAAAACATTAAAAAAATTAATGGGTAAAGCAGATTATTATACAAAAGAAGTATATAATGAATCAGTGAATAATCCTGCAATTATTCACTATTTAGGAGAAGAACGTCCTTGGAGGAAAGGAAATCATCATAAATATAAAAAAGAGTATGTAAAATATTTGAAACTGACTCCTTGGAAGAATGAGCCAGAAGAAAATGGCTGGGAAACATATTTTAAATGTTGGGATATTTTTAATCGTATAGTCAGACCGTTTCCGATGCTGCGATATAGGATAATTAATGGTTTGATACCATTTTTTATGAAATGGAGAAAAAAGCAGTTAAAAAAAGAACGGGCATAATTGAAAAGAGGCATAATATGAAAAAAGTAATAGCATTGTTGACAAGTATCGCTCTTATAATAGGAAGTTTAGGATTATCAAACATTTCTGTAAATGCTATGGAAAATGGTTCTGTAAACGAAATTGTTACAGAACAGGAAGAGAAAACAACGGAAACGGATATAACAGATGGTGAGAACGAGTCATCAGAGCAGGAAAATGAAATAGAACAAGAGGAAAACAGCGAAGTTGAAGAACAAACACCTGTTAATCCAACCCCGGAAGAAGTGCAAAATGAAGAGGCACCGGAATTGACAGATAGGGCAAATAGCTGGCGATACCAGGATGGAGAATTGATTATTCAGGGAAGTTCATTTAGAAGAAGCAGAGCAAGAGCTTACAATCCTAATGCAACGAGAAAAGGAATTGATGTTAGTCATCATAATGGAGTGATTGATTGGGAAAAGGTAAAGGCGGCTGGTGTTGATTTTGTAATTATTCGTTGTGGGTATGGTCAGAATCAAACAAATCAGGATGATAGACAATGGGAAAGAAATGTTTCCGAATGTGAAAGACTAGGAATTCCTTATGGAGTGTATCTATATTCATATGCTACAAATACTAGTGCGGCTATGAGTGAGGCGCAACATGTGTTACGGTTGATTAGAGGCCATAGATTGAGTTATCCAGTATATTTTGATATGGAAGATAACAGTACGGTTGGTAGTGATTTGGCGGCGATTGCCAGTACATTTTGCAATACGATACGAAATGCGGGGTATCCAGTCGGCGTATATGCTAATTTGAATTGGTGGAATAACTATTTAACTAATAGTTGTTTTTCACAATGGTATAAGTGGGTTGCACAATATAATGATACATGCAATTATACAGGAAAATATGAAATATGGCAGTATTCTGCCAATGGAAATGTAGATGGAATAACAGAAGGTTCAGGTCGGGTAGATATGAACTATTTAATAGGATATCCAGAAGATCACGGGACACAGGTTAATGACGATATAACTGATATTCCAGAAGAAACAAAGAATATTATTACATATTCTGCGCATATATCTAATAAGGGTTGGCTTGATTCTGTGGGAAATGGAGTCGCAACAGGAGCTATTTGTCAGAATCAACAATTGGAAGCTATAAAACTTAATGTAAATAGTGAAACAGGAATCGGAGTTTCGTATCAAACTTTAATAAAAGGTCAAGGCTGGCAGGATACAAAGTCTGATGATGAAATTTCGGGAACGGTTGGAGAGGGAATACCGGTAAATGCCATTCGCATACAATTGACAGGAGAAAATGCGACTCAATATGATATATATTACAGAACGTATCTTCGTGGAATCGGTTGGCTTGATTGGGCTAAAAATGGAGCTGAATCAGGAAGCGAAGATGTGGAAGTTGAGGCCTATCAAGTGGTGGTACTTCCAAGTGGCAGTGTGGCACCAGGGAATACCGTAAATACATTTCATTCTGTTAATATGAATATGCAGGCACATGCGTCTGACTATGGTTGGTTAGCTGAGAAGAACAATGGCAATATTATTGGCACTACTGGTCAAGGAAAAGGACTGGAAGCATACAGATTATCTTTAGAAAAAAAGAATCTTGGAATTAGTTATTCTAGTTGCGTAGCAGGAAATTGGCAGAACGAAGTTTCAGATGGAGCTATTTCCGGAACAACAGGTCAATCAAAACATATAGAGGCAATTAGAGTTAATTTGACTGGAGAAGAAAAAGATAATTATCAAGTATATTATCGTGTACATGTATCTAATTTAGGCTGGTTAGGCTGGACGTGTGATGGTCAAAGTGCAGGGACGAAAAATTATGGTTATCCTATAGAGGCAATTCAGGTATATGTAGTATCCAAGGACATATCAGGTATTCCGGAATTAGGAGAGGCATATAAAGAAAAAATTGACAATGTTAGATATCAGGCACATGTATCAAATGTCGGCTGGCAAAAAACAGTTGTTAATGGAAAAATTGCGGGAACGACTGGTGAGAAAAAAGCTGTAGAAGCATATAAAGTAGAAACAGATATTTCAGGACTGACTGTTGAGTACGCAAGTTGTGATAAGAGTAACCAGTGGCAGTCTTGGGTGACTTCAGGTGAAATATCTGGAACTGTAGGGGCATCTAAAGCGTTGGAAGCAATTAAAATAAGGCTGTCAGGAGAAGAGAGTGAGAAATATAACGTATATTATCGAGCACATGTATCCAATTTTGGTTGGTTAGGCTGGACAAGTAATGGCGAAGCAGCAGGATCAAAAGGATATGGAAATAATATAGAAGCGATTCAAATTATGATTTTACCGGAAGGCGATGCCAATACACCTGAGTTAGGTGAAAGCTACAAAGAGAAAGGAATAGATGTTGCTTATCGAGCACATGTTCATAATGTAGGATGGCAGTCATATGTAGAAGGCGAAAAACAGGCAGGGACAACTGGTAGGTCACTCCCGATAGAAGCATTGCAGATAAAAATAGAAAATTCTTCGTATGAAGGGAAAATAGAATATTGTACTCATGTAAGTAATATAGGATGGCAACCATATGTGGAAGGTGGAAAACAGGCAGGAACGACCGGCAGAGCGCTTTCGGTAGAAGCTATGAAAATTAAATTAACTGGTGAGCTGGCAGAGCACTATGACATATATTATAGAGCCCATGTAAGTAATATAGGTTGGCAAAACTGGGTTAAAAATGATGAAATAGCAGGAACAACCGGAAAATCACTTCCGATAGAAGCTGTACAGATTAAACTAGTTGAAAAATAATAGAAATGGATTCAGTGGAATATCTGCTGAATCCATTTTTGGTATGAGGTGAGAGAGTTATCAGGATTGTAAACTTGTAAATGGTGTAAAAAAATGGTATACTAGCTTAGATTATATTATTTGTATTATTACATAAAAGGTAAAATACAATAAATGGAGGTAAAAAGGTGAATCAGTATATACAGAATTTTGTGAAATTTCAACCATTGTTAAAAGAATTGGTTGGACGTGACATCAAAATAAAATATAGGAGATCAGTATTAGGTGTTTTATGGACATTATTGAATCCATTGTTTATGATGATTGTCTTATCGGTTGTATTTTCAAACTTATTTAAATTTGATATTGAAAATTTTCCGTTGTATTTGTTGAGTGGTCAAATTATTTTTAACTTTTTTAATGACACAACAACTACATCTATGGGGGCAATTATTGGAAATGCATCTTTGATTAAGAAGATATATGTACCTAAATATTTATTTGTTTTATCAAGAGTTGTTTCGAGTGTGATTAATCTTATGGCATCATTTACTGCACTGATGTTGGTTATGCTTGCTATGAGAGTGGAAATGCACTGGACGGTAATATTGTCACCGATTCCTATTCTATTCCTGGTAGCATTTTCTTTGGGGATAGGATTGATTTTGGCAGCGATTACTGTAAAATTTAGAGATATTATGCATTTATATTCCGTATTTACAACAGCGTTAATGTATTTGACACCAGTGATTTATCCAATGTCAATTTTACCGCGTTGGTTATCTATTGTTGTAAGAGCTAATCCGATTACTAATATTCTGATTATGTTTAGAGATGTTATGTTATATGGTCGTTTGCCAAGCGTTGAAGGAATTATAATTGCATTAGTGGAAACAACATTGGCGTTATGTGTAGGATTATATGTATTTTATAAGAATCAAGATCAGTTTATTCTAAATATTTAATATGGGAGAAAATAAATTATGGAAAGACCAACTATGATTTTGGCAGATCATGTATATATGAAATTTAATCTTTCTTCGGAAAAGTTTGATAGTTTCAAAGAATATGTGATAAAGAGCATAAAAAAGCAAGTATCATTTGATGAATTCTGGGCTTTGAAAGATGTATCATTTGAATTGAAAAAAGGAGATGCCCTAGGATTAATCGGATTGAATGGTAGTGGTAAAAGTACTATGTTAAAAACGATTGCAGGGGTGTTAAAACCAACAAAGGGTACCGTGGCAGTTAATGGTTCTATAGCACCATTGATTGAACTTGGAGCGGGTTTTGACATGGATCTTACTGCACGAGAAAATGTATTCCTGAATGGTGCATTATTAGGGTATTCCAGAAAGGAAATGGAGTCATATTATGATGACATCGTAGGATTTTCGGAACTACATGATTTTATGGATGTTCCGGTCAAGAATTTTTCATCTGGTATGGTTTCAAGATTAGCCTTTGCAATTGCAACAATTGGAACTCCGGATATTCTTATTGTAGATGAGGTTCTGTCTGTTGGAGATTTCAGATTTCAGGAAAAGTGTGAGAAACGTATAAAGAAAATGATGGGAAAAGACACTACAATTTTATTCGTTTCACATAATATCAATCAGGTGGAAAATCTGTGTAATAAGATTGTATGGTTGGAAAAAGGTGTCGTAAAGGCATTTGGAGACGCAAAAGAAATTGCAGAAGAGTATAGAAAATCTTATGTATAGAGGTTAAATGATGAAAGAAAAAATTAAAATTATTATTGAGTGTATAATAGTAATAGGTCTTGTATTTTTATATGCACATATTGCAAAGACGAATAATGTATATGATGATACAATTGATCCAAGTAAGTATGGCAATGTAGTAGAAAAAGAATCAGTGTGGGTGTCAGAAGAATTTAAGGTATCAGAAGAGACTTTGGATGGAGTCAGAATAAAGGGTGCTGAAAGCGGAGACATTAGTAAAGTCAATATAGAGTATGAATTAAGAGAAGCGGCTAGTAATAAAGTAGTTGCAGAGGGCAATGTAAATGCTAAAAAAGCAATAAAAAGCAGGTTTTATGAATTGCCATTTACAACAATCCAAAATTGCAAAGGAAAGACATATGTATTGTCAGTTCGACAGTCATCGGAAGATGGAGAAAGTGCAGTTCATTTTTCTTATGAAAAGAAAGTAGAGCCGGGCACTAAATTTATAGTAAATGGCAATGATATAGAAGGAACCATGATTATAAAGACTATTACGAATAGATTTGATCTGGAAACCTTTTTTGTAGTAACAATTTTTGTTCTATATATTGTTGCTTTTTTGAAATTATTATATAAATTATTTAAATAGTGGAGAAAATAATTTTATGGAAGAACTATTTGAAAAAGTAGTGAGAACATTAAAAGACGAAGGATTATCAGCACTTAGTCGTAAAACGAAAAGTTATATTAAAACTAGAAATATTGAAAAACAGGCGAAAAATAATCAAGTGTTCAGAGACGTACTGTTTATTAATGGGTGTGGAGAGGAATTGCCACACCCTACTCGTTATAGAGTAACACATCAGAGAGAACAATTAGAATATTATGGGATGACAAGCAGTGAAGTGTTTTTTAAACATTTGTCATTAGATATGGTAAGATTATACCGAACATTTGTTTTTTTTAGATGTCCTTATACTGAAGAAATAAATGAATTTATATTGAAAGCAAGAGAATTGAATAAAAAAGTATTTTATGATGTTGATGATTTAGTTATTGATACAGAATATACAGATCAGATTCCTTATTTAGATACAATGTCTATGGAAGAAAGAAAAGCGTATGACGATAATGTCAGAAATATGGGGAAATTATTAAAGATGTGTGATGCGGCAATAACATCGACAACTCATCTTCAAATCGAGTTGAAAAAATTTGTTCCAGAAGTACTCATTAACAGAAATACAGCATCTGAAGAAATGGGCTGTCTGGCTGAAAAGGCATTGCGGTTAAAAAAATCAAAATCAACAGTTGATATAGGTTATTTCAGCGGCAGTATTACACATAACGATGATTTTGAGATGATTTTACCAGTTATAATTGAGGTAATGACATCTTATCAGGAAGTAAGATTACATTTAGTGGGAGAACTGGATTTACCCCCTGAATTGTTAGAATTTCAGAATCGTATTATTATACATCCATTTGTAGACTGGAAGAAACTTCCGGAATTAATAGCGGAAGTAGATATTAATTTAGCACCATTAACAGATACATTATTTAATAAAGCAAAATCAGAAAATAAGTGGGTAGAAGCTGCACTAGTGAAAGTTCCAACAATTGCAAGTGATTTGGGAGCGTTTAAAGAAAAAATTGTAAATGGTAAAACGGGAATACTATGTACAGATGTTGATGAATGGAAAAATGCATTAATAACTTTGATTGAAAATTCTGATAAGCGAAAAGAAATTGCCGAAGCAGCGTATCAGTATTGTAAACAGTACTGTATGACTTATAAAAAGGGTTTTGAATTGGTGGATTTCTTAAGGAAACATTTAAAAAAGAACATGTTAATTGTCCTGCCTTCTTTTGAGATAAGCGGAGGAATTATGGTAGCCTTGACGCATGCAAAAATTATGCAGAAAAGAGGATATGATGTTTCTTTGGCTTGTATAAATGCCAAGATACATTGGTATGGGGATAATCAGCAAATTCCGGTATTGCTAATGAATGATAAAATGATGGACGGAGAATGGGATATTGCTGTGGCAACAATGTGGTCAACTTTGAAAAATGTGATTGAATATCCAAAGATTAAAAAAAGATGTTATTTAGTTCAAAATTATGAGACGGATTTTTACCAGATTGGAGATTCGTTAAGAAGAAAGGCCAATGAAACATATGCAGTAGTAAGCTCAATTAATTACTTGACAATTTCAAAGTGGTGTCAGAACTGGTTGAAAAAAGAATTTGGACAAGAATGTAAATATGTACCTAATGGAATTGAATATAACCAATTTTATAATAATCATAATGAACGAAAATTCGATAGAAAGAAAAAGATACGGATACTGATAGAAGGTGACTGCGGTTCGTATTATAAAAATGTAGATGAAAGTTTTAAGATTATAAATGAATTAGATAAAGATAAATATGAAATATGGTATATGTCTTATAATGCAGAACCTAAAGAATGGTATCGGGTAGATCGATTTCTTCATAAGATTCCATATGAAAAGGTAGCAGAAGTATATCAAGAATGTGATATTCTGTTGAAAACCAGTATTTTAGAAAGCTTTTCATATCCTCCGCTTGAAATGATGGCAACAGGAGGAATGGTGGTGGCAGTGCCGAATGGTGGTAATGAAGAGTATTTGGTTTCAGGAGAAAACTGCCTGATGTATAAACAGGGAGATATTGAGGAAGCAGTGAAAGCAATAGAAACCTTATGCAGTGATGAAGTGCTGAGACATCAATTATATGTTCATGGACTTGAAACAGCAGAAAAGAGAGAATGGTCATTGTTAGAAGAAAAGATTGAAGAGTTTTATACGGAGGATTAAGTTATGCAGCAAAAAGAGAATTTACCTCAGAAGTTAGTGAGAATTGTGCGTGAAGAAGGCACTAAAATGGCATATATAAAGGGAAAAAATTATATTAAGTTACGTCTTTCAAAGAATCCAATCAGACATTACTATAAAGATATTTTGTTTATAGATGGCTGTTATTTGCCACATCCAAGTAGATACAGAGTAGAACATCAAATGGAACAGGTACGTGCATATGGATTATCTGCTGATAGTATTTTTTATGAACGCTTAGATATTGATATGGTGAAATATTATAGAGGTTTTGTTTTTTTTAGATGTCCGATAACAGAGGAAATAGATAGTTTTATTGAACTGGCAAAATATTACAATAAACCGGTATTTTTTGATATTGATGATTTGGTAATTGATAAGAAATATACTGATCAGATTCCATATCTGAAAACAATGTCTGCAGAGGAAAAGAAAGTTTATGATGATGGTGTAGAACGAACGAAACAGACGCTGTTAAAATGTGACTACGCTATTACAACGACTTCTGCATTGGCAAATGAATTGAAAAATTATGTGGCTGATGTTTATATAAATAGAAATGTGGCATCAGAAAAAATGCTGAAATACTCTGAAAGAGCAAAAGCAAATGTTCAGAAAGAAAAAGATAAAATTATATTGGGCTATTTTAGCGGTAGCATTACACATAATAGTGATTTTGAGATGATTCTTCCTGCAATTAAAAAAGTTATGCAGGAAAATTCTAATGTATATTTGAAGGTTGTTGGCGAATTGAATTTGCCAAAAGAATTAGATGATTTAAAAGATCGTATTATTGCATCACCTTTTATGGAGTGGAAAAAATTGCCAGAATTAATTGCTTCTGTAGATATTAATTTGGCACCATTGGAAGATACTCTTTTTAATGCAGCAAAATCAGAAAATAAATGGGTAGAAGCATCAATGGTAGGAGTTCCGACAATTGCAAGCAATATTGGAGCGTTCGCAGAAGAAATAGAGCATGGTGTAGATGGAATTCTGTGTGCAAATGAAAAAGAATGGGAGGAACAGTTACAGCGTCTCATTAATGATGAAGATCATAGAAGAAAAATTGGAGAAAAAGCATATAAAGATTCTAGAAAAAGAGTAACAACTTATTCTGGAAGGGGTGTGACGGAGTACATTATTTCAAAATTACCGAAAAACTTTGGTTTTGTTTTACCGTCAACAAACATAAGTGGTGGTGTAAATGTAGTTATTAAACATTGCAATATGCTTAGAAATCATGGGTATGATGTCTTTATTATTAATGAAGCAAAATCATCTGAAGATGTGATAAATCGAGATGGAAGAATTCCGGTAATTCATTGTTTAGACACGGAGTATGAAGGTTTTATTGACACACTTATTGCAAGTTTATGGACAACACTTACTTTTGTAAAGGCATATCCGAATGTCTTACATAGGGCATATCAGGTGCAAAATTTCGAGACAAATTTTAGCCCGGATGGATATTTTGAAAAGATTATGGCAAACTCCACTTATAATTCCCAAATACCAATTCATTATTTGACGATATCAAAATGGTGTAAGAACTGGTTATGGAAAGAGTTTGGAAAAGAGTGCCTTTACGTACCTAATGGAATTGATTTGGATGTGTTTACTTATGCTGAGCGAAAATTTGAAGGAAAAATTCGAATTTTAATCGAGGGCAATAGTGACGATCATTACAAAAATGTTGATGAAAGTTTCAAAATTGTCGAAAAACTTGATAAAAACAAATATGAAATATATTATCTTTCTTATCAGGGTGGAGCTAAAGATTGGTATTATGTAGATAAGATTTTACAGAGGGTTCCGCATGATGAAGTTGGAAAGATATATCAGTCTTGTGATATTTTATTGAAAACAAGTATTTTGGAGAGTTTTTCATATCCGCCGTTGGAGATGATGGCGACAGGTGGAATTGCAGTAGTTGCTCCAAATGGAGGAAACAAAGAATATTTGCGTGACGAGGAAAACTGCCTTTTATATGAATTGGGAAATATTGATAAGGCTGTACAGCAGATTGAGAGAATATCTGAAGATGCAGAGTTGAGAAGTAAACTTGTTGAAGGTGGATTAAAATCTGCAAGAGAACGTGAATGGAGTAAGATTGAACAGGATATCGTAGATATGTATGTGAATTTGGAGGAAAAGAAGAGTGAATACTAGTTCGGTTGAAAAAAAATTCGTATATCTTGCAATTATTTTTGGACTGATTATTATGGTTTTAACACCACCGTTCCAGGCGCCAGATGAGAATAATCATTTTAAAAAGGCTTATGTAATATCTAAGGGAAATATATTTCCGGAAGAACAGGATGGAAAAGCGGGATTTTATTTGCCTAAGGAAATGGTGCAATATATTGAAGAACAAAATAGCAAAGCGGGAGATTTTGAAGAAAAATTTGAATTTAAAGATTTGTATATGAAAGAGCGTTTACCAGCAGGGTATAGTGGTACACAATTTTATAATTTTTCAACTGCGAGTCAAAATCCATTAGGACATTGTGTACAGGCGGCAGGAATCATTGTTGGCCAAATATTTGCCCATATTTTAGATGTAAAAGATCCTTCAGTTGTGTATCAATTATACTTTGCACGATTTTTTAATTTACTATTTTATGTAGTTGTTATCGCAATTAGCATTAAACTGACTCCGATATTAAAAAAGACATTTGCAATGATTGCATTAATGCCTATGGCACTATTTCAAGCTGCAACAGTTTCTTATGATCCGGTTCTCATAGCCTTAGCATTTTTTGTAACAGCAATTATATTCGATATAGCATTTAATAAAGAGATAAGTCAAATTAGATTTAGACATTTGATAATACTTAGTGGGATTGCATATGTGTTTTATGCAGTAAAGATAGTGTATGTGCCTTTATTACTTTTATTATTCATTATACCGAAGGAAAAATGGGGGAATAAAAAGGTAGCAATTAAGAAAATCGGTGTATTAGCAATAGCGTTTGCAATTTTATTTTTGGTATTCAAAGTAATGACACCTCATTTGGAATTAGTAACACAAGATAACAGTGGCGCATTAGCACATGAACAGATGCTATATGTAATTCAGCATCCAATTGGCTATCTGAAAATATTTTTTCATACTTTAAATCATACAAGACAATTTTTGATATCTACAACGATAGGAACTTTTGGATTAATTGATACTAACTTGTATTGCGTGTTTTTAGGAAGTTATTTAGTTATACTTCCGGTAATTGGTATTAGTGAAATTAGTTTGGATAGTAAACATGTGCGCTTGATGGATCGTTTTGCAGTGTTTGTGAGCACGGGTGCACCTATATTTGGCATGTTTTTAGCAATGTATTTATTGTGGACATCTACTAGGGAAGGCTTTGGTGTAGGTGCATCGGAAATCACAGGAGTGCAGGGAAGGTATTTTATTCCAGTGATGCCGGCAATATTTTTATTCTTTTCCAATCAAATACTTCAAAGGAACAGTAAGATAAAAAAAGGAATGAAGTTACTGGTAGATAATTCAGAACTGGTTATAACAGTAATGTTATGTATGTCGGCAATCGCATTATTGTTAAGATTTTGGTGTTAATTATAGGGTGAAGAGATGAATGATAGAATTTGTGTATATACATGCATAACAGGAGATTATGATAATTTACATGAAATTGTAAAAGAAGAGGGGATTGAATACCTTTGCTTTACAAATAATCCGAAAATAAAGTCGTCCTACTGGAAAATTGTGTATATTGAGGATGAGGATAATCTAGGAAATATGTTATTGTCTAGAAAAATAAAAATATTAGGTCATCCTTATCTTGAACAATACGATATCAGTATCTGGGTAGATGGAGCATTAGAGGTAAAAGGGAAACTAAGACAATTCGTAAAAGAGTGGTGTGATTTATCTCGGTATCCGATGGCTTGTTTTTGTCATAGATTACGCAATTGTGTTTATGATGAAGCAAGGGCATGTATTGTTCACAGAAAAGCTGATAAGGAAGATGTGATTAAATATTTAAATTTTCTAGAGCAAGAAGAGTTCCCGAAAGAATATGGATTAGCAGAGTGTACAGTTTTGATAAGGAAAGAAAATGACTTAGAAGTGAAAAGGACAATGAAACTCTGGTTTGAATTATTATGCAAATATGTAAAGAGAGATCAGCTTTCATTTCCGTATAGTATATGGAAAACAGGATTAAAAATACACTGGATCAACCTAAATGTATTTGATAATCCATGGTTTTTCTGGAAAGCTCATAAGCAAAAAGAGGAAACGAAAAGTGCCAGAATATTTTTTGACGAATATAAAGATGTATATAATGATATATATTTAGATGGTTCGATTGAAAGTGAAGATAACAAAGAGATAATCCAATTTTTAATTCCAAAAGAATGTTCCGAAATTTCAGTTAATGTAGGAAAACATTTTGGAAAGATAATTACTTCTGTAGATGTATCTTCCACTATAAAAGCTTTAGATGTATTTCCAGGAATGGATGTACCGCCATATACTGTAGCTGATTATGATGATATGGTATTTTATATTAAAGGACATTTTTGTGAAAGACAAAAACTGATAATTTATTATGAAATACATGATTTTTCAGAAGTGGATATGCAGGAAATAGGAGAGAAACTTGTAAGCCGTTATTATTATGACAAGATTATACGGGATAATATGATTAATATGTTAAATCAAAGATGTGATGAATTGAACCATTACATTTCAGATTTAAAAGAAAAAAATGATAATCCATTGATAAAAAAAGCGGAAGAATTATGTGGCAGACAAGATTTAAAGGCGAAAATCATAAAAAAAGTAATTATGAAGTTTGCAAAATAAAAGGAATGAGAGAAATGTAGGAATGAATACAGGGATACAAACAAATTCGAGATACAAATAGGTAGATGTTGCAAAAGCAATTGCGATTATTGTGTGTATTTAGGACATTGGAAGACAGGGTATTTGATTAGATTTGCATATGCATTCCACTTATTGGTGTTTTTTATGGTGGAGGGTTTCTTTGCAATAAGATCCATGAAGTACAATTTTAAAATATGGTTATCTAAAAAGGCGATGATTTTAATGGTGCCTTACTTTTTATGGGTCGTTATTAGTTTTATTGTTTCTAATTTAGATAATGAAGATATTGTAAAAAAATATTATTTGTCTATTTTCTTGAACCAAGTAAACTTATGATTAATTTATGGATTAGTGATAGAATTAATAAATATGTACCAATATTAAATGGAAGTTGGAATAAGAGATAGTTGGGAGGAAATAAAGATGAAAACAATAGGTTTTCCTATTAGTCATAAAGAAAACGAAAATCGAAGAGCATTGTTACCAGAACATATTATAAATATAGAACATCCAGAAAATTTGTGGTTTGAAACAGGGTATGGCAAGATATTGCAAATTGAAGATGATGAATTTGTCAAATGTGGGGCGCATGTGTGTTCGAGAGAAGAGGCGTTAACAAAGGATATAATTTGTGATCCGAAAGTAGGTGATGCAGAGTATTTAGAGCAGATGAATGAAGGACAAACAATTTTTGGCTGGGTACATGCAACACAAAATTATGATATAACAGAAAAAATAGTTCAACACGGGTTATCGGCATATGCATGGGAATCAATGTACGAAAAAGGTAGACATATTTTCTGGAGAAATAATGAGTTGGCAGGTGAGGCAGCAGTACTACATGCATATCAATGTTGGGGAGAAATGCCATATCGAACCAAAGTGGCTGTTATAGGAAGAGGAAATACAGCAGGGGGTGCAATAAAAATATTACACATGTTAGGAGCAAGTGTTAGACAATATAGCAGGAGTACAGAAGAATTATTTAAAGAAGAATTGCCGATGTTTGATGTTGTTGTAAATTGTGTTTTGTGGGATGTCAAGAGAAAAGATCACATAATAACTAAAGAAGATTTAAAGCATATGAAAAAAGGGGCATTAATTATTGATGTTAGCTGTGATAAAAATGGTGCAATAGAAACGAGCGTACCAACGACTATTGAAAGTCCAACATATAAGGTGGAAGGGATTATGCATTATGTGGTTGATCATACCCCTTCATTATATTACAAGACATTTTCGTATGAAAATTCTCAATTATTATATAGATATATAAATCAACTTATAAATGAAACTTGTGGAAGTACACTACAAAATGCACTCATTATAGAAAATGGGAATATTGTAGATAACGATATTAATGTATTTCAGGGAAGGGAAAAATAAACTGATGAAATTAAGAAGGATTTCAGCTGATAGAAAATTAGAAATAATAAGAAGAATGCATATAGAAGAAAAAATCCCAAGCAGAATTATAGTTCCATGGTATTATGAACATCACATGCATAAAAAACTAGATTTAAAGAATCCAACAACATTTAATGAAAAGTTACAATGGCTGAAATTGAATTATCATAATCCAATTATGCAGCAGTTAGTAGATAAGCTAGCTGTGCGAGAATATATAAAAGAAAATATTGGAGAAGAATATCTAATTCCTTTAATAGCGGTGTATGATAGGTTTGAGGATATTAGATTCGAACAGCTTCCTGATAAATTTGTAATAAAATGTAATCATGACAGTGGTAGTTGTATTGTATGTAAGGATAAGAAAACACTTGATATAGAAGTTGCTAGAAATAAAATAAACGAACATCTTAAAAAAAATTATTATTATATGTGGAGAGAGTGGCCATATAAACATATTCAACCTAAAATTCTTATAGAAGAATATATGGAAGATTTCAAAGATAATAGTTTTGATGATTATAAATTTTTATGTTTTAATGGTGAAGTTGATAATGTAATGATATGTACCGGGAGACAGACTGGAAATCTAAAATTTCATTTTTTTGATAGAGATTGGAATTTTAAGAGGTATAATTATATTGGATTACAGGAACCAGAGAATTTTACTATGACAAAGCCTGAAAAAATGGATGAAATGTTTGATATTGCTGAAAAACTTGCAAAAGATTTTCCTTGCGTAAGAGTTGATCTGTATTGTGCAAATGAGAAGATATATTTTGGAGAAATGACATTTTTTCCACAAGCTGGTTTTGATTCAAATTTATTAGAGCAAACAGATTTGCTATGGGGAGAAAAAATAATTTTGAAAAAATTCAAATGATGCTTAAAACTTGAATTCCCGGTTTTCCGTTGTGGAAAGCCGGGAGTTGCTTTATAATAAAATATATATTTGGCATGGAGGTGGAAAAGTGATTCGATATAATATCCCAATCGGTATTTCTGAATTTGAGAAGATTAGGAAAAATGATTATTACTATGTGGATAAGACGGAACTGATTCAGGCTTTGGTGAAGACAGAACCTGCGGAGATTACACTTTTTACAAGACCTCGTAGATTTGGAAAGACGCTTGTGATGAGTATGTTGGCTTCTTTCTTTGATATTCGCAGAGATAGTAGAGATTTGTTTGAAGGTTTGAAGATTGCTGAAGATCAGAAACTGTGTGAATTATGGATGAACCAATGGCCTGTGATTTTTTTGAGTCTTAAGGATGCAGGTGGGGAATCCTTTGAAGATGCATATGGGTTATTGCAATCCATTATTTCACAGCTATATGTAGAACATGCTTACTTAGAAAAATGTATTGAAATTGATGAATCATATAAAGAGATTTTTGCCAGATTGAAACGGCGGCAGGGAAATAAAACAGATGTGCAGATTTCACTTAGAATATTAATGCGTATGATGCAGATATACTATGGAAAACAGGTAATTCTGCTGATTGATGAATATGATGTGCCGATGGCAAAGGCAGGAGCCAAGTCATATTATAACGAGATGCTAGATGTAATCGGTACAATGATGAGTCAGGCGTTAAAGGACAATACATCACTTAAATTTTCAGTAATCACAGGCTGTCTGCGTATTTTGAAAGAGAGTATTTTTACAGGTACCAATAATTTTGTGGCAGATACCATTGCAGATGAAAGATTTAGCAGCTTTTTTGGATTTACCGATGAGGAAGTACGAAAACTTTTAGAGAATACTGGTAATCTTGAATATTTCGATCGGATTAAAAAGTGGTATGATGGATACTGTTTTGGAAAGACAGAGATTTACTGCCCGTGGGATGTGTTGTGTTATTTAAATAAACTGGCATTCGAATCAGAAAGCGAACCGGAGAATTTCTGGGAAAATACCAGTCATAATGATATCATCCGTACATTTTTATCCTGTGAAGTCATGGATGTGACGGATTCTTTTGAGAAACTTCTTGCAAGTGAGACGATAGAGGTTAACATTACAGAAAACCTGACGTATGAGAATCTGACAGATTCAGAAGAAAATCTGTGGAGTGTGTTGTATCTGACCGGATATCTAACCAAGGATATTAAAAATCCGGTGTCTGGGAAAACGAAAGCATTTTTAAAAATCCCAAATGCAGAGATTATGGATATTTTCAGGAAAAGCGTAGTGCGTTGGTTTGACGAGCGGATAGCTGTTCGTGACAGAAGTGAATTATTCAAGGCTTTGTGGAATAAAGATGCTGGCAGATTGTCAGATTTGATATCAGAACTTTTATTTGAGACTATCAGCTACCATGATTATGCAGAGAGTTTTTACCATGCGTTTTTAGCGGGATTATTTGCAAATGCAGGTTATATTGTGGAGTCTAATTATGAAAGTGGACTGGGAAGACCGGATCTTGTAATAAAAGATAAGAAAAAGCGTCGGGCGGTTATTATGGAAATGAAGATTGCTGACAGCTTGGAAAATATGAAGAAAGCGGGAGAAAGGGCATCGAAACAGATAGAGGAGATGTGTTATGCAGACAGCATTTATTCGCAGGGGTATCAAAAAGTGATAAAGTATGGAGCCGTATTTTATCGAAAGAGTTGTTTAGTCGGCAGATGTGAAGAATAAAGGTGTAACAAAGGTAGAATGAAAAAGCCAGGTTATTATTCGTCCGGAGAGTTTGCGCGGATGGCACATGTGACACTTCGGACAATCAGGTATTATGACAAACAGAATATTTTAAAGCCATCGTATGTGTCGGATTCAGGGGCAAGATTCTATACAGATGAAGATTTTGCCAGACTGCAGCAGATTCTTCTTTTGAAGTACCTGGGATTTACGCTGGATGATATCAGAGAGATGACCATTGATGATGCAGATTATCATTTCATGCTGAATTCTTTGAACATTCAGTTGAAGCTGGTGAGAGATAAGATTGAGCAGATGCAGCTTGTAGAAAAAGCAATACAGGATACATCTGAGTTGATTCAGAAAGAACATACCATTGACTGGAGCCAGATGCTGAATCTGATCCATCTGACAGGCATGGAGAAGAGCATGAAGAACCAGTATCAGGATGCGTCCAATATATCGGCCAGAATTAATCTGCACAGCCTTTATTCCGTGAATAAACAGGGATGGTTTCCGTGGATTTATGAGCAGCTTTGTGTGAGAGATGGCATGAAGGTATTGGAAATCGGCTGTGGTGATGGAACGCTCTGGAAGGAAAATAAAGACAAATTTCCAGAGAATATAGAGATTACATTGTCAGATACATCGGAAGGTATGCTTCGGGATGCGAGACGTAATGTAGGGATTGGAGACCATAGGTTCCGGTTTCGGCATTTTGACTGCCACAGAATTCCGTATGAGGATCAGAGCTTTGATCTGGTAGTTGCCGGACATGTATTGTTTTACTGTGAGGATATACCACAGGTGTGCTGGGAAGTGAAGCGTGTATTAAAGCCTGGTGGAAGATTTGTGTGCAGCACTTATGGTAGTGAGCATATGAAAGAAGTCAGTGAATTGGTACAGAGCTTTGATGATCGGATCGTACTTTCAGCAGAAAAACTTTATGAAAGATTTGGAAGAGAGAATGGGGCGGAGATACTGGAGCAATATTTTACGGATGTTCATTGGAGGACATACGAAGATGAACTCGTAATTCCAGATCCAGAACCGTTGATATCATATATATTGTCTTGTCATGGAAATCAAAGCCAGTATATACTGGATCGGTATAAAGAATTCCAGACTTATGTGCGGAAAAAGACGGAAAAAGGCTTCCGGATTACGAAAGACGCGGGCGTGTTTATAGCATGGAGTTCCTGAAGATTTTCTTAAATATTACAAAAAAGTTACATTTTTTGTAAAAAGTACTTGAAGGTGACCTAGGGTCACCTTTTATAATGCAATCATGAACATGCCATAACTTTAGAAGATATGGTGAAACTATGTATTGTATTTATTACAAGGAGGTTCCTATATGAAAGGAATTATTTTAGCAGGAGGATCTGGAACACGTCTTTATCCTCTGACTATGGTAACATCAAAACAGTTATTACCTATTTATGATAAACCGATGATTTATTATCCGATGTCTGTGCTGATGAATGCAGGGATCCGTGATATCTTGATCATCTCTACACCACAGGATACACCGAGATTCAAAGAGCTGTTAGGAGACGGACATCAGTTTGGTGTACATCTTTCTTATGCAGTACAGCCAAGCCCGGATGGACTTGCCCAGGCATTTATCATTGGCGAGGAGTTTATCGGTGATGATACAGTTGCTATGGTTCTTGGAGATAACATTTTCGCAGGACACGGACTGAACAAGCGTCTGAAGGCAGCAGTAGAAAATGCTGAGACAGGCAAAGGTGCTACAGTATTTGGTTACTATGTAGATGATCCGGAACGTTTCGGTATTGTTGAGTTCGACCACGAAGGAAAAGCAATTTCCATCGAGGAGAAGCCGGAGCATCCAAAGAGCAACTACTGTGTAACAGGCCTTTACTTCTATGATAATAAAGTTGTAGAGTATGCAAAGAGCCTGAAGCCAAGTGCCCGTGGAGAATTGGAGATCACAGACCTGAACCGTGTATATCTCGAGAAGGGTAATCTGAATGTAGAACTTCTCGGACAGGGATTCACATGGCTGGATACTGGTACACATGAGAGCCTTGTAGATGCAACAAACTTTGTAAAGACAGTTGAGACACATCAGCATCGTAAGATTGCATGTCTGGAAGAGATTGCATACTTAAACGGATGGATTTCAAAAGAAGAAGTTCTGGAAGTTTACGAGGTATTGAAAAAGAACCAGTATGGTCAATATCTGAAAGATGTCTTAGACGGAAAATACCGAGAGAATCTATACTAAGATATTAGAATAAAAAACGAAGAATTTTTATAAATTTTGACTAAGTAATTCAAAGGAGATTTTTAATTATGACAATTATCGTAACCGGCGGAGCTGGATTTATCGGAAGTAACTTTATTTTTCACATGTTAGACAAATATCCGGATTATCGTATCGTTTGTCTGGACTGCCTGACATATGCAGGTAACTTATCTACACTTGCACCAGTGATGGACAACCCGAATTTCCGTTTTGTAAAAGAGAGCATCACAGACCGTGAGGCTGTTTACAAATTATTCGAGGAAGAGCATCCGGACATGGTTGTAAACTTTGCAGCAGAGAGTCATGTAGACCGTTCTATCGAGAACCCGGAAGTATTCCTGGATACAAATATCAAAGGTACAGCAGTTCTTATGGATGCTTGCAGAAAGTATGGTATCAAACGTTATCATCAGGTATCTACAGATGAGGTTTACGGAGATCTTCCACTGGACAGACCAGACCTGTTCTTTACAGAGGAGACACCAATCCACACAAGCAGCCCATACAGCTCATCAAAAGCTGGCGCAGACCTTCTTGTTCTTGCATACCACAGAACATACGGATTGCCTGTAACAATCAGCAGATGCTCTAACAACTACGGACCATATCACTTCCCAGAGAAGCTGATTCCGCTTATGATTGCAAATGCACTGAATGATAAGCCGCTTCCTGTATACGGAAAAGGTGAAAATGTGCGTGACTGGTTATATGTAGAGGATCACTGCAGAGCCATCGACCTGATCATCCATAACGGACGTGTCGGAGAAGTTTACAATGTTGGTGGACACAACGAGATGAAGAACATTGACATCGTCAAGATGATCTGTAAAGAGCTTGGAAAACCGGAAAGCCTGATCACATATGTGGCAGACCGTAAAGGACACGATATGCGTTATGCAATCGACCCGACAAAGATTCACAATGAGCTTGGATGGCTGCCGGAGACAAAATTTGCAGATGGTATCAAAAAGACAATCCAATGGTATCTGGATAACAAGGAGTGGTGGGAGACAATCATTTCCGGAGAGTATCAGAATTACTATGAGAAGATGTATGCAAACCGGGAGGGAATGAAATAATGAAAGTACTGGTAACTGGAGTGGCTGGTCAGCTCGGACATGATGTGATGAATGAACTGGCAAAGCGTGGCTACGAAGGAATCGGTTCCGATATCGCGGAAAGCTATAATGGAATCCAGGACGGTACACCGGTTGTATCTATGCCATATGTGCAGATGGACATTACAGATAAAGCATCTGTGGAGAAAGTTCTTACAGAAGTAAATGCGGACGCAGTGATACATTGTGCAGCATGGACGGCAGTTGACCTTGCAGAAGATGAGGACAAAAAAGATAAGGTTCATGCAGTAAACGCAGAAGGAACGAAAAATATTGCGGAAGTATGTAAGAAGCTTGACAGTAAGATGGTCTATACCAGTACGGACTATGTATTCAATGGTCAGGGAGAAGAACCATGGCAGCCGGACTGCAAGGATTATCAGCCGTTAAATGTTTACGGACAGTCAAAACTGGACGGAGAGCTGGCAGTTTCTGAGACACTGGACAAATACTTCATCGTGAGAATTGCGTGGGTATTTGGAAAGAATGGTAACAACTTTATAAAGACCATGTTGAAAGTTGGAAAAAATCATGATAAACTTCGTGTAGTGAATGATCAGATCGGTACACCGACTTACACATTTGATCTGGCAAGACTGCTTGTAGACATGATCGAGACAGATAAGTATGGTTATTATCATGCGACCAATGAAGGCGGATACATCAGCTGGTATGATTTCACAAAAGAAATCTTTCGTCAGGCTGTAGAACAGGGACATTCAGAATACGGAGAAGACAGAATCGCAGTTGATCCGGTTACAACTGCAGAGTACGGAGTGTCCAAAGCTGCAAGACCATTTAACAGCAGACTGGATAAGAAGAAACTGGTGGAGAATGGCTTTACACCACTTCCGACCTGGCAGGATGCACTTGGACGTTATCTGAAAGAGTTGAACATAGACGAACTCTAAAAGCTTTGTGAAGATTCGCATAGACTCAGATAAGAGGCATTATAAGACGAATAAAAAGAGTGAAAATGAAATGGACGGGTACACATAATATATGTGTGCCCGTATGCATCATAATCGTAAAAAAAGGAGATATGCAAGATGGGACAGATTAAAGTAGAAAAAAATGCAGGTGGAATAAAGGGACTTTGTGTCATTGAGCCAACGGTTCATGGTGATGCAAGAGGATACTTTATGGAAACATACAATCAGAAGGATATGGAAGAGGCAGGACTTACGATGCAGTTCGTACAGGATAATCAGTCTTGTTCCACAAAAGGTGTTCTTCGCGGATTACATTTTCAGAAAGAGTTCCCACAGGGAAAACTTGTACGCGTTGTAAAAGGTTCAGTATTTGATGTAGCTGTTGATCTTAGAAGCGACAGTGAAACATACGGAAAATGGTTCGGTGTAGAGCTGACAGAAGAGAACAAGAAACAGTTCTATATTCCGGAAGGATTTGCCCATGGATTCCTTGTTTTAAGTGAGATTGCAGAGTTCTGCTACAAGTGTACAGACTTCTATCATCCGGGAGATGAAGGTGGTCTCGCATGGAACGACCCTGAGATCGGTGTAGAATGGCCACAGCTTGTAGGGGAGTATAAGGGCAATGCTTCCGCAGAAGGATATCATCTGGAAGATGGAACAGCACTGAACTTAAGTGACAAAGATCAGCTTTGGGTAGGACTGAAAGATACATTTCATTTTTAAAAAGGGCATAGTATGGCAAAAGAGAAAGCAGTAAAGTTATTGAATTGGATTGTATATGTGTATATATTGACATATATATTGCCTACGGGGAAAATAGGTCCTTTACCTATTCAAAAAATATGTGTCTGCTTATTCATGTTGATCGGAATACTATTGTTATTGGATCGGAGAAAAATCAAAAGTATCATAATAGAATCAAAGCTGGAAATCATCGTATTTGGGACAGGAATCATTTGGTGTCTCATAAGCTATGTGAAAGGTTCTTCATACAGTGTGAAATTTGCAAGTATTTTATTTGTTTCGGTGATTGTTTTGCTGATTATGTATTATCTCATACAAGAACGGCTGTTGAATCTGGATATGATAATAAAGTGTATGCTTTATATGATGATTTTGAAGATTATAGCTAAAATATTTATAGAGATTTCTTTTTTGTGCGGAATCATAGAATATGATGCAGTTTTTCAACTGTATGAGGAAATATTTAGAGCTCCGGCTTCAATGATGACGATGGATTTTGGAAGCATAGAACTGGTAAGAGTGCAGAGTCCGTCGGATATTGTAGTAGCAAGTCTGCTGCCGTTTTATTTAATCATTCCGAATGAAAAGGAAGGAATTAAAATATTTAATTTTCTGATGCTGGGTATCTATACATTGATTGTATTTTCAAGAGTTTACATTGTTGAATTTGCGTGTTTTATGTTTGTCGCAGTCGTTTTTTACTGGAAAAAGATTCCGAAAAAAGTTCGATATGGCGGAATAGGTATTATTGCTATATCTTCACTGGTATGGTTTAGGCCAATGGTTGAAATGCTGTGTTTCCGATTTTTTTCAGACAATGTGGCAGAGGCTGATTCAGTCAGAACAGAACAGATACGTGAATTAGTAATTGGAATAAAAAATGCTCCGATTTGGGGCCATGGTATGGGGAGTTTTTTGCCTGATTTGATTCGAAGCGAGGAGATTCCATTTTCTTATGAAGCGGAATATCTATCTTTCGTTTATCAATTAGGAATTGTCGGATTTATAATACTGATTGTTGGAATTTTATGTATTTACTTAAAACGACTATGGATATATGTCAGAAATAATTCATTGGAAGTAAAAGTCTTTAGCTTTGTTTGTATTAGCTGGCTTTTAATTAGACCGGCGTTTAACCCTTCTTTTTTGGGATTACAGAATGGATTTCCAGTGATAGGATTATTGTTATTAAACGCATATTTTAATGAAAAAAGCAGGAGCGAGATTTAATCTCACTCCTGCTTTGATGTACTGATATAATGTTTATTATAGTAAACGGATAAGTGTGCATTTTTCCAGTTTGTAGGGTCTTCTGTAATGTCTGTGTGAAACAGAGGAGAAGGTGTAGTGCTTAATTCTGGTACAATGATATCTACTTCCTGAGAAGAAGACAATAGTTTGTCACGTTCAGTCAGTTCCTGATCATAAATTGATGCAGAACCATTCAATATAGCATAAGTGGCATCCACACTTAGTGGCAGATTCGCAACAAGTGTCCGGTCGTCATCTGTGCGTGTAATTGTAACAAGCCCAACACAGCTGACGGAAAATAAAAGAATAAATATCATGGATTTCATAAACCAATATTTGGAATTGTAAAAATTACAAAGATAATCTGCAAAAGCTGTAGTTCCAAAATGACGATGGATCCAGCCTGCAAAATATATTAAATTAATTGTCACAAACCCATAATAGCTAAAATAAATAATATTCATCATCCGGTAAGGAATATTCAATCCCTGTGCGTAAAATACAGGAGTGCCTTGCGAACAGTAAATTCCGAATGTAAAGATAAGAAATAGTAGTGGATATTTGTATTCCCAAGTCTTATACTTAGCAGCAATATGATAAAATACTGGTAATAAAGCAATCCATATAATTAAAACAGGAAGTGTTGTTGAATTTGCGATACTATATGCACCATAAGCAAAAGAGTAGACAAAAGCACGAATAACACTTGGTCCACCTTCTACTCCAGCCTGACGAATTGCATTTCCAGGAGCAATCATACTAACTATAAGAGATATGAAAGCTACAAGTGTAGTCAAAGCGCAAGGAATAGAAAATTTGTCATGTTTGTAAATAGCATAGACAGTTATGACCCCAAGTACAATCGGTGTAAACAGTGCAGTTGCATAATTCCCACCTCCAATGATAAAAGCTAATATTAAAGATATTATGAAATATACAGGTTTTGTCCAGTTTCTTTTTGCAGTAGCCATTACAATTAAAGAAGAAAATAAAAATAGCATCAGCGAGAAGAAAAAAGTATAGTAAATAGCTCCGTTATACCAGTAAAATGAATCGGAAGGCATATATGTAAATTGTAATGCCGTAAATGTAATCACAATAGATGTTCCGATTGAAGTTTGTGTTGCTGCATGGAAACAGCGCTTCAAAAAAAGATAAAAAAACATCAGCATAGAAATTACAAATGAAGTAATCAATATAATAGGAGCGATTACATAATAATTTTCGCCAAATATTGCTGGCTGCAGACGCATGAGAAAAATAGCTGTGAAATTTCCCTGCCATGTAATATAGGAGTCTTTCATAAGGACAAAAGACTTTTGCAGAACCTGATCCAGAGAGTGAGTATTGTGCCATATTTGGGCAGTTTCGGCTCCATAAAAGTAATCATCCACACTTGGATGTGCATATCCTGCAATGTAGTAAAGTGGGATGAGAGATAAAATAAAAATAATAATTAAAAAAATAGTAAAATTTCGTTTCTTCATAATGATGTTATTGTAGCATATGAAGCCAGAAAGAGTCAAATATCTAAGAAAAGACTTGAAGAGAAGAGAGAGACTATATTAAAATAGAAATAAATACTTTTAAAAAGAATGGAATCCTGTGGAGGATATAAAAATGGATATACAAAAAGTAAAAGAAAAAATAAATCTGGCGAAAGTAGTTTCTTTTGATGTGTTTGATACATTATTATTTCGCATTACATCATCACCGGAGGTTATTTTTGATTTAACAGGGGAAAAATTTGGAATAGATAATTACCGGAATCTGAGAATGAAATCTCAGCAGGAAATTAGCAGAATAGTATTGAAGTCAGGAAAAGCACCACATGCTGATATCAATGAAATCTATACTTATATATCAGAGAAGAATCCGGGATATGACTGGGACAAAGTGAAGAATTTTGAATTAGATATAGAAAAGGCTTCAGTGATTCGAAATTCAGAAATTTATGAAATCTATCAATATGCAGTAGAACACGGAAAGCGTATCATAGCGGTCAGTGATATGTATCTGGATGGTTATTTTATTGAAGAGTTGATAAAGCAATGTGGATATGTGGACATACAAAAAGTATATTGTTCTGCAAATTTGAAAAAAACGAAGTATGAACAGACGATTTTTGAGGAAGTGGCAAAGCGAGAAAAAGTGCGTCCAGAAGAAATCATTCATATTGGCGATAATCAGAAATCAGATGTGGAATTAGCAAAGAAAAGCGGATGGGATGCAATTTGGTATGATACGGAACAGCAAACGGAACACAGACCTGGAAGTTTTGCAGGACTTGGAAAAAAACTTCATAAGAATGCTTCGTTTTGGTATTTGCTGGGCGGAGATATTGCAGGAAATCTGTATGTGAATTTGTATCGCTGGTTACAGAAACAACAGCACAAATATGAGTGCGATAAGGTCTGTTTTTTGGCGCGAGATGGTTACAATATGTATCAAATTTGTAAGAAAGTGAATGAGAATCATGTAATATATCTGGAAATGTCAAGAAGATCGTTATTATTGGCTGGGATTACAGAGTTAGATGATGAAAGTCTGAAATTGCTGCCACCATACGCATTAGGCCAAACGATTGCTGAAATTCTGAATTATCTTGGAATCGATGAAAGAAAATGTGAATATATACCAGCAGGATTTCAGAACAGTCAAGATGTGATCATTAATGATGAATTACGAGAACGTATGAAGCACTTTTTTAAAGTTAATGAAAAGATTGTTTTGGAAGCTTGTGAAAAAGAGAGGGAATATGCAAAGCAGTATTTTGAAAAAAAGGGAGTATTGGATTCTAAGGTATTATATTTTGATTGTGGCTGGAATGGAAGTTCCCAATATTTATTAAAGAGATTTTATCGGGCTCTTGGGAAGAAAAAAGAAGTTCCGTTTGTTTACGTTGGTATTATGGATACAGAAAAGAGTAGAAAGCAATTGAATGGATTGCCGTATTCTACGTATTTGTTTGGAATAGAGAAAAATCCCAATATAGCGAAAGAATTAAAAAAAGCTATTGTAATTCCTGAATTGTTTTTTGGAGCACCGCATCCTTCAGTGTGGTACTACGGAGAAAATGGCGAAGTTGTTTACGAAAAAGAGGAGATGAATAAGCAAAAGGAAGAAATTGCAAAGGGAATTGAGGATTATTTCAATCATATTTATCCATTTATTGAAAAATACGAAATCTGTATATCTGGAAAAGAAATTGTGACAGATATGCAACGATTGATAGATGCACCGTCAAAACGAGAAGCTGTTATGATCGGAAATATAGAAAATGCGGATGGATTTGTAAAACAGAAAAATCTAAAAAAATATATAGCAAGACTTGATATGAGTACGATACGAAAGTATCCACGTATAGAAATTTATTGGAAAAAAGGATTATTAAAGCGCCCGGATATTAGTTTGGGGGTCAAACTTTACGTCGCATTAAAAGAAGCTGTCAAAAATATATTGAAAAGTGTGAGATGATTATGATAAACATTGCAAAGAAAGTATATAAAAAAGTAATTCTTGATAAAAAAGAAGAGGCAAGATATAAAAAGTGGGTATTAGATCAAGAAAGAAAAGAAGTAGAATATTGTAAAAATAATAAGCTACAGACAGATATTTTATTTAGTATTGTGATTCCGCTATTTCGGACACCGGAAAAATTTTTAGACGAACTAATAGACTCTATTCAGAAGCAGACTTATGATAATTGGGAATTGATTTTATCAGATGGGTCTGGAAATAACGGATTGGAAGAGTGCCTGAAAAAATATGAAACAGACAAACGTATTAAAGTGTTAAAAAATGAGAAAGCACTGGATATTTCTGAGAATACGAATCGTGCTTTGAAATTGGTGAAAGGTGAATATATAGTTTTTGCGGATCACGATGATTTACTGCCGCCACATGCACTGTATCAATGTGCAAAAGCAATATATGAAAATGAAAGTCCAGATTTGATATATTCTGATGAAGATAAACTTTCCATGAATGGGACAAGATATTTTCAGCCACATTTTAAACCAGATTTCAACTTGGAATTATTAAGAAGCATGAATTATTTCTGCCATTTGGTTGTTGTGAAAAAAGAATTACAACAAGCAGTTGGAATGCTGAATCCAGAGTATAACGGGGCTCAGGACTATGATTTTGTTTTAAGATGTGTGGAACAGGCAAAATATATATACCACATACCGGAAGTATTATATCACTGGAGGTCACATTCGGGATCTATTGCAGAGGGTGGAGAGAATAAGGAATATGCATTTGAAGCAGGGCGAAAGGCATTATTAGCACATTATGAAAGATGTGGCATAAGAGCTGAGGTCGGGAAAGATGATATATTTGGAATATATCATACAGAATATTTGCTTCAAGAGCATCCGCTTGTGTCAATTATAACGGATAATTCAGAGGAATTAAAAAATGTAGTTGAAAATGGACTGTATAAGGAATATGAATATGTTGAAAAAGAAAATGTAGGGAAGGCAAATGGAAAATATTTGCTGTTTCTTGAAGAAGGTATCGAAAAGGCGAAATCTGGATGGCTTAAGAAAATGGTTGAGGATGGTGCGCAAAATGAAATTGGAGTTGTAGGAGCAAAAGTTATGGAAAAGACAGGAAAACAACTTCACGCAGGGATGATTCTTGGAGGAAAGGGCATGATTCATTATGTTGCAGAAAAAAGTGATATCAATGATGTCGGGTATATGGGAAGATATGTATGTACACAAGAATATTCCGCAGTTTCCGGAATGTGTATGCTGGTAGAAAGACAATGTTTTGAAGCGGTTGGAGGTTTTGATGATGAACTGACGGGAGAATTACAGTATACGGATTTGTGCCTGAAAATCAGAGGAGCGGGATATAAAGTTATGTATGAGCCAGGAGCAAAGATATATATCAAAAAATCAATTCATCAAAACCTAAGTGAGGAGCAATATTTTAGCAAGCGATGGCACAATGTGCTGGAACAGGGAGACACGTATTACAATAAAAATTTAGAAATTGAAGATGGTTTATATGTATTAAAAAAAGAACCCAGGAATTAAGTTCCTGGATTTCTTTTTTTGGATAAGTATTGTGAAAAATAAGAAAAGGTATTTATGATTAATTCGAACTCTATTTTTACATATGCAGATAAATGCTTAAAATAAAAAGGTACTTTCTTGCATTTTTTCCTGGATTGTAAACCTTCTGTAATGCCGGCCAGATAGTCTTTGCCAAATCCTTTTTTTAAAAAGAAAATGTATTTGATGAAATACCCGATCAATAATGGAATAAAGTTGATTATTAACTGAATAATCGGCATGTTTTTGTAGTTTAAATAAATGTTGTTGCGTGCAGAGAGTTTAACTTTAAAAGAATTATATTTTGAACCGCTTGTACCGCTTCCAACATGATATACAATAGCGGAGGAGCAGTACGTGTTCTGATATCCATATATTTTTGCACGATATCCAACATCGATGTCTTCCAGATAGGCAAAGTGATTTTCGTCAAAAAAACCAATTTCAGAAAAAATATCACGACGGTAAATAGCTGCTCCGGCGCAGGCACTGAATATAATATCGTCTGTGTGATGATTGGAAATGGATAATCCACCGCCCCGGCAGTATCCCCAGCCAAGTAAAGTATACATATCGCCGGCACTGTCGATGAGTCCGGGATGATACATTTGAATCATTTTACTGCTGACGGAAAATATTTTTGGAGATTTTTCGATGGCTTTTATCATCTCATCGACAAATTCAGGAGCAACGGTCGTATCGTTATTTAACAAAAGCACATATGGTGTTGTAGAATGTCTGATTCCGACATTTACTGCAGCGCTGAACCCATAATTCTGATTTAGCGATATCAATTCTATATCTGGATAGTTCTCACGCATATATTCAATGCTGCCGTCAGAAGATGCATTATCTACGACGAGAATTTGAAACTCGGAACACGTCTGATTAGCTAAAGACTGTAAACAAGGTTCCATAAAATGCTTTCCATTATAATTTGGAATGATGATAGTTACTTTCATTGGTTATCCTCAATTCTGATAAATTCTTATTTATTATAACAAATATATTTCAAATGTGCCATAATAATCTTAAGGGGAGAAAAACAGAATATATGCAGAATATATGCAGAAAATTTACTATTTAAGGCAGAAAATAAAAATGTTTCAGAATTATTAATAAAATATTAAGAAAAAAAAGAAGGCGTTTGCTTGTCGAGATTGTAGGGATATAGTATAATTTGGTAGATAAAAAAGCTACATTTTGAAGAGATGGTGGGGAATTATGATAAAAGATAATCAGAAATTATTTAATAGATTACATGTTTTACTTGATGCGGTTATTATTGTAATAGCGTATGTGGCAGCATGGTATTTTCGATTTAAAAGTGGTTTCTTTGCATTGTCTTCATGGTATATTTCTTTGACGCAATATATGAAATATCTGGTGTTGATTGTGCCGGTTTATTTGGCGCTGTACTATTTGTTTCAGCTTTATACACCAAAAAGGGTACAGGGAAGAAGATTAGAAGCGTGGCATATTTTCCAGGCGAATATCATAGGTCTGCTTGTTTTTATTCTCTATCTTTATTTGGCAAAACTGACGGATTATTCCAGAAAGATGCTGTTTGTATTCTTCTGCTTTAATGTTGTTTTTGAAGTTGTATTTCGTAATTTGTTACGGTATATACTAAGAAAGTACAGAAAGCGCGGATATAACCAGAAACATGTTTTGCTGGTAGGATACAGTCAGGCTGCTGAGGGGTATATAGATCGTGTGTTATCACATCCAGAGTGGGGGTATAATATTAGAGGGATTTTAGATGATAACAGGACGCGTGGAACAGAGTATCATGGAATAAAGATTCTCGGAACTACAGAGAACCTGTCTGTTATTCTTCCGGAAAATAAATTAGATGAAATTGTTATCACATTAAGTCTGGCAGAGTACCATAAACTTGCCAGAATTGTGGGAATGTGTGAAAAATCAGGAGTTCACACAAAGTTTATTCCGGATTATAACAATGTAATTCCGACCAGACCGTATACGGAAGATATATTGGGGATGCCGGTGATCAATATTCGTCATGTTCCGTTGAGTAATGCATTTAATGCATTTTTGAAGCGGTGTGTAGATATTTTTGGAGCACTTGTTGCAATTATTCTGTTTTCACCAGTTATGTTAGTAACAGCTATTATAATCAAGGTGACATCACCGGGACCATTGATATTCAAACAAGAGCGAATTGGAAAACATAATCATCCATTTTATATGTACAAGTTCCGCTCTATGGTGGTGCAGGAAGAAAAAACTGAAAAACAGGGGTGGACAACAAAGAATGATCCGCGAGTTACCCCGGTAGGGAAATTTATTCGCAAAACAAGTATAGATGAACTGCCACAATTATTTAATATTTTGGTAGGAGATATGAGTCTTGTGGGACCAAGACCGGAACGTCCACAATTTGTGGAAAAATTCAAAGAGGAAATTCCACGCTATATGATAAAACATCAGGTCAGACCGGGACTTACCGGCTGGGCTCAGGTGAATGGATATCGAGGGGATACATCCATTCAGAAGAGAATAGAATATGATTTATATTACATTGAAAACTGGACGATGGGATTTGACTTTAAGATAATATTCCTTACGTTCTTTAAGGGATTTGTGAATAAAAATGCATATTAATTCTTAAAACAGGGAGTATAAAAATGGCAAAAAAAAGATTAAATAAACGACAGGCAAGGATAGAAAGAGAAAAAAGATTAAAACGACGTAAAAGAAAAAGACTGGCAATCATTTTTATCGAATTGCTCATATTGGCAGGACTTGGCGTAGTTGCTTATGGAATGTTTGTTATGGACAAGATGGATACGACAACTTTGAATAAAAGTGATCTGAAAGTTTATAAGAGTACAGGAGATTATACAAACATTGCGTTATTCGGTCTTGACTCCAGGGAGGGCGAATTAGATGGCGGAGTCCAAAGTGATTGTATTATGATTGCAAGTATCAATAACAAGACAAATGAAGTGAAATTAGTTTCAGTTTTCCGAGATACCTTACTAAAGGTTGGAGATGAAAAATACGGGAAAGCGAATTCAGCTTATAATATCGGGGGACCAACCGGTGCAATTGCGTTACTGAACCGCAATTTAGATATGGATATTGAAAAATACATCAGTGTTAATTTTAATGTAATGGCTGATATTGTAGATGATATCGGAGGAATTGAAGTTGATATGACGGAAGAGGAAGTAGAATGGACGAACCAATACTGTGGAGAGACAGCAGCAGTCGTAGGAAGAGCGCCTCATTCTACATTAAGTGGATCAGGCGTTCAGAAGCTTGATGGAGTTCAGGCAGTATCATATGCCAGAATCCGATATACAGAAGGTATGGATTTCAAACGGACACAGCGTCAGCGAATAGTCCTTGAAAAAATTGTTAAAAAGGCACAGAAAGCAAATGTTATTACTTTGAATAATATTATAAATTCTGTGATGTCGCAGATTTCGACCAATCTGACAGCAGGTAATATGCTTGCACTTGCTGCACATGCCAAAGATTATAAATTAGGAGAAATGTCAGGATTTCCATTCGAAGTTACAACCTGTGAAAAAGTAAAGGGACATAAAGGATCTTATGCAACTGCTGTGGGATTGGAAAAGAATGTAAGTGAATTACATCAATTCTTATTTGGAAAAGAAAATTACGAACCGTCTAAGACTGTGCAGGATATCAGTGATGAGATTATATATATGACAGGTGTGGATCCGGAAACATACAAGGAGACGACAGATTATACTTATAAGAGCGGAGGAGAAGATACTGCACAAAAATCCGATGATAAAAATAAATAAAAGGGGAAAAGAATGAAGATTGACGTAATTATTCCAACATATAAGCCTGGAAAAGAATTTGAAAAATTGATTGGGAGGTTACAAAAGCAGGAATATCCTATTCATAAAATAATTATTATAAATACAAGAACAGATATATTTCCAGAAGAATTGGATCGAAGCAATTATGAGATAGAAATAACCCATATAGAGCCGGATCAATTTGATCATGGCGGTACAAGAAATATGGGGGCTGGAATGTCAGACGCAGATATCGTGGTCTATATGACACAGGATGCAATTCCGGTAGATGAAAAATTAATCGGAACTTTTGCAAAGATATTTGAAGAAAATCCGGATATAGGTATTGCATATGGAAAACAATTGCCAAGAGAAGAGTGTAATATTATTGAAAGATATACGAGAAGATTTAATTATCCTGAGAAAAGTCTTATAAAAACAAAAGAAGATTTGCCTAAACTTGGAATAAAAACATTTTTCTGCTCAGATGTCTGTGCAGCGTATCGAAGAAATTATCTGTTAAGTGCAGGAGGATTTGAAAATCCGACGATTTTTAATGAAGATATGATTTTTGCAGGAAAAAGGATATATGCAGGAGACAAAGTGGCATATGTGGCAGAAGCAAAAGTGATACATTCTCATAATTATACAGGGAGACAACAGTTCCATCGGAACTTTGATCTTGCAGTATCGCAGGCACAGCATCCGGAAGTGTTTGAAGGGGTTTCGTCAGAAGGAGAAGGAATCCGTATGGTAAAAGCGACTGCGAAGTATTTGGTGCGAAATGGTTATCCATGGAAAGTGTTTATGCTTGTGTATCAGTCGAGCTGTAAATATATTGGATATTTCCTTGGAAAAAGATATGAAAAATTGCCAATGTGGCTGATTTTAAAATGTACGTCAAGTAGAAAATATTGGAAAAATTCTTAAGAAACACGATTTCTGTTGAATTTTGAGGAAGAATAGGATATGATTAATCTGTTTAATTCTGTTCAAAGAAAGGATGTTTCGATGGCGAAGAAGAGATTTAGTAATCGGAAAGTACACAGAGGGAGAAGGATAAAAAAAGGATTTGCGACATGGTCACTAGGGAAAAGAATTGCAGTAGTGACATTAAGTGTGATACTTACGATAGTAGTAGGTGGCGGTGCAGCAATGGCCGCGTATGTTGCCAGCAAAGTGGATAAAATGGAAGTAAAGCAGCTGGACGTGAACAAGTTGGAGATTAATAGAGAAGTGGAACATAGAACAGGATATCTTAATGTTGCACTTTTTGGAGTGGACTCTCGAGATGCATCTCTGGATAAAGGGACTAGAAGTGATACAATTATGATTGCAAGCTTGAACCAGGAGACAGGAGAGGTAAAAGTCACATCTATTTATAGAGATACCTTGCTTCAATTATCCGACGGTACATACAATAAAGCAAACTCAGCATATTCTTTCGGTGGTGTAGAAGGTGCAGTAGCATTTTTGAACAAGAATCTTGATATGAATATTGATCATTATGTGACTGTTAATTTTAATGCCATGATAGACATTGTAGATGCGCTTGGTGGTATTGAAGTAGATTTGACTGAAGATGAATTATATTGGACGAATGAATATTGTGGTGAAACATCCATTGTTACAGACAAGAGTTATGAACCGTTGACCGCAGCAGGAGTTCAGACACTCGGTGGAGTTCAGGCAACAGCATATTGCCGTATTCGATATACAGCAGGATCAGATTTCAAAAGAACAGAACGTCAGCGCCTGGTAATACAGAAGATAGCAGAAAAATTACAGAAAGCTAATCTGGCAACAATTAATAAAATTGTTGATGAAGTGTTCAGTGAAGTGGGAACTAATTTTACAATGCAGGAAATTCTTTCTTATGCGAAAGATTTTAAGAAATATAAATTAGGAGAGATGACAGGATTCCCGTATAGCGTAGGAACAGCTACGTTGAGTGGAGTGGGAAGTTCAGTAATTCCGACTGATTTGACAGGAGATGTTACAAAGCTTCATCAGTTCTTCTTTGGAGATGCCGGATATACGCCTTCCGATGTGGTGAAAAATATCGATGCCGGTATTAAAAAGAAATCTACAGATGTAGGAAAGTCGGGAACTTCGGAAGATAATACAGTGGAAGGAACACCGAGCACTACAAAGAGTACATCGAAAAAGTCTTCTGAGAGCTCAACTACATCTTCAAGTAGAGGCTCCGGTAGCGGCAATTCCTCTGGCAGTGGAAGCTCCGGTGGCAGTAAATCAGACAGCGGATCAGGCGGCGGCTCCGGAAGCGGAAGTTCAGGCAGCGGTTCCGGTGGCGGAAGTGAATCTGGCGGAAGCGGTTCTGGTGGCAGCAGTTCCGGTGGCGGAAGTGAATCTGGTGGAAGCAGCTCCGGTGGTGGAGAATCTTCCGGTGGTGAAAGTGCAGAATAATGTATAACCATTCTTAAAATACAGAAACTATAGAAAAAAGAGGTAAAGTACATGAAGTTTTTAAAGAAAGTACTGGCTGCAGTTGCCTGTGTATGTGTGCTGGCTACCAGCGTGACACTGACATCCCATGCAGCTGGCGGTAGAATTTCTTTTGCAGATCCGAGTACGGCTGTGGGAGATATGGTAGACGTAAAATGTGTTTTAAAATCCAGCAGTGGATCTCTTGGAAGTTCATCAGTAACACTTTCTTATGATGCCAGTGCATTGAAGTTTAATTCCGGAGATGGAGTGACCGGTGGCGATGGAACCCTGACATACTCAGGAAATGGCGGTTCTTCAGAAGTGTCATTTACCATGACATTCCAGGCACTGCAAGAAGGTTCTACAGAGATTACGGTAGCATCTCAGGATGTGAAATCCAATTCTGGTTCAGAGGTTAAGTTGACAGAAGGGAAATCTACAGTGACAATCGCTGCCGGAGATCCTTCTAAGATCGTGGATGATACTCAGGCTGCTGAAGGTGCTGACACAGCAGCTAGTGGCGATGTTACAGTTGAGGTGAACGGTACATCTTATACGCTGAGTGATTTTGTAGAAGCTTCTGTTCCAGCAGGATTTACAAAGACAACAATGAATTATGAGGGTGCTGACCGCCCAATGGCTTATAACGAGACAAATGGTATTTACCTTGCTTATCTGACATCAGCGGATGGTAATTCTAATTTCTTCTTATATGATGATTCAAATGCAACATTTGCACCATATGAAGAGATTGATATTTCCGATACAACAACGATTGTTCTGTTAAGTGATACAAGTGTGAAGCTGCCATCTAATTATGCGCAGACAACGCTGACACTGAATGGGCAGGAATTTCCTGTATGGCAGGATAATGACAAAGATGGATTCTATCTGATGTATGCTGTAAACAACAATGGTACGAAGAATTTCTATGAGTATGATTCTCAGGAGAATACGTATCAGAGATGTGATGTAAAGCAGGATACCAGAGCAAGCAATGCTAAGAAAAAGGCCAATGGCTTCTTTGATAAGATGCAGAATGTGATCGACGGACATTTTAAAGTTTTTGCGATTATCTTTATTATTATTTTACTTCTTCTTATTATCCGTCTGATCGTAGTTCGTGTGAAGCTTCGTAACCGTGATATTGAGCTGGATGACCTGTACGATGAGTATGGAATCGACTTAGAAGAGGAAGAACCGGAACCAGCTCCGAAGAAGAAAAATAAAAAGAAAGCTCAGCCGGCTCCGAAAAAAGGCAAAAAGAAAAAAGTTGTAGACGAAGATGATTTTGATGACTACGAAGATGACGAATTTGACGATGATGATGATGACGATGATGACGATCGTTATGATAGTAATCGTTATGATGACGAAGATGATTATGCAGACGATGACTTTGAAGAAGAGGAATTTGATGAAGTCAGAGAAGCACCGCTTCGTACAGTGAAATTCGATGATTTTAATACCATTACGGATATGTCTTTATATGAAGATGAGAACTTCGAATCATTTGTGATGGATGAGGAAGAAGAGGATGATATGGTAGATGACTTAGATGATCTGCTCAGTGAGCGTCCGAAGGAAAGACGCAGTCATTCTGAGAAGGATGACACATTCCAGGTAGATTATATTGATCTGGATTAATAAGAGTGAAATGAGTAACCAGGGAGGAATGCATAATGTAAGATGCATTCCTCTCTTAATAAATGGAACTTAAAAGACATAAATGGAGTTTGAAAGGCATAAATGGAGTTTGAAAGGCATAAATGGAGCTTAAAAGGCAGCAGGAGGGATTATGTACGATTATATTATTGTAGGGTCTGGGCTTTATGGAGCAATCTTTGCCCATGAGGCTATGAAGGCAGGAAAGAGCTGCCTCGTTGTAGAGAGGCGTTCGCATATCGGTGGAAACATTTATACAAAAGAGATGGAAGGAATCCAGGTGCATCAGTATGGAGCACATATTTTCCACACAAGTAATAAAGAGGTGTGGGATTACATTGGACAGTTTGCAACATTTAACCGTTATACGAACTGCCCGGTGGCATATTATAAAGGCCAGATGTACAATATGCCGTTCAATATGAATACATTTCATAAGATCTGGGGTGTGATCACACCGGCAGAGGCGAAGGCTAAGATTGAGGAACAGGTGAAGGAATATGGCGTAAAGGAGCCGAAGAACCTGGAAGAGCAGGCAATCAGCCTGGTTGGGAAAGATATTTACGAGATCCTGGTCAAGGGGTACACTGAGAAGCAGTGGGGAAGGCGTGCGACAGAGCTGCCGCCGGAGATCATTAAAAGACTGCCGGTCCGCCTGACTTATGATAACAATTATTTTAATGACCTTTATCAGGGAATTCCGGTGGGAGGCTACACGCAGATCATTGAGAAGATGCTGGAAGGCGCGGAGGTCCGTTTGAATGTGGATTATCTGAAAGAAAAAGAAAATCTTCGCCCACTCGGTAAAAAAGTAGTGTATACTGGACCTGTAGATGCATATTTTGACTATTGTTTTGGTGAATTAGAATATCGTACGGTCCGTTTTGAGACAGAGATTCTGGATACAGACAATTATCAGGGAAATGCGGTGGTCAATTATACAGAGTATGAAGTTCCATATACAAGAATCATTGAGCATAAGCATTTTGAATTTGGAACCCAGGAGAAGACCGTTATTTCCAGAGAGTATCCGGTGACATGGAAGAAAGGGGACGAACCTTATTATCCGGTCAATGATGAGAAGAATACAGCACTTTATGCAAAATACAAAGAGCTGGCAGAGAAGGAAGAGAACGTAATCTTTGGAGGGCGTCTGGGACTTTACCGTTATATGGATATGCATCATGTAGTGGATGCGGCGTTACAGGCTGTAAGAGAAGAAATGAAATAAATGATAACGAGGTTAGAAACCGGGTATCATCAAAGGAAGATAATGAACGTAAAGAAGGAGAAAGTATTATGAAATGGAAGCAGTTTCGTTTAAAAACAACGACACAGGCGGAGGATATTGTGAGCAGTATGCTGGCAGATCTTGGGATTGAAGGTGTGCAGATTGAGGATAAGATCCCGCTTACAGAACAGGATAAGGAGCAGATGTTCGTGGATATTCTGCCAGATATCCCAGATGATGACGGAACAGCATATTTAACATTTTATCTGGATGAGGAAGAAGATGTGGCGCCGGTTCTTATGAACGTGAGAAAAGAACTGGAAGATATGCGTGCATTTCTTGATGTTGGGGAGTGTACCATCGAGGAATCTGAGACGGAAGATGTAGACTGGGTCAATAACTGGAAGCAGTATTTCCATCAATTCTATATAGATGACATTCTTGTAATCCCATCCTGGGAAAATGTAAAGCCAGAGGACAGTGACAAGATGGTCATCCACATTGATCCGGGTACAGCGTTCGGAACAGGTATGCATGAGACGACACAGCTTTGCATCCGAGCGTTGAAAAAATATGTGACATCCGAGACGGAGATTTTAGACGTTGGATGTGGAAGTGGGATTCTTGGAATGCTGGCGCTGAAATTCGGGGCAAAGCATTCTCTTGGAACAGATCTTGATCCATGCGCCATTGATGCGACTCATGAGAATATGGAAGTGAATGGGATCCGCAAGGACCAGTATGAGGTCATGATCGGAAATATCATTGATGACACGGCTGTTCAGGATGCGGTTGGATATGAGAAATATGATATTGTAGCAGCAAATATTCTGGCAGATGTCCTTGTTCCGCTGACGCCGGTCATCATTCACCAGATGAAGCCGGGGGCTGTATATATTACAAGTGGAATTATCGAAGATAAAGAGCAGGTTGTAGTAGATGCTGTGAAGGCTGCCGGATTGGAAGTTCTGGAAGTGAATCACCAGGGCGAGTGGGTGTCTGTTGTAGCAAGAAAGAATGCTTAGAGGAGTAAAGAGAAAATGCAGCATTTTTTTGTAGATGCCTCTCAGGTATCGGAAGAAACAATCCGAATCGAAGGTTCTGATGTGAATCATATGAAAAATGTGCTCCGTATGCGGATTGGTGAGGAAGTGACGGTCAGTGACGGTCAGGGAAAAGAATATCTCTGCCAGGTTCGGGATTTTGAAGAGGAGCAGATGCAGTTGAAAATCGTAGAGACGAAAGCTTCAGATGCGGAACTCCCATCAAAGATCTATCTGTTTCAGGGTCTCCCGAAGCAGGAGAAGATGGAATTGATCGTGCAAAAATGTGTGGAGCTTGGGATTTATGCGGTAGTCCCGGTCTCCATGAAGCGGTGTGTGGTGAAGCTGGATGCGAAAAAAGGGGCGAAGAAAGTGGAGCGTTGGAATACAATTGCAGCCAGCGCAGCCAAACAGTCCGGGCGGGGGATCGTGCCGGAAGTGACGTCTGTGAAGACTTATAAGGAAGCCCTTGAGATGGCAAAAGATTTGGATGTTGTATTGGTGCCTTATGAGTGTGCAGAAGGTATGGACCACACAAAGGGACTGATACAGTCTATAAAGCCGGGACAGTCTGTTGGAATATTTATCGGACCGGAAGGCGGATTTGATCCGGATGAGATTGCGCTTGCATGTGAGACAGGCGGCCAGGTCATAACTCTCGGAAAGCGTATTTTACGGACAGAGACAGCGGGACTTGCGCTATTGTCTGTGCTGATGTTTCAACTGGAGCAAGTTACATATTAAATTGCAAGGACATATATTGATGATAAGAAGAGACAGTGAACAACTGTTATTGGAAAAAAGGAAACAGGAAGTGAGATAGAATGAAGGAAGTATATCTGGACAATTCTGCTACGACGAGAGCATACCCGGAAGTGGGAGATCTGGTCCGTAAGGTATTGTGTGAAGATTATGGAAATCCATCTTCCATGCACCGTAAGGGCGTGGAGGCTGAAAAATATATAAAAGAAGCGAAAGAGACATTTGCAAAGCTTTTAAAGGTGCAGGAGAAAGAAATCTTTTTCACCTCCGGAGGTACGGAAAGTGATAATCTGGCATTGATCGGGGCAGCAAAAGCGAATCGAAGAGCAGGGAATCATCTGATTGCATCCGGAATTGAGCATCCGGCAATCATTAATACGATGCGCTATCTGGAAGAGGAAGGATTTCGTGTTACATTTCTTCCGGTGGACCGCTATGGAAGAATCAGTCTGGACGCACTGAAGGATGCACTCTGTGAAGACACGATCCTTGTATCTGTGATGTATGTGAATAATGAGGTGGGATCCGTACAGCCGATCCAGGAGGCTGCCAGCATGGTAAAAGCGTATAACAAGAACATTTTGTTCCATGTGGATGCTGTGCAGGGATTTGGAAAGTATCACATTTACCCGAAGCGCCTGAAGGTGGATATGTGTTCCATCAGTGGACATAAGATTCATGGACCAAAAGGAATTGGAGTGCTTTATATTGATGAACATGTGAAGATAAAACCAATCGTATTTGGCGGTGAACAACAGAAAAATGTCCGTTCCGGTACGGAAAATGTACCTGGAATTGCAGGGATTGGTCTTGCTGCGAAGATGATTTATGAAAATCTGGATGAAAAAGTTGCAGCGATGCGTGCGATGAAGGAGCATTTTATTGAAGGCGTGAAGCAGATCCCGGATACGACCATCCATGGTCTTTATGATGAGACCAGTGCGCCACACATTATCAGTGTTGGATTTGCGGGAATCCGAAGCGAGGTTCTTCTGCATGCGCTGGAAGATAAAGGCATCTATGTATCCAGTGGTTCTGCATGTGCTTCCAACCATCCGCAGATCAGTGGCGTGTTAAAAGGAATCGGAGCCGGTCAGCAGTTTTTGGATGCAACGCTTAGATTCAGTCTTTCTGAGTTTAATACGATGGAAGAGATTGACTATACATTAGATACTCTGTATAATATAGTACCGATGCTTAGAAAATATACCAGACATTAGAGATAAATGAGGAGAAGATCGATGAGATTTCATACATTTTTATTGAAATACGGGGAGATTGGTATCAAAGGAAAGAACCGTTATCTTTTTGAAGATGCTCTTGTAAGACAGGTGCGTTATGCGTTAAAGGATGTAGACGGGAACTTTGATGTCCACAAATCCCAGGCAAGAATCTATGTGGACTGTGAGGGTGATTATGATTACGAGGATACGGTGGAACATTTGAAAAGAGTGTTCGGACTGGTCGGAATCTGCCCGGTTGTCCGTATGGAGGATAAAGGTTTCGAGGAATTGAAAAAAGACGTGGTAGCTTATATGGCAGAGATGTATCCGGACCGCAACTTTACATTTAAGGTAGAGTCACGCCGTGCCAGAAAGTCATATCCGAAGAACTCTATGGAAATAAGCCGTGACCTTGGAGAGGCAATTCTCTATGCGTTCCCGGAGATCAAAGTAGACGTACATCACCCGGATGTGCTGGTAAATGTAGAAGTGAGAAATGAAATCTATGTTTATTCTGAGATTATTCCAGGAGCAGGCGGAATGCCGGTGGGAACTAATGGAAACGCTATGCTTCTGTTATCCGGCGGAATTGACAGTCCGGTCGCAGGTTATATGGTATCCAAACGAGGAGTTGGTCTTGAGGCAACTTATTTCCATGCGCCGCCGTATACAAGTGAGCGTGCAAAGCAAAAAGTTGTTGATCTTGCGAAGATTGTGGCAAGATATTCTGGACCAATCAAATTACATGTTGTGAACTTTACAGATATTCAGTTGTATATTTATGATAAATGCCCGCATGACGAGCTGACTATTATTATGCGCCGCTATATGATGCGTATTGCGGAAGAATTCGCAAGACGTGATGGCTGCCTTGGACTGGTGACAGGAGAGAGTATCGGACAGGTGGCAAGTCAGACTATGCAGAGCCTGGCTGCAACGAATGATGTATGTACGATGCCGGTATATCGTCCGCTGATCGGATTTGATAAGCAGGACATTGTAGATGTGGCAGAGAAGATCGATACTTACGAGACCTCCATTCTTCCATTTGAGGATTGCTGTACCATTTTCGTAGCAAAGCATCCGGTCACAAAGCCGAATATCGAGGTTATCCGCCGTTCTGAGGAGAATCTGGCAGAGAAGATCGATGAACTTATGCAGACAGCGTTAGATACAGCAGAGATCATTGAAGTGAAATAGAAAAAGCGAAATAGAAAGGGGCAGCCCTTCGAAAGGAAGAACTGCCCTGTTATCTTTGCTGCTTTGCTTTTGATATATGCTTTTTGGCCTGAATCTTACTTAGGATCTTCGCTTACGATATAAGGCTTGATCGCTTCAAGAATAGGACCCATCTCAGAATCTGTTGCGTGGATATTCAGAGTTGTTGGCTCATTCAGATCCAGACTGAAGATTCCCATAACAGACTTAGCGTCTACGATATATCTTCCGGAAACAAGATCAAAGTCGTTGTCGAATTGTTCAAGCTCGTGAGAAAAAGAGTTCACCTTTTGGATTGAATTTAAATAAACCTGTACAGTTTTCATTGTACGTTACCTCCTTATTTATCATACTTCTATCATCTCTATCTTAAAAGTATGACAGATAAAAGTCAAGAAACAAATTACCAAATATTTTGAAAGGAATGTGTAAAATGAAAAAGAAAGCTGCGCTCCATAATCTGGGCTGCAAAGTAAATGCATATGAGACAGAGGCTATGCAGGAGCTTCTGGAGCAGAATGGATATGAGATCGTGCCATTTAAAGAAGGGGCAGATGTCTATATTATCAATACATGTACAGTCACCAATGTTGCAGACCGCAAATCCCGGCAGATGCTTCATAAAGCACGAAAAATGAACCCGGATGCGGTAGTTGTGGCGACAGGCTGTTATGTGCAGGCAAGAGGAGAAGATATCGACCCTTGTGTGGACATCGTAGTTGGAAATAATAAAAAGAAAGATCTGATCACGATTCTGGACGAGTATTACAATGCTCAGCATAAAGTAAAAAAAGAGCTGCTTGATATCAACCATGAGAAAGAATATGAGGAGATGCAGGTCACTCATACAGCGGAGCATACCCGCGCGTATATCAAGGTTCAGGATGGGTGCAATCAGTTCTGTTCTTATTGCATCATTCCGTATGCGAGAGGACGTGTCAGAAGCCGCAATCTGGAACATGTATTAGAAGAGGTGCGGACACTGGCAGCTTCCGGATATAAAGAGGTTGTGCTGACAGGAATCCATCTGAGTTCTTATGGAATTGATACCGGAGAGAGCCTTCTGGAACTGATCCAGAAAGTACATGAAATTGATGGTATTAAAAGAATCCGGCTTGGATCTCTGGAGCCGAGGATCATTACAGAAGAATTTGCTTCCAGTATTGCCGCACTTCCGAAGATGTGTCCACATTTTCATCTGTCATTGCAGAGTGGCTGCAATGCGACCCTGAAGCGTATGAATCGTCGTTACAGCGCAGAAGAATATATGGAAAAATGTGACCTTTTACGGAAATATTTCCACAATCCTGCACTGACAACAGATGTGATCGTAGGATTTCCGGGGGAGACGCAGGAAGAGTTTGCCGAGTCCATGGATTTTGTAGACCGCGTGAATTTCTATGAAACACACATTTTCAAATATTCCAGAAGAGCGGGAACGAAAGCGGCAGTGATGCCGGATCAGGTTCCGGAGGAAATAAAAAGTGAGCGAAGCGCGAAAATGATTGAGCTTGGACATAGAAAACAGAAAGCTTATGAAGAAAAACTCCTTGGAACGACACAGGAAGTGCTGATGGAAGAGGCAGTTGAGACAGAAGACGGCATTTATCAGGTCGGGCATACGAAAGAATATGTTAAAATTGGTTTAAAAACAGAAGAAAATCTATCAAATCAACTGAAAAATGTTAAAATCGAAGATACAAAGCAAATAATTCATTGAATTTTGACAAATGATAGGTTAGAATAAGATTGAAGAAATGTAATTATGAAGATGTGAGAATAATTACAAAGTAATGTGAAGGACGTGAGTAGTATGAAAGAATTAAGCAATACGCAATTTTTTCAGGTAGAGAGTGCACCACAGATTCAGGCAAAAGATATTCTTGAAATTGTGTACAAGGCTCTTGTGGAAAAAGGGTATAATCCGGTGAACCAGATCGTAGGTTATATTATGTCAGGTGATCCGACTTATATTACCAGTTACAATGGTGCCCGCAGTCTGATTATGAAGATGGAACGGGATGAGCTGGTTGAAGAGATGTTCAAGACGTATATTGAGCATAATAAGTGGGGATAATATATATGAGGATTATGGGACTGGACTACGGCTCGCGTACAGTCGGGGTGGCTGTCAGTGATCCTTTGGGGATAACTGCGCAGGCTGTAGAGACTATATGCCGTAAGGACGAGAACAAGCTTCGGAAGACATGTGCCCGCATCGAGGAACTGGTGGCAGAGTATGAAGTTGAGAAGATTGTGCTCGGACTTCCGAAGCATATGAACAATGATATTGGAGATCGGGCGGAAAAATCTATGCAATTTGGTGAGATGATCGGACGACGGACCGGCCTTGAGGTCGTGATGTGGGATGAGCGTCTGACTACTGTTTCGGCAGAGCGGACTTTAATTGAGAATAAGGTAAGAAGAGAAGACCGCAAGAAGTATATTGACCAGATTGCGGCTGTTTTTATATTGCAGGGATACCTGGACTCCGCACACCTGAATAAAGAAGGGTAGAAGATTTATGGAAAAGATTACATTTGCGTCTGCAGATTCACAGGAAAATGAAGAGTTTTTTGTGTTGGAGCAGACAAAATTAAATGGAGTATCTTATATTCTTGTCACGGATTCGGAAGAAGACGATGCAGAATGTTGGATTTTAAAAGACACGTCACCGGAGGAATCATCCGAGGCAATCTATGAGTTTGTGGAAGATGAAAAAGAACTGAATGGGATAATGGGAGTTTTTGAAGAACTTCTGGAAGATGTGGAAATTGAAAGGTAATGAATTATGTCAGTCAGTCAGGAGAGTTTTAAGAAAAAGTTAAAAGAAAAAGGGCTTAAAGTGACGAATCAGAGACTGCTTGTACTGCAGGTTCTTGCAGAGAATAAGGACAGACATCTGACTGCTGAAGATATCTATGAGCTCGTAAAAGAAGATTACCCGGAGATCGGGCTGGCAACCATTTACCGAACAGTGCAGTTGTTACTGGAAATGCAATTGGTGGATCGTATTAATCTGGATGATGGATGTGTGCGTTATGAGATCGGGGAGACGCTGGATGGCACAGGAAAGCACCATCATCACCATCTGATATGTAAAACATGTGGAAAAGTACTGCCTTTTAAAGACGACCTGTTGGATGAACTGGAGCGGCATATAGAAGAAGAGACAGGATTTCATGTGTTAGACCACGAATTAAAGTTCTACGGACAGTGCAGTGAATGTAGAAAGAAACAGAAATAGACCCTTTGTTACACTGGGGGTCTGTAATTACGTGGAGGTGTAAACTTGAAAAAAGAGAATATTGGAAGTATGCGTATCATTCCACTCGGGGGACTCGAGAAGATCGGAATGAACATTACTGCTTTCGAGTACGAAGACAGTATTATTGTTGTGGATTGCGGATTGGCATTCCCGGAGGACGGTATGCTTGGAATTGACCTTGTTATTCCAGATGTGACATACCTGAAAAACAATATTGAGAAAGTAAAAGGATTTGTTATCACGCATGGTCATGAGGACCATATTGGAGCATTAAGCTACATTTTACGGGAGATCAATATCCCAATCTATGCAACAAAGCTTACGATGGGTATTATAGAGAAGAAGCTGACAGAGCACAATCTGCTTCGCTCAACGAGAAGAAAAGTAGTAAAACATGGACAGTCTATCAACCTTGGACAGTTCAGGATAGAATTTATTAAGACGAACCACAGTATCCAGGATGCAGCAGCACTTGCAATCTATTCCCCGGCAGGAATTGTTGTGCATACAGGAGACTTTAAGGTAGATTATACACCAGTCTTTGGAGATGCTATCGATCTTCAGAGATTTGCAGAGATCGGAAAAAAAGGAGTACTGGCACTTTTGTCAGACAGTACCAATGCAGAACGAAAAGGCTTTACACAGTCTGAACGTACGGTAGGTATTACCTTTGATCATATATTTGCAGAACATCAGAATACAAGAATCATCATTGCGACATTTGCGTCTAATGTAGACCGTGTACAGCAGATCATCAATTCAGCGTGCAAGTATGACCGTAAGGTTGTGGTAGAAGGACGCAGTATGGTGAATATCATTCAGGTAGCACAGGAACTCGGATACTTGAATGTTCCGGAGAACACGATGATCGAGATTGACCAGCTTAAGAATTATCCGCCGGAGAAGACGGTTCTGATCACGACCGGAAGCCAGGGTGAGTCTATGGCGGCTCTTTCCAGAATGGCGGCAGACATTCACAAGAAGGTAACGATCATGCCAGGCGATACAGTTATTTTAAGCTCTAACCCGATCCCTGGAAATGAGAAATCCGTATCCAGAGTTATCAATGAGCTGTCTGAGAAAGGTGCAAATGTTATTTTTCAGGATGCTCATGTATCCGGACATGCGTGTCAGGAAGAATTAAAGCTGATTTATTCACTGGTCAAACCAAAGTATGCAGTACCGGTACATGGTGAGTACCGTCACAGAAAGGCAAATGCGAACCTGGCAAAATCTCTTGGAATTCCAAAAGAGAATGTCTTCATGCTTCATTCCGGAGATGTACTGGAAGTCAGTGAACAAGAGGCAAAAGTCGTAGATAAAGTCCATACGGGAGAGATTCTTGTAGACGGACTTGGTGTCGGTGATGTGGGAAATATCGTACTTCGAGACAGACAGCATCTGGCAGAGGACGGAATTATGATCGTAGTCCTGACGTTAGAGCGCGGAAGCAACCAGCTCCTGGCAGGACCGGATATTGTGTCCCGTGGATTTGTCTATGTTCGTGAGTCAGAAGATCTTATGGAAGAGGCAAGACAAGTCGTAACTGACGCAGTAGAAGATTGTCTGAATCATCAGAGAAATGCTGACTGGAGCAAGATAAAATTAGTGATCCGCGATACAATGAACGAATTTATCTGGAAAAAAACAAAACGTCGTCCGATGATTTTGCCGATTATTATGGATGTATAAAGTGATATTTATTTAACAGGGGACGTAGTACTTTGAAGAAGTGCTACGTCCCCAATTGCGAAGAGGGGTGTCCCCAATTGCGAGGTGGGGTATCCCTGATTGAGGAGAGAGGTGGTTGTAAATGATCGTAGATGAGCGGATGGTGACTTATATCCGGTCGCTGGAGGTGCCGGAAAGCGCGGTAATTGAAGCGATTGAGCAGGAAGCTTTAAGAGACCGTGTGCCGATTATCCGGAAGGAAATGCAGAGTTTTCTGAAGGTTCTGCTGATGATCAAAAGACCGATGCGGATTTTGGAAGTAGGAGCTGCGGTTGGTTTTTCGTCAATTCTTATGAGTGAATATATGCCGGAAGGCGGGCATATTACAACAATAGAAAATTATGATAAACGAATTCCGATAGCCCGGGCGAATTTTAAACGGGCAGGGAAGGAAGAGCAGATTGATTTGATTGAGGGAGATGCCCTGGAAGTGATGCATGGCCTGGAAGGGCCGTATGACTTGATATTTGTGGATGCGGCAAAAGGGCAGTACATTCATTACCTTCCGGAAGTTATGCGGCTTCTTGGGACAGATGGAGTGCTTGTGTCAGATAATGTGCTGCAGGAAGGTGATATTATTGAATCCAGATTCGCGGTGGAGCGCAGGAACCGGACTATTCACAGCCGTATGCGGGAGTATCTCTATGAGTTAAAGCATCATGATCAGTTACAGACATCGATTATTCCACTGGGAGACGGTGTGGCATTAAGTGTAAAGCGCAGTGATATTTAAATAGTGATAGATATTTAAGCAGTGATATTTAAGAAGAATAGAAAGTTAATAAAAAGAGAAGGAGAAGAGAAGTATGAGTCAGAAACGTCCGGAATTATTAATCCCGGCCAGCAGTCTGGAAGTATTGAAGACTGCGGTTATGTTTGGCGCAGATGCAGTATATATTGGTGGCGAAGCATTTGGGCTTCGTGCGAAAGCAAAGAATTTTTCCATGGAAGATATGAAGAAGGGTGTGGAATTTGCGCATGCACATGGTGTAAAGGTACATGTGACGGTCAATATTCTTGCGCATAATGATGATCTTCCGGGAGTAGAAGAGTATCTGAAAGAATTAAAAGAAGTTGGACCGGATGCGCTTATTATCGCAGATCCCGGTGTGTTTGAGCTGGCAAAGGAAATCTGCCCAGAGATTCAGCGTCACGTCAGCACGCAGGCGAATAACACGAACTATGCGACCTATCAGTTCTGGTGGAAGCAGGGAGCTTCCCGCGTAGTATCTGCCAGAGAATTATCTTTAAGAGAAATCAAAGAAATCCGTGAGAGGATTCCGGCTGAGATGGAGATTGAAAGCTTTATTCACGGAGCAATGTGTATATCATATTCCGGAAGATGTCTGCTTAGTAATTTCTTTACTGGCCGTGACGCAAATCAGGGAGCATGCACGCATCCGTGCCGCTGGAAATATTCCATCGTGGAAGAGACGAGACCGGGAGAGTATATGCCTGTCTATGAAAATGAGCGTGGAACATACATTTTCAACTCAAAAGACTTATGCATGATCGAGCATATTCCGGAAATGATCGATGCCGGAATCGACAGCTTTAAAATTGAAGGGCGTATGAAAACGGCTCTTTATGTTGCAACCGTTGCAAGAACTTATCGCAAAGCGATAGATGACTATCTGGAAGATCCACAGAAATACAGAGATAACATGCCTTGGTATCTGGATCAGATATCCAACTGCACCTATCGTCAGTTCACTACAGGATTCTACTTTGGAAAACCAACCGAAGAGAGCCAGATTTATGACAGCAATACTTATGTAAAAGAATATACTTATCTTGGAATTGTAGGAGAAATCTGTGACGGGCGCTGCAAGATTGAGCAACGTAACAAATTCTCAGTCGGTGAGACAATTGAGATTATGAAACCGGATGGAGAAAATGTAGAAGTTACAGTCAAACGGATTATCAACGAAGAGGGTGAAGACCAGGAGAGTGCACCACATTCTAAACAAGTGCTCTATATTGAGTTAGAAGGCGGTCAGGCAAGCCCATATGATATTTTGCGCAGGCAGGAGCCAGAAGTTCAGTAAGGCGGTAAATGAGAACTTGTTGCATAGAATATCATGAATTTCATTTCTTGTGTAATAAAAAAAAGATGCGCTGGCGAAGCGCATCTTTTTTAATATGTATCAATGTCAATATCGATGGAGTGCGATACTTACATTCCAGGCTCAAGCTCTGCTTCTGCCATTTCTTCAGCTGCTTCAGATGCTTTCTCGTAAGTTCCGTTTTTCATACGAATGTGTTTGAAAATTGTTCCACCTACAAGTCCTGCAACACTTCCTCCGATAGCTGCGAACAGAAGAGCAAGTAATACATTCTGAACCGGGTTAAATGCAAATGGTGCTAACAGTCCAGGAATTGGAGATGCTGTACCAGGTGCATCATTCACAATATGGAATACTGCTGCTGAAATTCCGGCAAATCCACCTCCGAAGAAGTTAGAACCGTAAATCGGAATCGGGTTAGAAGTAACGATTGGAGCCTGTGTTAATGGCTCAAGCATAACGCCGATCACATTACCTTTGTTACCAAGTTTCAGTTTGTGGAATACAAGTCCATTTGTAAAGGATCCACCAAAACATGCGATGGCTGCAATACCCATTGGAAGACCGGTCAGTCCTAACATAGCTGTGAGCGCCATAGAACTAAGCGGCGATGTACAGATCATCTTCATCATTCCACCTAACAGGAATCCCATAACGATTGGAGACTGGTCTGTAGCAGCAGAAATAGTAGCACCAATGTGTGACAGAATCCATGTTACACCAGGATCAACAACTGTTACAATAATACGGGCAACTGGAGCAATTACAAGTGCTCCTGCAATAATGTTAATTCCAACAGGAAGTTTCTTTTCAATAATCGGAGCGATGAATCCGATGACATAACCTGCGATAAATCCAGGAAGGATTCCGAATCCACCAACAGCAACACCGGCTACAACTGCGAATAACGGGTTAGCACCCATTGCAATTGGAACAAGAGTAGCTGCGGCAACACCGCCCATGCTTCCGGAGATATCTCCAACTTCACGTAAGAATGCAATGCCAATCAGATCACCGGAAATATACTTATGAATTGCTTCAACAAGGAATGTTGCAACGGCTGCGTCTGCCATACCGCCCATTGCAAGAGATCCTTTTGGCATCTTCAGACTGAAAATAGAGAAGACTGCCAGTGTGACGAGTAGTAAACCTACACCAGATAAAATTGTTACCATACTTTGTACCTCACATTTCTTTGATTTGTTATTCTAATAACATCGCCATGTTTATTGATGAGATTAATATATAAGCATGGTTACAAAAAGTATCAAATGGTGTCAAAATACTATTAAAAATTTAACAAATCGCGATAACTTTGTGCATTATTGACAATAAGAGGCCAATGCGTTCAAAAACTGCTTAATCCTTACATTGCCGTGTTTATCAGTCTTTCCACGTATAAAATCCATTTCCCTACGAACCTGCTCAAAATTGTATAATGTGCTGGAATAGTCTACAAAAATTTCGTTACTATAATCTTCAAGACCAAGGTGAGCCAGGTTTACAAGGCCATTAAATGCTGTTCTTCGTATGCGCTGCTCCATAGATTTCGGTGTATCACAGAAGCGGCTGCACAGATCGCTGACTGTCAGTGAGTCAGCATTATCCTGGTGGTCGACCAGATATTTGACGATAGAAATGATATCTTTACTGCCAATATCCCCGATAATACCGATTCTTGTAAGGATTGTGCGAAGGGAATTCTCAATCTGCTCACTATTGTCAGGTACAGTCATAGTTGCAGGGCTGGTATCTTCCATAAAAATGTTTTGCATTTTGCGGACCATTCGTTTCATAGATAAGCCATCGGAAACTTTTTTGATGACAGCTTCTACTTCCACACTATTAATCGGTTTCTGGATAAAGAATTCAATCCCGGCTTCATAAGCAGAAGCAATCATATCTTTGGAGGACACCTGGGACAGCATAATATAAGATGCATCTGGTACTATTTTTCGAGCCTGTTTTACAAAGCTGATTCCATCCATCTCAGGCATGAGCAGATCTACAATTACAATATCCGGTTTAGCTGAAGGAAGATCTTCCAGTGCTTCAGCCGCATTATTAGAACTGCCGCAACATACCCCAAGTCCTCGTTCATTTATAATTAGTTTCAAAATGTTACAAATATTTTTGTCATCGTCTATAAAATAGAAAGACATCATTTTGACATTACCTCCAATTCATTTAAAGGAATGCAGATGGTAAAAGCTGTCCGACCCGGAATAGAGGTCAGACCAATCGTTCCATGTAATTCCCCTTCTACAAGATCTTGTACCAGATTCAGACCAAGTCCCCGGCTGACTTCCCCTGTCTGGAAATTAATCTTGGTCGAGAATCCAGTCTTAAATACTTCTCCTATGTATTCAGCCGGAATTCCCGGGCCGTCATCAGTAACGGTAAAAATAGCCTGCCCATCTTCGATGACCTCTGTGACAGAAAGATTAACTGTGTCAGTCTTCGAAGCTTCCAAAGCATTTACAAAAAGGTTACGGAAGATGGAAAGAAGGGCATAGTGGCTGGAAGTATAGAAATTTTTCTGATATTCATAAGTAAGATTCAGTGTCTTTCCCTGTGATTCCGCCAGATTGGTGATGGAAGATTTTAAAAGGGAGAGCACTTCTTCCAGATACATACCGTCATTTTCCAGTTCCTGTTCCAGTGCTTCGGAAATTCCACGCATGATCAACAGATATTCTTTCTTTATCTCGTGAATATCTTTTGCAGTAGTAAGCGCAGAAGAGGCAAGGGCAGGATCGGCACCTGAGTCACGCAGTGTTTCAAAGAGCCGGTAAGAATTATTCATAGTTTCTTCTATTAATGTAGTATTTTTCTTCATCCAGACAATCTCCCCATTGAGTTTGGAGAAGAGAAGTACCAGTTTCTGATAACGTTCCTCATGTTCTTTCTTAATTAAAAAGATTCGGTATTTTTCAAAGAGCAACATGACAAGCCATGTGAGACAGGAACGCATAACAGCAGCCAGAAAGATTCCGGACTGCATGTGAAGCACAAGGGAACTGAGTTCCAGTCGTACGAGAAGCTCGATAAAGTTTGCCAAGTAGTCGATCAGAATCAGAGCTCCCAGTGTCAGGTTCCGCTTTTCGTGAATAGCAGCCGACAAGTGATCAAACCGTCTGATATACAGATGTAGAAGAAGTCCGTAGCAAAGATAGAAAGCTATCTCCGGCATATAGTGAGAAGGACTCGTCCAGTGTCCGTTGGTAATCCAATAGACGAACATACGCATAGAAAATACACCGATTGCGGATAAAAATGTAACCGGAATCAGTGGAAAATTGGACATTAATAATCCACAAGCGGCCAAAATAACGACTGCAATAGATATTTTAAAGTTTGCTGTGAACCAGTTAATACTGAGCTGCGAAGTTAAAGCAATTGCGAAGCTGTAAAATATAGATTTTTTTAATATATCTTTCATAATATATACCACACCCTATACCTAATATAGTACAGGAAAAAAGAAGACTGCGCAAGTATTAAAAATACCCACGCAGCTTTTCAATAGCGCTCTTTTCGATTCTGGATACATAGGAGCGGGAGATTCCAAGAAGCTTTGCGATTTCGCGCTGTGTATATTCTTCTTCGTTATACAGACCATAGCGCATTTTTAAGACCAGACGTTCCCGGGTGGATAATTTAGACTCTACGTGTTGATATAGTTTCAAAATATCATCTTTTTCCTCGATTTTCCGGTGAGCCTCCTGGTCGTCTGTCTCAATTACATCGAAAAGCTGGATTTCGTTGCCTTCCCGGTCCGTGCCGATTGGTTCATAAAGGGAGACTTCCCGAGAAGTTTTTTTTCTGGCACGCAGATGCATCAGAATCTCATTTTCAATACAGCGTGCAGCGTAAGTTCCGAGACGTACATTTTTTCCCGGATCAAATGTAACGACTGCTTTGATCAGCCCGATGGTGCCAATAGAAAGCAAATCTTCAGCTTCTTCTACATTTGCCTGATATTTTTTGACAATATGAGCTACGAGCCGGAGATTATGCTCGATCAGGATATGCTTGGCATTTAAGTCGCCCTCGGTATATTTTTGCAGGTAATACTGTTCTTCAGAAGCGGTCAGGGGAAGGGGGAAAGATTTCAAGAAATGCACCTCGAGACAGATTTGATATAGTTTATGATGGAAAATGAAAATTTGTGCTTTTCCCATGTGGAAAAGTGTGCTATACTGATGCTACTTCAGACAGGAAATTCTTCCGTCTGCAGGAGATCTGTTGTATCGGGCGGTATCCGCCGGAGAATCCAACGATTTTGATTGAGATTGATTGTTATTAATTGTTACCTGATTATCGAAAAAAACTATGAGTGACTGAATATGAAAATGTGAATAAAAAGTATAGTTCAGTTAGAAATGAGGTGTATGAATGGCATTTAGTTCAATTGCGTCTGCCTGTGTTCAGGGACTTCATATTGAAGTGATCCATGCAGAATCAGATGTCAGTAATGGTCTTCCGATGTTCCATATGGTGGGCTATCTTTCGTCGGAAGTGAAGGAGGCTGCTGAGCGGGTGCGGACTGCAATCCGTAACAGTGGATTTTCGCTTCCACCTAAGAAAATCGTAGTAAATCTGTCGCCGGCAACGGTGAAAAAGAAAGGAGCATCTTATGATCTTCCAATCGCATTATCTGTATTAGAAGCTGTTGGCAATCTTCCGGCAAAAGCGCTGGAGAGAGTTCTTGTAGCCGGGGAACTTAGTCTGGACGGGAAAGTACGTGAAGTAGAGGGAGTTCTGCCAATCGTTCTGGAGGCAAAGATGCAGGGATTTCACACATGTATTTTGCCCGAAAAAAATGTAAGAGAAGGGCGTCTTGTTCCGGGAATTCGTATTATAGGTGCCGGGACATTGGAACAATTGTGCCGGGATTTAAATAAGAAGGAAGGGTTAGGGGGAAAAATATCAGAGACGAAAGCAATCACTGAGTTTAAACAGATATGGGAACCGGAGATGTTATATGATGTGGATTACAGTGATATCTGTGGACAGGATATGGTGAAGCGGGCGGTTGAAGTTGCAGTAGCGGGTGGTCATAATCTGTTGCTTGTAGGTCCGCCGGGAAGCGGAAAATCCATGGTGGCAAAGCGAATCCCGACCATCTTACCGCCGATGCAGTTGGAAGAGAGTATGGAGGTGACAAAGATTTACAGCGTGGCAGGGATGGTAGACCGGGAACATCCGTTGATTACAAAACGTCCATTTCGAAGTGTACATCATACGGTAACGAGAGCAGCACTTATTGGTGGTGGTGTGATACCGAATCCGGGGGAAATCAGTCTTGCACATGGAGGTGTCTTATTTCTAGATGAACTGGCGGAATTCCATAAGCCAGTGCTGGAAGTTTTAAGACAACCTCTGGAAGAACATAAAATCCGGATTTCCAGAAACAGTGGATGCTATGAGTATCCGGCTGATTTTATGTTGATCGCGGCAATGAATCCGTGTCCTTGTGGAAATTATCCGGATTTGAACAAATGTAATTGTACAAAAACGCAGATTCAAAATTATCTGGGTCATGTAAGCCAGCCTTTTTTAGATCGTATGGATTTATGTGTAGAGGCTTCAAGGGTAGAATACGGGGAATTGCACAAGAGTGGAAAAGAGGAAACATCAGCAGAAATACGTAACCGTGTCTGCACGGCGAGAAAAATCCAGGAGCAGCGTTATGAGGGGACCGATATCCGGACAAACTCCGGAATCGGAGTACGGCAGATGGAAGAATTTTGCCAAATTGGAGAAAAAGAAGAAAAACTGATGCGCTGTGCATTTTCAACGATGAATCTGACTGCCCGGACTTATCATAAAGTATTGAAAGTCGCCAGAACGATTGCTGATCTGGACGGGGAAGAACAGATTGGATGCAGCCATCTGAAAGAGGCGCTTGGATACCGTATGCTGGATAAAAAATACTGGGGGAGGTAATGTGGGTGATTTATGAATACTGGTTTGCCAGGATGAAAAATATCTCTGATAGTAAGAAGAAAAAACTAAGAGAGGCATATGGCTCTGCAAAAGAGATATATTATATAGAAGAAACTCAACTCAGATTACAGAATTTCCTGACAAAAAAGGATATAGAACAGCTGAAAATGGCGAGAAAGCAGAAAGATTTAGAAGAAAAATATTATAATATGGAAGAAAAAGGAATTGATTTTGTACCGTATTTTCAAAAAACATATCCGAGACGGTTGTCGGAGCTTGACGGTGCACCGTATGCGCTTTATGTAAAAGGGAAACTGCCGGAAGAAGACCGGCCTTCGGTAGCGATTATCGGAGCAAGAAGATGTAGTAATTACGGGGAAGGACAGGCGCTGGAATATGGGAAATGTCTGGCATCAGCCGGGGTACAGATTATCAGTGGTCTTGCACTTGGGATTGACGGGGCCGGACAACGGGGGGCACTAAATGGAGGCGGAACAACTTATGGCGTGTTAGGCTGCGGAGTGGACATTTGTTATCCGAGAGAAAATATCGGTCTGTATATGGATATTCAGAGAGAAGGAGGGATAATTTCGGAGCAAATACCAGGAGAACCACCTATGTCATATCATTTTCCACTGAGAAATCGTATCATCAGTGGATTGGCAGATGTAGTGCTTGTGATGGAAGCAAAAGAAAAAAGCGGATCTTTGATTACCACAGATATGGCACTGGAACAGGGGAGGGACGTATATGCTCTTCCAGGGCCTGTCACAAGTACTCTTAGTCAGGGGTGCCACAGGCTGATCAGACAAGGTGCGGGCATATTGATCTCGCCGGAAGAATTCCTGAAAGAACTGCAGATTGAGGTTTCTGAAAACTCTACAGAATTATTAAAAAATGAAAAAATGCTTGAAACAACAGAAAAAGTGGTGTATAGTTGTCTCGATTTGTTCCCCAGAAATGTAAGTGAGATTCAGATGAAGACCGGGCTTGATGCACGGATTCTTATGGAGACACTTATGACGCTGGAGATGGAAGGATATATAAAAGAAACGGCAAAGAATTATTATGTCAGAATGTCAGATGTGAGATGAAACATTTGCATTTGAACGAAAATAGTGTACGGGAATTTGCCCGATACAGATAACATGGAGGTTAGATACAGATATGGCACGATATCTCGTGATAGTGGAGTCACCGGCAAAGGTGAAAACAATCAAAAAGTTTCTGGGAAGTAATTATGTGGTGGCTGCGTCAAATGGACATGTCAGAGATCTTCCGAAAAGTCAGCTTGGTGTAGATGTGGAGAATGACTACGAACCGAAGTATATTACGATACGTGGAAAAGGTGAGATCCTTGCAAATCTCAGAAAAGAAGTGAAAAAAGCAGATAAAGTTTATCTCGCAACTGACCCGGACCGCGAAGGAGAGGCGATTTCCTGGCATCTGAGTAAAGCATTGAAACTGGAGGATAAGAAAGTTTATCGTATTAGCTTCAATGAGATTACCAAGAATGCGGTGAAGGCATCTCTTAAGACCCCGCGGGATATCGATATGGATCTGGTGGATGCACAGCAGGCGAGACGTGTGCTGGACCGTGTGGTTGGATACCGCATCAGTCCCCTCCTCTGGGCCAAAGTAAAGAGAGGTTTAAGTGCCGGTCGTGTGCAGTCTGTAGCGCTTCGCATTATAGCAGATCGTGAGGCGGAAATCGATGCATTTATTCCAAAGGAATACTGGACTCTGGATGCAGAGCTGAACGTAAAAGGTGAGAGAAAGCCTTTGATCGCGAAGTTCTACGGAACAGAGAAAGAGAAGATGACGATTGAGTCGAAAGAACACTTGAATAAGATTTTAAAGGAGCTTGATGGTGCGGACTATGAAGTGAGTGAGATCAAAAAAGGAGAGCGTACAAAAAAGGCACCGGTTCCATTTACGACAAGTACACTGCAGCAGGAAGCTTCCAAAGCTTTGAATTTTGCAACTTCCAAGACGATGCGTATTGCGCAGCAGCTTTATGAAGGAGTTGATGTCAAGGGAAGTGGAACCGTGGGTATTATCACATATCTTCGTACGGATTCTACCCGTATTTCCGAAGAGGCAGATGCGAATGTAAGAAGCTATATTGGAGAGCAGTATGGCAGTCAGTATGTGGCAGCAGAAGGCGCCAGGAAAAGTGGCAGTCAGAAGATTCAGGATGCTCATGAGGCAATTCGTCCGACGGATGTTACCCGCACTCCGGCTATGTTGAAGGATTCCTTGTCCCGTGACCAGTTCCGCCTGTATCAGCTGATCTGGAAACGTTTTGTTGCAAGCCGTATGATGCCTGCAGTTTATGAGACCACTTCTGTAAAAATCGCAGCAGGAAAATATCGTTTCAATGTTGCAACATCAAAGATTGCATTTGAAGGATTCCGTCTGATCTATACGGAGGCGGGAGAAGAAAAAGACGAGAAGGGTGTGCTTTTAAAGGGACTGGATGAGAACAGTGAACTTTCTCTGGAACAGTTTGACAGTAAGCAGCATTTTACACAGCCGCCGGCACACTACACAGAGGCGTCTCTTGTAAAGACTTTGGAGGAGCTGGGGATCGGACGCCCAAGTACTTATGCACCGACAATTACATTGATTATAAATAGAAGATACGTTGCGAAGGAAAATAAAAACCTTTATATGACAGAACTTGGAGAAGTTGTTAATAATATAATGATGCATTCATTCCCAAGTATTGTGGATGTCAGTTTTACGGCAAATATGGAAAGTCTTCTGGACGGCGTTGCGGAAGGAAAAGTCAGATGGAAGACGATTATTGAAAATTTCTATCCGGATTTGGACGCAGCCGTGAAAAAAGCGGAAGAAGAACTGGAAGAGGTAAAAATCGAGGACGAAGTAACGGATGTAATCTGTGAAGAATGTGGCAGAAACATGGTTATCAAATACGGTCCGCATGGAAAATTCCTGGCATGTCCGGGATTCCCGGAATGTCGGAATACAAAGCCATATCTGGAAAAGATTGGTGTAAAATGTCCGATGTGCGGAAAAGATGTAGTAATTCGCAAAACGAAGAAGGGAAGACGCTATTACGGTTGTGAAAATAATCCGGAATGTGAGTTCATGTCCTGGCAAAAACCGTCTGAAAAGAAGTGTCCTCAGTGTGGAAATTATATGGTAGAAAAAGGAAATAAACTTCTTTGCAGCAATGAACAATGTGGTTACACTGAAAGTATAAAAAAAGAGAAAGAAAATTAAGGAAATTTATTGAATAAGCGTGAATTGTATGATAATATACACTCATAGATGGAGGAATTGCATATGGGCGTACAATTATTAGATAAAACTAGAAAAATCAACAAATTACTACACAACAATAATTCGAGCAAGGTTGTATTTAATGACATTTGTGATGTCTTGACTGAGATACTGGAGTCAAATGTTCTGGTAGTCAGTAAAAAAGGAAAGGTGCTTGGAAAAAGCCGGTGCCTGAATGTACAGCCGATTGGAGAACTGATTGCCTGTGAGGTTGGCGAGCATATTGATGGTATGTTGAACGAGAGATTGCTTAGTATCTTATCAACAAAGGAGAATGTAAATCTTCAGACACTGGGATTTTCTGCTGAGGCAAGCGGAGGATATCAGGCAATCATCACGCCAATCAATATTGCAGGAGAGCGTCTCGGAACATTGTTCATTTACAAAGTAGATAAACCATATGAGATTGATGATATCATTCTCAGCGAGTATGGAACAACAGTTGTAGGACTGGAGATGCTCCGTTCTGTTAACGAAGAAAGTGCAGAGGAGACAAGAAAAGAACACATTGTACAGTCTGCGATCAGTACATTATCTTATTCAGAACTTGAAGCGATCATTCATATTTTTGATGAGCTGGATGGCTCAGAGGGAATTCTGGTTGCAAGTAAGATTGCAGACAGAGTTGGAATCACCCGTTCTGTAATTGTAAATGCTCTGCGCAAGTTTGAAAGTGCAGGCGTGATTGAATCTCGTTCATCAGGAATGAAAGGAACTTATATCAAAGTTGTAAATGATTATGTATTTACAGAACTGGAGCACATCAAGGAAGAAAAGAACAGAGGTTAAACTTTGAAAAATCGGAGGATGGACAACATGTATGAAGAGTGTCCGGCGCTGCTTCAGATGACGCGGACGTTTTTGGAAGATGGAGAAAAAGATGAAATCATTCATCATTGTAAAGTAATCCGGTATGATCCGGAAGAAGAGAACATATACTTAATTGCAGGAAAATCAGATATCACAAGTTTTTTGCTGGATGGAGTATATAGATGTACAATCAATAGTGAAAAAAAAGAAATCTGGTGCCAGGGCGTCATACGTGAAAGATACTGTAATAAAGTCGGAAAAGTCTTAGTATTTCGTGTACAAAACGGCTTTTATGAAAAAAATATAAACAAGATAAAATAAATAAAAGAGTGTTGACAAAAGAGAAAGAGAGTGCTATTTTATACCTAGAGTTTTTAATAGCACTCTCTTTTTATGAGTGCTAACAACATAAAAGAGATGTTAAAGCAAGGAGGAATAAATATGAAATTAGTACCATTAGGAGACAGAGTCGTATTGAAACAGATCGTGGCTGAGGAGACTACAAAGTCAGGAATCGTATTACCTGGACAGTCTAAAGAAAAACCACAGCAGGCAGAAGTTGTGGCAGTTGGACCAGGCGGAACTGTTGATGGAAAAGAAGTGAAGATGAACGTAACAGTAGGACAGCAGGTTATCTATTCTAAATATGCAGGAACATCTGTTGAGATTGAAGACGAAGAATATATTGTTGTGAAACAGGATGATATTTTAGCAATCATCGAATAAGGAATGTTTGTTAATTTTAAATAGTTTGTGTGAAATCAGTAAAGTCTAATTTAGGAGGCAGTTTAATCATGGCAAAGGAAATTAAATACGGAGCAGAAGCAAGAGCAGCCCTGGAAGCAGGAGTAAATCAGTTAGCAGATACAGTAAGAGTGACACTTGGACCAAAAGGACGTAACGTAGTACTCGACAAATCATTTGGTGCACCACTGATTACAAATGATGGTGTTACAATCGCAAAAGAAATCGAGTTAGAAGATCCATTTGAGAATATGGGAGCTCAGATCATCAAAGAAGTTGCATCTAAAACAAATGATGTAGCAGGAGATGGTACAACAACAGCTACTGTACTTGCACAGGCTATGGTACATGAAGGAATGAAGAACCTGGCAGCAGGTGCTAACCCGATCATTCTCCGTAAAGGAATGCAGAAAGCTACAGATGCAGCCGTTGAGGCAATTAAGAATATGTCCAGCAAAGTTAACGGTAAAGACCAGATCGCTAAGGTCGCAGCTATTTCAGCAGCAAGCGAGGAAGTAGGCCAGATGGTAGCAGATGCTATGGAGAAGGTTTCTAACGATGGTGTTATCACAATCGAAGAATCTAAGACAATGAAAACAGAGCTTGACCTTGTAGAAGGAATGCAGTTCGATCGTGGATACATTTCTGCATATATGGCAACAGATATGGATAAGATGGAAGCTAATCTGGAGGATCCATATATTCTGATCACAGATAAGAAAATCAGCAACATTCAGGAAATCCTTCCAGTACTTGAGCAGATCGTTCAGTCAGGATCCAGACTCCTGATCATTGCAGAGGATGTTGAGGGTGAAGCTCTTACAACCCTGATCGTAAATAAACTGCGTGGAACATTCAATGTTGTTGCTGTAAAAGCACCTGGATATGGTGACAGAAGAAAAGAGATGCTCAAAGACATCGCTATTCTGACAGGTGGACAGGTAATTTCCGAGGAGCTTGGATTAGAGCTGAAAGATACTACTATGGATCAGCTTGGACGTGCAAAATCAGTCAAAGTACAGAAAGAGAATACAGTGATCGTAGACGGCTGTGGAGACAAAGATTCCATCCAGGCAAGAGTTGCTCAGATTAAAGCTCAGATTGAGGATACAACATCTGAATTCGATAAAGAAAAACTTCAGGAGAGACTTGCAAAACTGGCAGGCGGAGTTGCAGTAATCCGTGTCGGAGCAGCAACAGAAGTTGAGATGAAAGAAGCAAAACTTCGTATGGAAGATGCTCTGGCAGCAACAAGAGCAGCAGTAGAAGAAGGAATTATCTCTGGTGGCGGTTCTGCATATATCCATGCAGCAAAAGAAGTAGCAAAATATGCTGCAACACTGGAAGGTGATGAAAAGACAGGAGCTAATGTAGTTCTCAAAGCACTGGAGGCTCCATTATTCCACATTGCTGCAAATGCAGGACTGGAAGGCTCTGTTATTATCAATAAAGTATCTGAGTCTGAACCAGGCGTAGGATTTAACGCATTGACAGAAGAGTATGTAGATATGGTAGAGGCAGGAATCCTTGATCCGGCTAAAGTAACAAGAAGTGCACTTCAGAACGCAACAAGTGTAGCATCTACGCTTCTGACAACAGAGTCTTGTGTAGCGAACATCAAAGAAGATACTCCGGCAATGCCAGCAGGCGGCGGAGCAGGCATGGGAATGATGTAAGAATAGTGTATTAGCAATTCTAATAATCATAGATTAGTATTATGAAAACTCCCCCTTTAGGGAGTTTTCTTTTTAATACAATTTGTGGTAAAATAGAGAAAATGGTTGACAAATGCCGACTGTTTTTTGTATCATAGCTTTTAAATATTACAAAGGAAAGTGAGGATAATAATCATGGGAAAGATTATTGGAGAAGGTATTACATTTGATGATGTACTTTTAGTACCAGCTTATTCAGAAGTAATTCCGAATCAGGTTGATCTGTCAACATATCTGACAAAGAAGATCCACCTTAACATACCGATGATGAGTGCAGGTATGGATACGGTTACAGAGCATCGTATGGCAATTGCTATGGCTCGTCAGGGAGGAATCGGTATCATTCATAAGAACATGAGCATTGAGCAGCAGGCAGAAGAGGTTGATAAGGTAAAGAGATCAGAGAACGGAGTTATTACAGATCCATTTTATCTTTCACCGGAACATACATTGGCAGATGCGAATGATCTGA